>Ga0265303_10000791_pt1 | contig 18659 bp, 17 predicted proteins | sample Helome_2_FD_192494 | JGI IMG/M metagenome (GOLD analysis project Ga0265303, IMG submission 192494) | Marine sediment microbial communities from subtidal zone of North Sea - Hel_20160317 (Illumina Assembly) | ecosystem: Environmental > Aquatic > Marine > Subtidal zone > Sediment ... | reverse complement strand
CCGGTCGCTTATGTGCCTTTAGTCCGGTGCGACCCAAAGGCACATAAGCGACCGGTGCATAGCGGAAGGCATAATCGGCCGTGGCATCTATGGTTGCATGTCCCTTAATCATCGGATCCCCTTTGTTATAACCTAATTTGATACTAAATCTTATAAAATTGATGTCAAATCCTGACTAAAAAAACTTTTGTCCTATTAACTTTTGCTTGCAATTTGATCCCGAGTGCCTTATGTTTCGCACCGGTTCGTTTCGGATCGCAAACTTCAACATAATTTTGTTTTGACGATTACAGATGGTCGCCCGGCCGGTTTTGGTCGGGCGTTTTTGTTGCAACAGAGAGGCTCTTGTTCGCCGGGTGGGTCGACTGTTGACAGGCAACCGGCATATGATCCGCAAAGCGTATGCGACCCGGAGTATTTTTCAAAACGCGAACAGGAGCTTCATGATGATCCCCAACTTTAGCGAGTTTGACCTGCAGCCGCAGCTGGTGCAGACCATCGCCGACATCGGTTACGCCGCACCGACTCCGATCCAGTCCACCGTCATTCCGGCCATGCTGGCCGGACAGGATGTAATCGGCCAATCCCAGACAGGGTCCGGTAAAACCGCTGCGTTTTCCTTGCCCATCCTGCATAACCTTCAAACCGGTCAGCGCCATGTGCAAAGTCTGGTGGTAACCCCCACCCGTGAGCTGGCCATCCAGGTGGCGGATGCCATGCACACCTACGGCCGGCAGATCGGCGTGCGTGTCCTGGCCGTTTACGGCGGACAACCCTATGACCGCCAGATCAACCGTCTTAAAAAGGGTGTGGATATTGTTGTCGGAACCCCCGGCCGCCTGCTCGACCTGATCCGCAGAAAGGTGCTCAAACTCGACCACGTGGCGACCGTCGTGCTCGATGAGGCCGATGAAATGTTCAGCATGGGCTTTATCGCGGACATCGAGGCCATTTTGGACCAAACCGTGCCCAGCCGTCAGACCGCCCTTTTTTCAGCCACCTTGCCGCAGCGCATACGCCGGTTGGCCAAGCACTATATGACCGCGCCCCAATCTTTTAAGATCGGGTGCAAACAACTCACCGTGGAGACCGTCGAACAGCGCTATTACCTGGTTAATGAAGGCGACAAACTGGCAGCCCTCACGCGCCTGTTTGAAGTCGAGCCGATCGCCAGTGCGCTTATCTTTGCCCGCACCCGCCGTGGCACGAGCGAGCTGGCCAATGAGCTGGCGCTGCGGGGATTTTCGGCCGAGGCCCTGAACGGCGACATGAGCCAGGATGCCCGGGTACAGGTGCTCAACCGCTTCCGTGACAACAAGCTCAAAGTGCTGGTGGCAACCGATGTGGCCGCCCGCGGGCTTGATATCGACGATATTTCGCATGTCTTCAACTATGATCTTCCGCAGGATCCGGAAATCTATGTGCACCGCGTCGGCCGCACCGGACGGGCCGGGAAAACGGGCATTGCCATCACCCTTTTGACACCGAAGGAACGCTGGGGGTTGCGCCGAATTGAAGGGCTTACCAAACAAAAAATCAATCGCATGCTGCTGCCGAGCACTGAAGATATCAAACTGCATCGCGAAACACAACTGCTGGAGAAAGTGACCGTCTGGATGCGGCGCGGGCGCTGCAGCAGGGAACGGGAGATCGTGGCACAGCTGCTTGAAGACGGTCACGACCTGGCAGAGGTTGCCGCTGTGGCCCTGAAACTGGCGCGCGCAGAGGAAAAGCAGCGCCCGATTGCACCCCTTAAGGCGGTGGCGGATTTCAGCGCCCCTGTTACCGGACAAGCGCCCAGGCACCCCGAGCGCCGCAAAGGGCGCGGACGGGAAAGCACTCCCCATGAAAAAGGAATGGTGCGTCTTTTGCTGAACACCGGCCGGGCCGACGGCGTCCGCGTCAATCATGTCGTGGGCACGCTATCCAACATTGCTGACATCCCCGGTCGTTCGCTGGGCAAAATCAGCATTCAGCAGCAACATACCCTGGTGGATGTGCCTGAAAAGCTTGCGGGGCGGGTGCTTGGCAAAGGCGCCAGCTACCGCATCGGCAATAAAACCTTCACGGTTCAGCGGGCCTGATTTTGTTACCAAAGGCAGCTCAGGATTAAAGTAAAAATCATGCAGGCAATTTGCCTGCGAGAAACAGGATCGGAAGGGGCGTTATAGCAAGACTGACAAAAAGGATATATTTTGGGAATGGGCACAGTCTGCTCATTCCGGCAATCAAACCGATACCGCCACCCCCACCAATTAAAACGTTTCCCGGAAGATTCAAGGTGACCGCAATCATTAGATAGCGGTGTTTAAGCAGGTAAGGGATAACCTTCGATGGAGCGGTGCTCAACAGAAAGTCCAGCTTTTCCTCAGAATTTAAAGGTTCTAATTGAAGCACCAGATTCTGGACTTTTTGCAGATGCAGCCATCCGAGAAGCAGGGAGATAACCTTCAGGGGTATCAGCCTTCCAATTGCAAAGCTCAGTGACAGGGATAATAGGGTACAAAGATATACTAAGACGACACCCTTGGGTCCGAGCATCACCATCAGCGCCAGGCCAATCTCAATACCCGGTACAAAGGGCATGGCCATCCAAAGTACATAGACTACGATGGAAAACCAAAGCACCGTGATCATTAGATTCTCATGTTCGGGCCAGAGCTGAAAATTGATTTGCTCAACCACCAGGCCGCCGCCATAATTCAATAGCACCAGAAACCCAATAATCAGTGATATCTTAAAAAAGCGTCTGATTTTCAGCGTCTCAGCAGGTGTTTGGCGGGCCGCGGACATAATTATCTCTTTCTCTATTTTACCAAAGACCCTTTGAACCAGTATTCCCTAAAAGTAGTCCAAAGCCATCGCTCCTTGGTCCACGTATAAGTGACATCAAGGGTGCCACCTTTCAGCGTTCCCTTCCACACCATCTTTCCATGGGTCGGACTGGTGGTTTCAGCATGGAAATGGATAGCGTCAGCCTCAACTGTCGCAGTATAGGGGCCGCCATTAAAGCCATATTGGAAGCATTCGGCCGAGGTGAATTTACCGTCACTGAAGCTTAATACGTCTTCATGATGGACCTTCTTGCCCTTTTCTCCCGTGGGGCCAATGAATTTTTTTCCGTCAAGGATATGAGAGGCAGCCGTATTATCCTGTGCCTTGCTTGCGCTTTCTTCCGCCACAGTGGGTGTTGGATTTAGACATGCTGCCAAAATAAGGGCAAAATAGATAACGATGGTTCTCAGAAATGATACAGGATGTTTCATCGTCTTGCCTTCCTTTACGCAACTAAAATTAGCCATTGACGTGGTGAATGTAAAGAGAGGCGGTCATCCAATTAGGCAATTCATATCAGCGATGGTTTAAAAAACGTAGTTGCCGGCCATGCGGGCAAACGGTTATGAGGGAAAAATTATAGTTCAGGAACGCAACTGAAAGTGGTACAATCTCCCAGAATTGATTCCCTGGCGTCTGATTTTAATATTACGTCAGGATTGTAATACCTGTCTTATGATTGATGTTCTTTATACCTGGTTTGATTTTACAGTATTGCGTGATAATCTTATTTTTTCAACCTCAAGATTGATATGAACACCAGAAGACACATATTCTTAGCTCTGACCAGTGGCCTGCTATTGGGGCTGCCCTGGTCTGTTTCATCTTTTTTCTTTGTGGTTTTTATTGGCTGGATACCTCTTTTGCTATTGGAGGAGGAAGTCCGACATCTCGCAAACCCCTATGCTATATTCAATTATGCCTTTGTCAGTTTCCTGCTGTGGAATATTCTGGGAACCTGGTGGGTTACCCAGGCCCAATTTGTGGGAGCCATCCTCATCATACTCGCAAATTCACTGCTGCAGGCTCTTGTTTTCTGGCTGGCAAGCCGTATCCGGACAATCCTGAGAATTCCCCTGTTGTTCCCATTTGTGCTCATCTGGATGGGCTACGAGCATTTTCATCTATTCTGGGACCTGGCCTGGCCCTGGCTTAATCTGGGCAACGCACTGGCTACAGCGCCAAAGCTCATCCAATGGTTCGAGTATACCGGAGTTCGGGGTGGAACACTCTGGATCATACTGACCAACTTTTCAGCCTTGAAGCTCTACGATACGTATCGGGAAAAAGGCCCGGGATCTATTGCTGGGGTTGGAGTAACCACACTGATGCTCTTTCTTATCCCCATCTTTGGATCCTATCTTATTTTCCAAAACTTTGAAGAGGATGCAGAAACAGTTAATATCGCTCTGATTCAGCCCAACCTGGATCCATATAAGGAAAAATTTGACCCGCAAAATTATGCCAGACACGTCCAGGAGTTCTTCAAGGCAGCCGAGGCTATTATCGATGGCAATACCCAATACCTGTTTGGCCCTGAAACTCTAATTGTAGAGCAGATTGACGAGCGAAATCCTGTGACCTCGAACTACTACCGTGATTTATTGGAATTCCGGAAAAAGTATCCCAAGCTAAATGTCCTTTTGGGGGTACACAGCTATCAGAAACTTGACAATGAAGGCATTCAAGCGGGAAGCCGTTTCAATCGCGAGAAAAACTATTTCTACGAGGCTTTTAATACGGCACTTTTTCTGCCGGCAGGTTCCGCAGCTGCACCCCAGTTCTATCACAAAACCAAATTAGTTCCCCTGTTCGAGCGCATGCCCTTTGTGCAATATCTTAGCTTTCTGGGGAAATACGCCCTGGAGCTTGGCGGATACACCGGCACCTACAGTAATCGTCAGGAAAGTTCTACTTTCAAATTGACAGACGCTGCGATTACTATCTTGCCGATTGTCTGCTATGAATCCATATTCGGCCCCTACTGCTCCCGCAACCTGCCGGAGGAAAAGGGCTTTATTTGCATGATCACCAACGACGGATGGTGGAAGAATACGCCGGGTTATCGGCACCATTTTAATTTCAGCCCGGTGCGGGCCATCGAAAACCGGCGGGATTTTGTTCGCGTAGCCAATACTGGAATTTCGGCGCTGATTAATGCCAGAGGCATGGTTATCGCCAGAACACCGTGGTGGGAAAAGACGACCCTCAAAGGACAGGTTCATCTTCGCGGGGGGCAGACTTTTTTTGTCCGACATGGAGATTTTCTGGGTCGGATTGCTTTTATTTGCGGAGGATTTCTGGTTTTGTATGCAGGGATAAGAAAGCTGAAAAAGCGCCGGATCAAAGCTTGATGGGCTGTTGTCCAATAATATCGATGTTAATTCTTGATCGGTGATCAGGTTATATTTTAATCACACATCAAGAAGCAGCCCTGCTCTATTCAGTTTAAGATTTCAGCTATTTTATCAGTTAAGGTATTCAAACTGTATGGTTTTTTGAGAAATCCGTTAAAGCCTCGAACAATAGCTTCTTCTTCCTCTGCAACGCTCAGGCCACCACTTGAGAGTAAAACCTTAACACCATGATCTATGACGCGGACCTTATCAACGACTTCCTGCCCATTCATCCCGGGCATATTAAAATCAGAAATAATAAGATCAATCCGGTTCCTATTGGCCTCGTATAGTTTAATACCTTCGGTACCACTGTGGGCTGTTAAGACCTTATGGCCCAATTTTTTGAGCATCATTTCGCAAATATCTGTCACCATGGGCTCATCATCAATAAGAAGAAAGGTTTTACCTTTTATAGATGAACCCCCGGATGCTGTTTCAAATTTCTCTATGTTTGGCCCGGAAATGTTGTTTTTAAATTTTGATAATTGCATTGGATTTTTCCTTTCGAATTTCGATAATCCAGTAGGCGATTGATAAAATGTTACTGAAAATATCTAACACACTAGAATTATTCAAAAACCATGCCACAATACCAAAGTCTCTAAATAAACCAAATTATATCAGGAGGTTAAATTATACGTAATTATATCTAATTACCTATCGTGGTTTTAAAAATATCTAACAATGTCAAATAATTGACAATCTATAGAGAAGGTTTTGTGAATTAAGGTTGAAGCCTGAACTGTGAATAATTATGCTCTACGTTTCCCGGCCAAAACACTACCCCTACCTTTGTATAAAAAAAGCCAGCCATTGCGAAATGGCTGGCCTTAATTTGCTTTCTAAGCATCCGTGCAACGGAGCCACCACCCCCTATCATCCTCTTTGAATCTTCGGTGTAAAAACCCAAAGCCTCACTCCAGAAACTTCCAAAGCTTACTCTTTCCGGGAGCGCCTTGAAAACTTTTAACGTATCCTTTCCGGGGACATGGCTAAAATATTTCTGAAGGCATATTGCTTAGAACTTCAGCGCTGATCAGATTGTTACTCTACTCTATTAGACGTTTGATTATAAAAAAGGTTTACATAAATGAAAAAATAGATCGATTTCCTTTCTTAAGGGTTCAAGCGTGGATGAGAGTTGTATCCAGCCAGCCATAGGTCTCCACATCCATGAGCTCAGCCGCAAAGGTCCGGCGTTCGGTTTTGAGATAGATGCCATGAATATTTTGATAAAATCGCCGGTAAGGATTAAGTTTGAGAACCCGTACCAACATTGAAAATATGCCCAAATTATTAAACTGCATAGCCAATGCTGAAACAAGGTTGGTGCCGACTCCCCTGCGCTGAAGATTTTTTAACACGTACAGAGTGTAGATTTCACCGCTGTAAATATCATCACCATTTCTCTCATAACCACCGGTAATAAAGCCAATGACCCTGCCGTTATTTTCAGCGACGAAACTGATGATATGTTTGCTGTTGAGCTCATTGGAAAAGGCCTTTTCATGCCTGGGAATCGACATTGATGATAGATAACCATATGGTATCACACTGAGATAGGTATCCAGCCAGGTTTGGACGTAGATACAGGACAGGGAATGTGCATCAGTTTTTTGGGTTGGTCGAATTACCATCCGCTTCCACCGTCAATTGAAGGTATGCTTTATTGATAGAAGCTGTCTCAAAAATAGTAGATTACGTTTTATACCGCTTTTCAAAAATAAGTTCTGAAATACGGAAGGGTGGTATAAGTGGTTGTAGAAAAAAACCTTCGAATAACGGAACGTTTTTTTGACAACCGCTATAAGGGCCCCGCTGAAACGGGGCCATTGAGCGTAAAATGCATTTTTAAGACAGCATCTAAATATAATGCCGGGGATGGAAGGGGTCAAATGGAACAAAAATCGGCAGGACCCTTTATTAGCGGCAGATAAACGCCTGCCCTACTGGAAGCCTATCAAATTTTATGGGATCAGCCATTTTGCATTCTGCCCGGATTCATCCCATTCGAATCGGGCCCTTCGGTTTCCAAACATTTGCAAAACCAGCCAATCCTCATAGGGGCCTCTATCCGATATTTTGTACACCGGAATAAATCTCTCATTTCTATGAACTCTTATCATGTTATAGGTTCATTAAAAATTAATCATTAGAAAATCAATTTGACAATACCTTCCAGCAATCCTAAAGATGAGGCGATTGGGGATTACAACTGCAGCAGGGTGTCTAATTTTGATCTGTAACCAATTTAATTTATGTTAGTCGTCAATCAGGACACAAACCCAACAATTATGTACCCGTACATCATAACTCAGATATAAGCTTAGGGAACCTCATGCCCGAAAAAAAAATCATACCGGGAAGAATAATCTCCCTTACTCCTTCTTTGACTGAAATTCTTTTTGCTTTAGAATTAAGTAATCGAGTAAGCGGGGTTACGGACAGTTGTGATTTTCCGGCCGAGGCTGAAGATCTGCCCAATGTCGCCTGCTGGTTTGATCCGGACCTGGAAAAACTGTTCGCCCTGAAGCCTGATTTGGTGTTGGGGCTGCAAACCGCTCACAACCAATTGAAGCTTAAACTGGAATCCCAGGGCATCCCGGTTCTACTTGTAAATCCGACCACTGTTGAGGAGGCTATTGCCGATATCGCCCGAATTGGTGAAATGCTGGGCGTGCAAAAGAAATCAAAAAGCCTGACGGCCAATCTTCAAGCGCGACTGTCTGCGCTGGATGACAAGATCATCGGCATTACCAGCGCAAACAAACTAACCGCCTGCCGCATTCTGGATATAGAAGATGGCAGGTTCCATGTCGCCGGGCCGCTGTCTTTCCAATATGATATTGTCACTCGGGCCGGAGGCCAAAATGTTACCGGCTCGATCAAGGAAGCCTATCCCAAGATCACCTTGGCCCAGCTGCGGGAATGGGACCCTCAGGTGATCTTTAACTGTGGATTTGATCTCATCACAAATCCCTGCATCGCGGATAAACCTGAGTGGCGGTCGCTGCAAGCGGTTCAGTCTGAAAAAGTGTTTACTTTTGATTGCGGTTTAACCTGCCGCACAGGGCCCCGGATAGTGGATATGGTGGAACTTCTATTCAAAACACTATCTTCTGAAACCTGAAGAGGGTTTCAGACAACATTTTTCAAAACGAGCTGATCTGGTTTTTTTGACTCTATTTCTGCAGACCGCGACGCACAGCCAGCACAGCATTGGCGCCGAACAAGAGCAGCGCGCCCGCCCAGCCGGTTGCGTTTAAGGGAGGCTCGCCCACCACAAAGGGGCCGAGCAGGGCCGCCAGTAAAATTCGCATCGAGGAGATGATACTTCCATCCACGGCGGTGACATGGCGGAAACCAATGGTAAGAAGAAACTGTCCGGCTACACCGGATGCGGCGCACAGCCCCAGGTAATAAAGCTCCCGTGAATCCGGCCAGAAAAAATCCCCATGAAAGACGGTAAATATCAAGAGTGCGCCCAGGCCGAACATAAAAAAAAGAACCGTATTGGTGTCGTGGTACTGCCGGCTGACATTTAAATAGGTCATTGATAAGGAGGCCGCAAGGCCTGAAGCCAGTCCCCAGAGGTTGGCGGTTTTAAAGTCAATCTTCCCGGGAGCCAGGATAAGCCATATGCCGGCAAAAGCGACCGCTACCATGACCAGAGCCACAGGATCGCGCTGCTCGCGGAACAAGGTCCAGGAAATCAGCGCCACGAAAACCGGATAGGTCATGTTCAGGATATTGGCTTCGGCAACCGAGGTAATTTTTACGGCCATATAGAAACAATACACCGCCACGCAGTTAAACACGGTTCTTCCCAGCAGCAAATGATAACTGCGGGGACGCGGCAGCTGACGACGGCAGGCCATGATGGCGCAGACCACCAGAAACCCTATCAGAAATCTGGCAAAGACAAAGTAGGAGGGGGCAATCGACACCTCGGCCTGGGACCATCGGATGACTACTGTCGATAGGTAGAAACAAAAAGCCGAGGCGAAAACAGCGAATCCTCCGAGGAGTCTGAGCGTCGATTTTTCCATGAACGCTCTTTTAGCAGATTTAGCGCCTGCTTCCAAGAACGCTTTTTACAAGTAACTTCAGAATTATTGACCAACGTCGGCGCGCTATGCTAAAAATTTCCGGGACAAGCGTTTTCTCGATGCATTCCGTAAATTTAGCATTGAAGCCACCCATCTACAAAATTTGGCATTCCTTCATACAGGCTCAAATTGGCCACCATAAATGAGCAAAATAAATGGGTCGTCTATCTGGTGCGGTGCTCCGACAATTCCCTGTACTGCGGGATCAGTAATGATCTGCCTGGCCGTTTGAAAGAACACAATTCGGGCAGAGGCGCCAAGTATACTAATTCACGCCGACCGGTCGAATTGGTGGCAGCCAGTCGCGAAATGACCAAAGGAGATGCCCTTAAACTGGAGTACCAAATTAAACAATTACCGCCCAACAGGAAAATAAGTGAATTGAAAAGGGGGCTCGGACATTGAACATTGCAACCAATTTGGAAAGGTCGGCATTCTTCTTTCCTGACCGGCCGGTTATCAGTGAAGGGGATTCGGTAACCGCTTATGCCCGGCTAAACCGGAAGGTAAACCGAGTGGCCACAGCGCTTATCAACCTTAGGATTCAACCCGGTGACCACATCGGAATTTACGCCCCCAATTCCGGTGATTGGATCGCCTTCTATTTTGGTGTGCTCAAGGCCGGGGCGGTTCCGGTAACCCTATCCAGCCAGCTGAGTCAAGACGAGCTGGCGCTCTTGCTCAATCATTGCCGGCCCAGAATGATTTTCACCTCTTCCGAAAAACTGGACAGCCTGGAGGGATTCAGGGCATCCGTCGGTCTGGAAAAGATCATCTGCCCCGGTGGGGATCTGGATATGAAACACCTGGCTGGACTCGGATCCGATTCATTCAAGGCTCTGGACAGGGACCGGGGGGATATTGCGGCCATCCTTTACACCGGCGGAACTACGGGCACCCCCAAAGGTGTTATGCTCAGTCATGAAAACATCAATACGTCCATCCACAATGTGGTCTTTAATGAACGCTCCACTCCCGAGGACCGGGCCCTGTGTTTTCTGCCCTTTAATCACGTCTTCGGCCAGATGCATATTTTGAATGCCACGATTTCGAGCGGCGGCTGCCTCGAGATGCTGCCGGCTTTTGAAATAGACCAAATTCTGTTGCTGCTGGCAGCAGGCAGAGTAACCAAACTCTTCGCGGTGCCGACAATCTATACCCGGTTTCTGGGCCTTGACCGCCTGAAGGAAAGACTGGGCAAGGTGCGCTATTGCTTTTCAGCAGCCGCCAGTATGGCCGCAGACACCGTCCGTCAATGGAAAGCGCAGACCGGACTGGCAATTTATGAGGGCTATGGAATGACCGAAGCCGCTCCGGTGGTGACCTACAATCATTACTATCGCCATGTCATCGGTTCAGTTGGAACGGCCGCGCCCGGTGTCGAAATCCAAATCAGAGATCAGGAGGGTCACACACTCGAGCAGGGCCTGGAGGGGGAAATCTGCGTCCGGGGACGCAATATCATGCGGGGCTACTTGAACAACCCTGCAGGATCCCGGGCCACCTTCTGGGAGGACGGCTGGTTTCGTTCCGGGGATATCGGCAGGTTCGATTCGGACGGGTATTTATATATTGTGGACCGGCTCAAGGACATGATCATTACGGGAGGGGAAAACGTTTATTCAAAAGAAGTAGAAGACGTCCTGTATGCCAGGCCGGAAGTGGAAGAATGCGCGATTATCGGGCTGCCCGACCCTGAGTGGGGCGAGCGGGTTACGGCTTTCATTGTGACCAGGCCGGGCGAAAAAATCGATCCGGATGTACTGAAAGCTTTTTTAAAATCCCGCCTATCGGCCTTCAAGGTCCCCAAAGAATTCAGGGTTGTCAGCGAGCTGCCGAAAAGTCCGGCCGGAAAAATTTTGAAACGCCAGCTAAGAATGGAAGTAGATTGATTTGGGCCATTTATTTCTTATGTTGAAAGGTAATGTGGATAAATCAATGAAGGGTTAAAAACAAAAAAATAGAACGGCATAAGATGAGGGGATAAGATGACTGTCGAGGAAGCGATTAAAACGGCTATCGAGTATGAAACCAGGATCCGTGACATATACCGGGAAGCGGTGGCGGCGGTGGATGACGAGGCGGGCAAACGGATCTTTGAAACCCTGAGCCAGGACGAACAAGACCATATTGATTATCTGGAACACAAACTTGAGCAATTTCATAAGACCGGAGCCATCAAACCCGGAACCTTGAAATCCGCCATTCCTGATCAGAAAACCATTAATCAGGAAGCTGACAAAATCAAATCACTGGCGGCAAAGGATTTTCTGGGCATCAAACAGCAAATGCTGAGCAAGGCGCTGAAAGCGGAAGTTGAAACCAGTGCCTTTTATCAAAAGATGGTCAATGAGCTGCCGACCGATGCCCGGCCGCTATTCGAACGGTTTCTGGAAATAGAAAATAATCACATCAAAGCGGTTCAATTCGAGCTGGATTACCTGAGCAAAACCGGCTACTGGTTTGATTTCAAAGAATTTGACATGGAATGATAGCGGAAAGGGATGCAAAAAAAGATCACATATAATGAATAATCAGGATATAATCCCTTAGCATCAATCTTGCACGAAGTAGCCGTATTCCTTCGCATTGACATTGTTGCGTTTTTCCCAGCCGATGGTTGAAGACGGTGTGGGTCCGTAATCATGGCCCGGCCAGACGACGGTATGGTCCGGCAGTTCCATCAGGCGGCGGATGGATTTACCCAGGGTGGGACGGTCACCACCGGCCAGGTCGGTGCGGCCGCTGTCACCGACAAACAGGGCGTCGCCCGTAAAGAGGTTGCCCTGGGCATGCAGGCAGATACCGCCGGGAGTGTGACCGGGGGTATGGATCACATCAAAGGTTATATCACCCAGCTGCAGGGTTTCTTCGTCGCTGAGCAGAACATCCGCCCCGGGGTATCTATCGCTATCGAGCTCATGGATGATGATTTCCGCCCCGGTCAGTGACTTTAATTTTGCATTGCCGGCGGTGTGGTCACCGTGGCCGTGGGTGTTGACGATGGTTACGATTTCAAGGTTTTCTTTTTGGGCCGCGGACACAATCTGCTCAACATCGGAGCCGGGGTCGATCACCAGGGCCTGGCGGGTGTTTTGACAGCCGATGATGTAGCAAAAATTGTCCATGTATCCGATTGCGATCTGTTTGATGATCATCATTTTCCTTCCTTGGAATCCATCTGACAAACGAGCGCCGGATCTAACTTTAAACTACTCCATTCTCACAATACCAGGATAAAAATTTTCAGAACTCAGACTTAGAAACAAAACTATCACGTTTTAGCTCAGGGTATATTTCCATGATTTCTTGTTCAAGATCAATTATGTCTCCAGCACCCCAAATGTAGGCTAATTTCTGATCTTGTGACATATTTATCCATGTTTCGCCTGTCAATAGTGGGGCTTTAATTTCCTCTTTCGCTAATACACCGCTACTCAATACTACTAATGACGTGCAAATTGATTTTTTTTTAAAATCCAACAAATACGGTTTTCTTTCATAAAGCGACCTCCTGTCTAGTAATCAGTCTGTATAATGGACACAGGCACTTTGAATGTCAATTTGAAAAGCCAATCAAAGAGATCAAATAGTAAGAAAAGATGACCAAGGAATAATTTTGTGATTCCACGCACTTTCTGTTAACCATTATATGTGGACTTTAGGAATGAGACTACAGCTAAGCGCCGATGCTGATTTGAAAGATGTATCCAGCGAGCATTGAACCGGACAAACCTAAAATTATGTATAATACAAATATGGGTTTTCTTACCAAGGCATACACGGCAAGAGCCGCCGGAATTGAGGACACCGCCCCGGAAGTAATAAAAGCCATTGCCGCACCGGAGGTCATTCCCATTTCCATGAGGCCTGAGATCAAGGGAATGGCAGCATAGCCGTTCATATAGGCGGGTATGCCAACGACGGATGCAAGCGGTATTGCGAAGGTACTTTTGTTACCAACAATATTCACAATCCAGTCCGCTGGAATGTAGACGATCATGAGGCTCTCCAGAAAGAAAGCGAAAAACATCCATTTCCCCAGAAAGATACTATTTTCACGAATTTCGTCCAGAAAACGAGATCTTCGTTCCGACGTTTTCCAGAAACGCCAGACCACTTCAATTTTTGGATTGGCATCAAAAGAAGTCTGACAACAGGTACTCTCTTGAGTTCTTTTTAATGGTTGGTGCAAAAAACCGACCTTCTGCAATCCTGAAACCGCAAATCCTGCACCCAGCCCCATACCGATGGCGGCAATTGTTTTGGCAATCGCAAAATTCAAACTGATACCGGATGCAGTGATAATAAACATTTCCGGGTCCATGATCGGTGAGGATATGCAAAAAGCCATTACAGGGGCCAGCGGAACCCCGGATGCCAACATAGCGGCGATCAGCGGAATCACGCCGCATGAACAAAAAGGCGAAAGAGCGCCTGCGAGGGATGCAGCCACAATGGTTACCCAGGATTTTCCCGAAAAGACCCGTGCAATATGAGCGTCGATCCCGGTAGCTTTGGCAAATCCAGCAAATGCGATGGCAAGAATGAAAAATGGTGCTATTTCCAACATGGATTGCAATGAAAATCGAAGGCTTTGATAAGCCTGGGATTGATCCAGGACAGCAAGAGCCGAGAATGCGAGAACTAAGGCAATAAGCACGCGATCCGTGATAAAGACATAAAAACGGTGCATCGCTTTTGGTGTCTGAATGGTATTGGAGATAATTTCCATGGTTTTGCTCCTTTTTATTTTTTATATTTCCGGTAATATGGAATAATAGTCGCAAAAAATTTTGCCCGTTGATATCCTTAATTCTTATAAGTTGGATCAGCTGCACAGCACTCTTCGGTTAAAAAGGAAACGATCCCATCAATATAATCGTAATTGATAAAACAACGCAGAACAGTTTTTTCCCGTTCTTGACGAATCAGCCCCACATTTCTCAAGTGGCTAAGATGATGTGAAAGCGTCGAATTGGGTATATCCAATACATTTCGGATTTCACCGACCGGCTTACCGGCATCGCCTGCCCGCACGAGTTCACGCACAATTTTTAAGCGTGTGATATTTCCGAGTTGGCTTAGCAATGAAGCTGCAGTATCGTAATTAATTTTCATGGCTATACCATAAAACAACAAAATTATTTTGTCAACTATATTTCCAGAATATTCGAAATAGAATGCAAAACAACCAAAACATCAATATTTCTAAAAAATTTCCAGCTATGCAATGAATAACATGTTTGTATTTTATTTGGCATAGTTCGCGAAACGTCCAACTGTATAATGCATAATCAAGTCTTCAATATTTTGCTGGTGCCCAAATTGTATATGTCTTTGACCTAAAACTTGGAGAGACATTAAATTTATTGGATGTGCTGACGCAATATGAACCTTTGGGATTTTGTAGATTGGGTTTAGTTCGGATGAAATTTACCGAATCAAAACTTGAGGTTTTTAGCGGGTAAAACTCTCAAAAGGCAGGGTTCCTTCACCCTGCCTTTTGAGCTTAATTGGGACTCATTTTTTCTAAGGCCGATATTCTATTTATCGATCACATTAACGTCAAAGGCCTTCAGATCCGTCACACCTTTCTTGATGGTTATGGTCCATTTTCCGAGCTTGTTCAACTTGTAGCTATCCACCAGTCGATAGCGAATCGACCCCTCTACTTTGTGAGCTGCTAAATTTCGAGGTGCCCCCTCATGTTTATACTCCACCATAAAGGTTTTGATAAAAACGCCGATAATCTCTCCATAATCCTGGATATTAGAAATGATACCTTGAGCCTGGCAGTATCAAGCGCCGATTCGTGACGCTGGTACCAAACACGTAAAATTACCGCATTGAGAAAATTGATGGGCCATACGGATCACATAACGTTACCAGCCGGACGGGTTGCCGCCCGCTGGTTTCTGTTTCTCGTATTTTTTCACCTGGTGCCGGTCCCCTGGTTTATGTTTGTGGTTGCAGGACTGGCGCCAGCCAGTTTCCTGTTTGCCGCCGGCCTGGCCGGTCTTTTTAACACCGATTTCGATTCCCTGCCCATGGCCATTATGCTTCTCGTCCCTGCCCTGATCAGCGGTCTGGTTTTTGTTCTGTTAGCCTACCTGCTGGCGGCAGCTATCGGCCGTTTTAAAAAACCGGTTGCCAAATCCTTCAGCCTGATCATCATCCTGGCAATCTGTGTGGGTATCGCCTTAAATCCCATCTATATTTCAGGCGGTCATGGTAGCAGCCACCAGTTCAGCCTGCTTGGTTTTTTTGACATCCTGGGCCAATTCCGAATTCCGATTGCCGCTTCAGTGAGCTATTTTATTGGTCTGACCCTCCTGCTGGTGGTCTTGCTCATCTATCAACACACGCCGCATAGCTTTCCGTCCCTGCCCCTGAGCCGCGACCGCCGCCGACGTCTTCTGCGCCGTTCGCTGGTGTGCGGCCTGATCGTTTTCATTGCCCTGTTTTGCTGGGTGCATCGGGCGCTCTTTTTTCTCAAACCACTGGCGGATATGGGACTTGTCGGCGCCCAATACCACCTGGCCCTGTCTTTGCAAAAAAAACCAGGATCACAGCTCGGTTTAGGTGCATCTTCCCGTCACTACCTTGAACGCGCAGCTGAGCAGGGTCACATCAAGGCCGCCATGGCGCTGGCCCGCGCCCCCCGTAGTGCGGAAGACAAACTGCGCTGGTTGACCGTTGCGGCCGAGGGCGGCCTGCCAGAAGCGCAGTATGAGCTCTACCGCTATATGATGAAAGCGGCTGTGGCGGATTATAAATCGCGCAGCGCAACGGACTGGCTGCAATCGGCCGCTGAGAGAGGCCTTGCCAATGCCCAGTATGAGCTCGGCCGCCTTTTGATCCGCGGCGACCAGATGCGGAGCATCGAAAAAAATAGTAAAAAAGCCCGTCAATGGTGGGAGAGCGCCGCCGCCAACGACCACGGCCGGGCCATGGAGGAGTTGGCCTGGCGTTATACCCAGGCGGCTGAGGGCTTTCCGCGGGATCCGGCGAGGGCCACCGCCCTGCTGGAAAAAATTGCAGACGGTTATCGGCGGGGACGCTATGGCCTGCCGCAAAATCAACAGATGGCGTCAAGCCGCCAACAGCAGGCGGAAACAATCAAGGCTTTAGAAGAGCGGGCCGCACAGGGTGATCCGGAGGCATTGGAGACAATCGGCCGGCAATTGCTCAAGTCCCGGACCGCGGGCACGCAGGGGGTAGTCCTGCTGGAAAAAGCCGCCATCCAGGGTGATGCCCGGATCCAGTACGAACTGGGCGCTATATATCTTTTCGGCCGTCATGGAATCGCCCGGAATCTGGAGAAAGGCCGCCAATGGTGGGATCGGGCCCTGGCACAAAAGCATGTCGAAACCATGGAATCTGTTGCGCCGGCCTATCAGAACGGAAAATTCGGTTATCCTGTCGACCTGCTGAAATCCAAGGCCCTGGTCGAACTGCTGGTTGAAGCCTACCGCGATGGTCGTTACGGAGTGGAGCCAGACGCCAAGAGGGCGCGCCACTGGACTTCGCAATTGAAATATATCGACCAATTGTTTGACATGGCTGGTGGCAGTTATCTGCCCCTCGATGATCTTCGCCAACAAGCCGCAGAAGGCGATTTGCAGGCCCAATACCAGCTGGGCCGCCAGATGCTGATAGCCGGATCGGACGGCGAGCGCCAAAAAGGGTTGCGTTGGGTAGAGCGTTCGGCTGAAGGAGGGTACGCCGAGGCCCAGTACCGGCTGGTAATCTACTATGAAAACAAAATTCACATCATGCGGGACAACCCGTCGCGCGGGATCGCTTTACTGCAGTCGGCGGCGGAGCAAAATCACTTGCATGCCATGAGCACTCTGGCCCTGGCCTACGAAAAGCGACGCTACGGTCTGGCACAGGATTATCAGCAGTCTCAATACTGGTACCGGAAACTGCTGCAGGCGTATAGTTCAGGACAATACCTGGGAGAGGTCGATGAAGGTTTCATCACTTTTCAACGCCGGCGTCTTGAAATTGTGACCAAGGTTCGGCAAGCCAAAGAAGACAGGGCCCACCGCTACAAGCAGGCCACGGCCCTGGAGCGGCAGATCATGGAAATTGAGGATCGTTACCGCCTGGAATATCAGAGGGCGGTCAACGGGTTGAACCGCCAGGATGGAAGCCGAGAAGGCCAAAAGCAGTTCCGGGCCAGGGTGGAACACCTTCGCCAAAAGTATATCCGTCAGCGCGAGCTGGAGATTGAGAGAATTAAACGCGAAGCCTCAGAGAGTCAATAATCCGCGTGAGGATTTATAAGTAGTATGGTACAATTAGTTCGAAGCCATCTCAAAAAGTCATAGAGTAATAAGATGCCAGCGATAACCTTAAAATCAAAAAACAAATCAGCCGAAAAATATCAACTTCAAAAAGGCGAATCTTTAACCATCGGCCGGCGGGATGACAACGACATGGTGATTGACGATCCCTCTGTATCCGGACATCACGCCAAGATTGACTCGGTGGGAGAAAGGTTCGTGCTGAATGATCTGAAAAGCAAAAACGGTTGCTTCGTCAATGAGCAGCTTGTTGATTCACACTGGCTGAATCATGGGGATGTTATCACCATCTGCGGACATTCACTGATCTTGAATTTTTCGAAAGACGAACTGCGGCGCCATAAAGGGAGAGATGACTTTGATGACACCCTGATGATGAGCTCGACCGATCATCGCCGGATGATGGCCAAGAGTAACCCCAATAAAAGCATCAATGTAATGAAATTCTGGGATAAGGGTCCTAATCGCGGATCGGTCAGAGACATCGAACCGAAGGCCGCTGAGCCCAAAAGCAAGATACAGGAAACCGCCAGTGTCCTGACCTATCTGGCCGGTGGAAGAGGCCAGGTAAACATTGTCCGCAGGATAACGACTATCGGCAAGGACCCCAGCTCCGACATCGTCGTCAAAAGCCTGCTGGTCGACCCGACGACCGCCACCATCAAAAAAGGAACCGACGGCTGTTATCTGAACTACATCGGCGGGCTCACCAAACCTAAAATCAATCAGAAGCCTGTCACCGAATCGACCCTGCTGAAAGACCACGATATCATTGAGGTCGGTTCGGTGAAACTGCAGTTTTCAGACACCTCCTCCACAGATTAATGTTGAGCACCCGGCCCTTAGCAGTCCTCGCGCAAGGTGTATTTTTGATGCCTGACTATCCAAAATTAACCATTGACAGACTCCCTGCAAATTGCATAAATAGTAAGGATCAGTGATGAAACCCGGTAGCAAGCATGACGCCATTGCGCCGTGCGAAAATCCCCACGATCTCAGAA
>Ga0265303_10000790_pt1 | contig 18673 bp, 16 predicted proteins | sample Helome_2_FD_192494 | JGI IMG/M metagenome (GOLD analysis project Ga0265303, IMG submission 192494) | Marine sediment microbial communities from subtidal zone of North Sea - Hel_20160317 (Illumina Assembly) | ecosystem: Environmental > Aquatic > Marine > Subtidal zone > Sediment ... | reverse complement strand
CGCGGGTTTTATAGGCCTCGGCCTGTTCCAGCAGACCCTGTCCTTCACCTCGCGCTTTCGGCACGACATCGTTGCGGTAGGCGTTAGCCTCGTTGATGATGCGCTGCTCGTCTTCTCGCGCCTTGATAGCGTCTTCGAAGGCATCCTGCACTTCCTCGGGAGGCTGAGCCTCGTCCATGTTCACCGTGACGACATTGATGCCGGTACTATAATTATCCAGAATTTGTTGCATGATTTCCTTGGTCGCACTACCAACCACCGCACGCCCCTCGGTTATGATCAAGTCCATGTCGTTATTGCCTACCACTTCACGGATTGCAGTCTCGGCGGTTTGCTGCAGGGTCAAATCAGGGTCGCGAATTTCGAACGCGAAATCCTGAGCATCCTTGACGTTGTACTGGATTTCGATACTCATGACGACAATATTCTCGTCGCTGGTGAGCATCTTGGATTTGTTGCGTGCGGTCCTGATATCGGAAACGTTGATCTGTTCGACATCTTCTATCGGGAATGGAATATGCCAGTGCGGTCCCGCCTGGGTTATCACGGTTTTTTCTCCAAACCGAGTTTCGACACCACGCCAGCCTTCATCGACGATGTAGATCCCGGTCAACCCCCATACCACCAGTAACGCAACCGCGAAGAATCCGATAACTCCGCCGAGGTTACCGGAGCCGCTCGGGACCTTCGGAATCCGGCCCTTGCCGCCACTGCCAAGCAGTCCGCCGAACTTGTCTCGCAAATTTTTAAAAAGCTCGTCCAGGTCTGGTGGGCCGTCGTTATTACGTTGCCCCCAGGGGTCCTTGTCTTTACCCGGTTCATTCCAGGGCATATTTAACTCCGAATACAGAAATATTAATTAGTGGGTCGCGAATATACAAAGCCTGCGGATTGTAATGGCTATCATGCGGCTCCTGCAAGTGCATCTGCCAGTATCTCGAAACGATCTGCAGAAATTTCAAATTTGCTCGATAACCCTCTAAATAATGCGGGCGTAACGCTCAGTTTCAAGTCAATATCACCATTATTTTTGTAATTTTCGGATTCAATTGCCCCTGCCTCGAATAGAAATGCCCTGATCTGGCCTTCGCTGGCATTTAAAATCAGCCGATAGGATGTTGTCTGTTCGCAAAACCGATTGCGTAAAACCTCGATTAACTCGTCAAATCCAGACTTGCTTACCGCTGAAAGCCAGATGCGCCAGGCTTTATCCTCATCGTCCAGATCGATGCGTGCGTCAAATCCAGCGATATCGATTTTGTTGTAAATTAACAACTGGGGAACCTCTGCCGCACCGACCTCGTGCAGAACCTTGTTAACGGCCTCGATTTTCTCCTGGCGGCTGTCATCGGAGCTATCGACGACATGCAATATCAGGTCAGCTTCACGAGTCTCCACCAGGGTGGCGCGAAAAGCCGCGACCAGGTCATGCGGCAAATGCCGGATAAAACCTACCGTGTCGGCAAGAATCACTTCCGTTTGCGCGGATAACTGCAGTTTTCTCAGGGTCGGGTCAAGCGTTGCAAAAAGCTGGTCTGCCGTGTAAACCGACGCTTCGGTGAGCGCGTTGAACAGGGTCGACTTGCCCGCATTGGTATATCCGACCAATGCGATCGTCGGCACCTTGGCTTTGGTTCGCGCCTGTCGGCTTTGCTCTCGCTGGCGCGCTACCTTACCGAGGCGGTTGTTTAAATACTTAATACGTTTACCCAACAGGCGACGATCGGTTTCGAGCTGGGTTTCCCCGGGTCCGCGTAAACCGATACCCCCTTTCTGTCTTTCAAGATGAGTCCAACCACGCACCAGCCGCGTCGACAGGTGCTTCAGCTGTGCCAGTTCAACCTGGAGTTTGCCCTCAAATGACTGTGCACGCTGCGCGAAAATATCAAGGATCAAACCGGTACGGTCGAGCACCCGGCACTGCAGCGTCAGTTCGAGATTTCTTTCCTGGGATGGCGAGAGCGCGTGATTAAACAGCACCACGTCGATCTCTAGCATTGCGACCCGGGCTGCTATTTCTTCAAGTTTGCCCTTGCCTATAAAAGTTTTTGCAGATGGTTGTGCGCGACTGCCGATAACAAGTTCGACATCAACGACGTCGGCGGAACGAACCAGTTCGATGAATTCAGCCAGGTCATCCTGATCCGGCTGATACGGAAAATTTATATGAACCAGAAGCGCTCGTTCACCACCACGCGGCCGCTCAAATTCGAACAACGAGATCTCCGCCGCCAATCATATCCTAGCGGTTACCTGCTTCTGCTGCTTCTTCTTCTTCTGCATGAGGGTGATTGACATGAACGTTACGTGCCGGGACGATGGTCGATATTGCGTGCTTGTATACCATTTGACTGACATTATTCTTGAGCAACACAACGAATTGATCAAAGGATTCAATTTGACCCTGAAGTTTGATTCCATTTACCAGGAATATCGATACCGGGACATGCTCTTTTCGCAAAGCATTCAGGTAGGGTTCTTGAAGCATCTGCCCTTTTGACATAATTAGTACTCCTTAAATTTATTATTGTAATTCTAATGCGGTAGCCCAATGGCAACCTCGAATAGAGTTTATGATTCCATTCCCGTGAAAATATTCCAGTCAAAGCCCCGAAAACGCGGCTTCGACTAGTCTAAATATAGCATCTTTACGGTAATTCAAGCAATCGAATGCCTTTTCGTCGCCTTGTTTGCGCAACCAGGTAATCTGCCGTTTTGCCAACTGGCGTGTCGCAGCGACCCCTTTATCGATCATTTGCTGGTGAGTCAGCTCGTCATCGAGATACTGCCATATCTGGCGATATCCGACGCATCTCATAGACGGTAATGACAGGTTCAGGTCGTTACGCGCTTTGAGGAGCGTGACTTCTTCGACCAATCCCTGTTCAAGCATGCCGAGGAACCGGGTTTCGATACGTTGATGAAGGCTGGCACGATCATTTGCCGCCAGTATTATTTTTTCGATCTTGCCATCGAAGCCAACTGATGCATTTTGCTGCAGCTCAGAAAGGGATTTTCCGGACAACTCGTAAACTTCTAACGCGCGCTGAATGCGTTGCATATCGGTCGGCCTGATGCGATTCGCGCTGACCGGGTCAACCTCGACCAACCTGTCATGCATTGCTTGCCAACCGATTTGCTGTGCCTCGTGGTTCAGGCGCTGGCGAATTATTGCATCAGCTTCTGGCAAGCGGTTAAGTCCCTGCTCGAATGCATAACAATACATCATGGTGCCCCCAACCAGCAGCGGTATCCTGTCACGCGCACTGATTTCCCTTACCAACTTTCGGCTTTGTTGCAGGAAATCCCAGACCGAATACGGCTCTACCGGATCAATAATATTGACAAGATGATGTGGCACCGAATCGAGAACTTCGCGATCTGGCTTGGCGGTACCAATATCCATTCCTCGATAAATCAGCGCCGAATCAACGCTGATGATTTCAACCGGGAAATGACTGCTTATTTCGAGCGCGAGGTCGGTTTTGCCGGTGGCCGTTGCACCCATTAGCAAGATGACTTTCGGGTCGGGCATGTTACTGTCCGCGCAAGAACAGCTTATCGAGTTGCTCCAGGCTTAGCTGCTTCCAGGTCGGCCTGCCGTGATTGCACTGCCCACTGCGTTCGGTATGTTCAATATCGCGCAGCAAGGCATTCATTTCCTCGTGCGAAAGCAGTCGATTAGCGCGCACTGACGCGTGACAGGCCATGGTCGAAAGCATCTCGTTTTGAAACTCCTCGATGCGCATAGAACTGCCGTGTTCGGTCAGGTCAGCAAGCACGTCACGCAGTAATTGTTCGCTGTCCGCATTTTTGAGTAATGCCGGGATAGCGCGCACGCGAATCTGCTCGGGACCGAGACGCTCAGCGTTAAAACCGAGATGGTTGAAAAATTCCGCGTGCTGTTCGACCAGTTCCGCTTCCGCCTGACTGACATTGAACGCCAGGGGAACAAGCAAAGGCTGTGCAATAACGTTCTCGTCTGCTGCATTTTGTTTCATGCGCTCGTAAACGATTCGCTCGTGGGCCGCATGCATATCAACGATAATCAATCCATCGCTGTTTTCCGCCAGAATATAGATGCCTTTTAACTGTGCAACCGCGAAACCCAGGGGAGGAACCTGGTGTTGCTGTGCGTTGCTCTCGGCCGGCTGAGAGTCGGGATTCAACAGGGCCGCATAGGATTGCATCTGCTCCCGAACATTACCCGAGCGATCACCGCTTTTATATTGGCTCAAGTTGAGGCCGGACTGGCTAGGTTCACTTATTGCAATGCTATCGGCAAGAGCGAATCCGGGAGACTCGATTTGCTGCTCGGGCTGCACCTCGCCGAGCGCCTGGTGCAGGCTGCGAAACAGGAAATCATGTACCGCGCGTGAATTGCGAAAGCGCACTTCATGTTTCTGCGGGTGCACGTTGACGTCCAGTTCACGCGCATCCATTGTCAGCGACAATACGTAGGCCGGATGCCGGCCATGAAATAGCACATCCCGGTAGGCCTGGCGCACCGCATGATTGACCAGCTTGTCCTTTACCATGCGCTGGTTTACGAAAAAATACTGCATGTCGGCCTGGCTGCGATTGAACGTCGGTAACGCGACCCAACCCTGCAAGCGCAGGCTATCGGTAGCGATGTCGATTTCTACCAGACTCTCGGCGAAAGACTTCCCACATAGGGAAGCGAGCCTGCGACGTTGCTCGTCAATATTTTGCACCGAAGGTAGTTGATAAACTACTTTTTGATTGTGAATGAGCTTGAAAGCAACAGCGGGCTGGCTTAACGCCAGGTTTTTAAACAGCGTTTCAATATGACGATATTCAGTTTGCTCGGTGCGCAGAAACTTTTTACGCGCCGGCACATTATAAAACAGCTCCAGCACTTCGACCTGGGTACCCTGCGTCAACGGATCGGGTGCCGGTTCCGCGTCTGCGCGTGCCTGCAGCTTCCAGCCTGTCTCGGCCTCCTGCAGATGAGAGGCCAGGCTCAAACGCGATACTGACGCAATGCTGGGCAAGGCCTCGCCACGGAATCCGAGTGAAGCGATGCTTTCCAGATCTTGCAGGCTGCTTATCTTGCTGGTGGCATGGCGCGACAGGGCACTCGCGAGTTGCTCGCGCTCAATACCACAACCATCATCGGTGACCCGAATCATTCTGGTACCGCCCGCATCGACTTCGATCGTGATTGCACCGGCACCCGCATCAAGACTGTTTTCGACTAATTCCTTGACCACCGAAGCCGGGCGCTCTACCACTTCGCCAGCAGCAATCTGGTTAATCAGGTGAGACGGTAAGGTATGGATCTGCGGCAATGCGATGTCAGGCTACGAGCCGTGATTCCAGCTTCTCCTGGTCACGCGTGAACAAACGTATTCCTTCGGCCAGCTTTTCGGTCGCCATGGCATCTTCGTTCATCATCCAACGAAAGGCCTTTTCATCCAGGTTGAGTTTTTCCGCGACATCACCGGCCCGGCCAGGCTCCAGTTTACGTTCCAAAAGAGTTTCGTCCTCGGCCAATGCCTGCATTAAATGGGGACTGATGGTCAGGCGATCGCAACCAGCGAGCTGTTCAATTTCACCAGTGTTACGAAAACTGGCGCCCATCACCACGGTTTCATATCCATGATGCTTGTAATAGTTATATATCTGACTGACCGAATGCACACCCGGATCCTGCTCGGCTGGAATCGAGCTCTGCCCGGTCGACGCCAGGTGCCAGTCGAGAATTCGGCCGACAAACGGTGACACCAGAAATACACCACTCTCGGCACAGGCAATAGCCTGCGTGAAACTGAATAAAAGAGTCAGGTTACAGTTAATCCCATCGGCCTCGAGTTCGCGCGCGGCCTGGATACCTTCCCAGGTAGAGGCAATTTTTATCAGGACCCGGTTACGATTGCTGCCGCGACTTTCGTACAGATCGATAATGCGATGAGCACGCGCAATGGAGGCCTCGCAATTAAATGAAAGGCGCGCGTCGACCTCAGTCGAAACCCTGCCGGGCACACTCTTCTGGATCTCGAGCCCGATACTGACGGCCAGGTAGTCACCGGCAGCAGCGGCACGCGAAGCCGGGCTGCCTCCCTGCCCATGCCCCCAACGCTGCGCCTCCTCCAGCAAAGGTTGATAACGCGGCAAGTCGGCCGCTTTCAGCAGTAACGAAGGATTGGTCGTGGCGGCCTGTGGCTGGTACTGGATAATCGCGTCCAGGTCACCGGTATCAGCCACCACCTGGGTCATGGATTTCAGTTGCTCGAGTTTGTTCATTGATGGATGCTTAAGTACTATAGGTCTGGAGTCGAATTGGAGTCAGAGAATACCAGAAAAACTGGTCGCGGATTACGAAAATTCACAATGAATGAAGTGGTCTCCATTGCCCTTGTGCTGTTCAGCATTTATTTACTGATTGCTGCTTATCTATACATTTATCAGCGCAGGCTGATCTATCATCCGGTGGCTGTCGATCCCGTTTTTGCAGCCGATGAAATCAGCTTCGATAACAATGGAACCAGGCTTTATGGCTGGATTTTGAATCCGGACAAGCCCAGGGCAGTGATTTACTTCGGCGGTAACTCTGAACTGATTACGCATCGCCAGTCGTATTTCGAAGACGTGTTCAATGATTACAGCGTTTACCTGGTCAACTACCGCGGTTACGGCAAAAGCCAGGGTAATCCCAGTGAAAGCGGGTTATTTTCTGATGCGCTGGCGATCTACGACCAGCTGATTAAACGCCACGATTCGATTATTGCCTACGGACGCAGTCTCGGCAGTGGCGTCGCCGTTTACCTGGCCGCCAGTCGTCGGCTGGATAAACTGATCTTGCTAACCCCCTACGACAGCATCGTCGAAGTCGGACAAAAGCTATACCCGTTGTTTCCGGTTCGTTACCTTATCAAAGATCGCTTTGACTCGGCTTCAAGAGCGGGTGATATCGAAATTCCAGTGCTGATTGCCTGTGCTGAAAACGATCGCGAGATTGGATTACGTCATACCCTGGCTCTGAAACAAAGCTTTAATCGAACCCGGGTTGAGTATCAGATGATCGCGGGGGCTGCCCACAATGACGTTATCGACTTCCCTGGCTACAGGGCCGCGGTACAGAAATTTATTTCAGAATAACTGCCTAGGACTGGCGGTTCTTGAGGTGATTTTTGATTCCGGAGAATACTGCTTTGGCAAGTTTGTGCTGGTGCTTCGGATTGCGTAATTTCTTTTCTTCACTCGGATTTGACAGAAACGCGGTTTCAATCAGTATCGACGGCATGTCGGGGGCCTTCAACACCGCGAATCCAGCCTGTTGTACCTTTTTATTATTCAGTCTGGAAACTTTGCCAATGTTACTAAGTACGTCAGATCCAAGTTCCAGGCTATCCTGGATTGTTGCGGTTTGTGACAAGTCAAGCAGCACGGATGCGATCAAATCATCCTTGTCGTCGAGACTGATGCCGCCGATAAGATCGGAAGCATTCTCTTTTTTGGCGATCCAGCGCGCTGCCTCAGAACTCGCACCTCTTAGGGAAAGTGCGTAAACCGAGGCTCCTTTGACATTCGATTTATGGAATGAATCGGCATGTAAGGAGATAAATATATCTGCCTCTGCCGCACGCGCCTTCTTTACCCGATTGCGCAAGGTAACAAAACGGTCCGCGTCACGCGTCAGTACCGCCCGGTATCCGGACTCACGATTGATTAAGGTTTTCATTTTCTTTGCTACGGAAAGCGCAACATCTTTTTCGCGCGTACCCCTCTTGCCAATTGCACCGGGATCACGACCCCCGTGGCCAGGATCGAGCGCAATCACGAATTGTTTCTTGCGCTGGGTGCGTTTTTCCTGGCTGGTCTTGATTGGGGTTGGACTGAGATTGGTGGCATGGAGATCCACCACAAGTCGATGACCAGATTTGCCGTCAGGTCTAAGTGCAAAGCTGCGCGGACGAGCTTTACTCTCCAGATCGATAACAACGCGCAGACGTCCGCCGTTTTTACTCGCGGAACGAATACCACCCATCAGGCTCGTCTGCCTGGTGCTGATATCGATTGCATCGCTCCTGCGTGTATCGTTTAAATCCACGACCACACGAGGCGGATCAGCCAGGGTAAATAAATTATGCTCGAAGTCCCCGGTAAGATCGAAAACTATCCGGGTATGATCTTCTGCGGATTGCGAAATACGGATGCCGGTAAGGGTTCTGGTGGACTTAGCGAATACCGGTTTGGCGCCTGTTAGCAGGGCAAACGAGAGCCCGTAACGAGAAATTCGCTTTAAAAAAAGACGCCTGGCAGTCGAGATTGAACCCATGTTTCCTGTTTTTAACCTATACCTGATTGCGTTTATAGTTAATTTGGACCAAGAAATCAATACTATTTCTATATTTATTAACAAGATAGTGAAACTTTTTAAAAAATAAATGAAGAATTTTGGGGCGTTGGCTAGACCAGTTTAGATACCAAATGCTGACCCCATTCACTTTCTGGAAACAAGGTCAGACACCGCCCGTGAGGATCGTACTCCAGTTTGACTTCGAGATCGATAGCATTTATGTACCCTTCGGCTCGCTCGGGCCATTCAATAAAACACAGGGTTTGCTGGTCAAGGTAATCACGATACCCAAGATACTCGAGTTCTTCAGGGTCGCCCAGGCGATACAGGTCGAAGTGAGCGACCGCGAAATTGTCGAAGGGATAGTACTCAACCAGCGTGTAAGTCGGGCTTCGAACTCCGCCGACAACGTCCCTGGACTGCAACGCGCCGCGCACCAGAGTCGTTTTGCCGACGCCAAGCTCACCACTCAAGGTGATGACACCACCATGCTCGCAGGCGGCTATCAGGCTAGCGCCAAAGGCACGCATCTGGTTTTCATCCTCGATCAACAAAACCGGGCTAGCTCGTATTGCGCAAACGTTTGACGACCGCGGGTATGTGCTTGATGATATCGCTTGCAACCAGGCCGATCTGGTCGTGTTTCCGGCAGTAGGACTCGGCACTCAAAGCGTGGATAAAAACTGCTGTTTTTGCGGCTTCGAAAGGCGTCAGACCCTGCCCCATCATGGCCGCGATAATACCGCTCAGCACATCGCCCATACCAGCACTTGCCATGCCCGCGTTGCCATGCGTATTAAGCGCCGTCACTTTTCCCTGCTCGGCAATGAGGGTTCCAGAGCCTTTCAACACGCAAGTTGTTGAAAACGCCTTCGACAGGCGATCGCAGGCCTTTAGCCGATCCGACTGCACCTCGGCTGAGTCAATCGATAATAATGCTGCCGCCTCGCCGGGATGTGGAGTAATGACCACCTGCTTAGATTTTAATGATTGCACGAAGTCGGCACTGAGTGCTCCGGCATCGACCACTATGGGCAGAGATACCTGCTGCAACAAGTGCAGACAATGGGTCGCTGCATCGCTGACACCGAGACCCGGGCCAACGACAACGATACTTGCGTCGGAAAGCCTGGATTCGATAGCATCCCAGCCTAAAACCATAATCTCCGGAAAAGGCGCCAGGTTATTGCGGCAATCCGGGTGCACCAGCGCAGTAACCAGACCGGCTCCACTGCGCAAAGCAGCCTGTGCCGACAATGCAACCGCCCCGCTCATACCCTGGTCACCTCCAATAATAAGCAGGTTACCGTAATGATTTTTATGCGTATTCTTCTTCCGCAGAGCCGGCAACTGGCAGGACTCGATGAGATCCAGGGCAGCAGGGACACTTTGCATGGCACGGTTCGATACCCCGAGATCCTCGTAGATCAGTTCACCACAGTAGTCCGGCCCGTCGGCGAGGTACTGGCCGGTTTTGGCGCCTATAAAAGTAACCGTCAATTGAGCTTCGACTGCAACCGGTTGTGGATTACCGGTCAGTCCGTTCAGTCCAGAGGGGATATCGATAGCAAGCCGCGGGACCTCGCAGCGGTTGATCGCCGCTATCAAGTCCTGCCAATGGCTGTCCAGTTCACGCTGCAAGCCAATACCGAGCAAACCGTCAACAAGGACTTCCCCGCTTAACTCCTGCCCGTCCCAGGCTTCCAACTCACCCCCGGCCTGTTCCCATTGTTCTCTAAAATGACGAGATGTATCTGACTGTCGCGACAAGTCACCCTGGATCAGTAACTGCACATCGACTCCTTCGCGACGCGCGCTCAGCGCGACCACGAAAGCATCACCACCGTTATTTCCGGCACCGGCGAACACGGTTATCACGGACACCTGGGGCCAGCGTTCAGCTATTGCCTGCCAGACTCGACGTCCTGCTCGCTGCATGAGCTCGGTCTCGGCAAAACCGTCCTGCTCGACCGCAGCTTTATCTAGCTGATACACCTTGTCGGGAGTAAAAAGTAACATCCTTAATTTATACCCCAGCATTGGAAGCAATACTACCGTCTTCGTAGAATTTAATGCGTCGCGATATCGCTGGCTTATAGCGGTTTTAAAACAAAGCATCAGTTGTGCTTTGTTATACTCGCCACCAAACCATGTACGGATCGAGTTAATGTCTATTACGAGCACCAGCTTCCATGCCAAATCGGACCAGGAGTTACGCTCCCGGGTAAAGCTGTTGGGCAAACTGGTTGGCAACGTGTTGCTCAAACATGAAAGTGCCGATGTTTTTCACGCGGTCGAGTCGCTGCGCACCGGTTTCATTCAATTACGCAAGCGAAATAGCGAACCCCGCAGAAAAGCATTGATTAAGCTGATTGCAGGACTCAGCCCTTACGTTATCAGCCAGGTGATCCGGGCATTCACGCTTTATTTCAATCTCGTCAATATTGCCGAGGAAGATTACCTGCATCGTTTGAGGCGTGTTTCGGTGCAGAAACACGGGCACGCAGCCTGGGTCGGTTCGTTCTTTCATACGTTTGCGGAGTTCAAGGACCAGGGCACCAGCATCGAAGACCTGCAGACCCTGTTCGAAACCCTCCTCTACAAACCAGTTTTTACAGCGCATCCGACCGAGTCGCGACGACGCACGGTAATGCATCATCAGCGCGAGGTATTTATCATCATCGACCGGCTCACCGATCCTCGCCTCAGTCAGTTCGAACGCGACGACCTGGTCGACGCGTTACAACTTCAAATTGAAACACTGTGGCTGACCAACGAAGTTCGCAGCAACAAGCCAAGTGTTACCGACGAAATCAAGATGGGCCTGCATTATTTTCAACGCAGCCTGTTCGAAGCAGTCAAAATTGACTATCGACATCTCGAGCGCGCCATAATCAACACCTACGGTGAAGACGAATATGGTAACCCGGTGATAAGCGTTCCCAGTTTTATCGAATTTGGTTCCTGGATCGGGGGCGACCGCGATGGTAACCCCTTCGTTACTCCGGATGTCACGCGCAACGCGTTGCGTATGCAAGCGGAAGAAATTCTGAGTGAGCATATGCGTTTAATCTATCGGCTCACCCAGGTATTAACCATGTCAACCCGGTGGTTCAAGCCGGATGCGGAATTTTTACGCAGGCTGAGCCTGGACGAGGCCATGGGGGTTAAATCTTTCGACCAAAGACGCGATCAGTTCGAAGACGAAGTGTATCGACGCAAGCTTTATCACATGCACCATCGACTCAAGAAAAACCTGGCGGTGATTCGTAACCAGATGCGGGACATGGACACACCCAACACCGATCAGGCCTACCAGAACGTGAAGGATTATCTGGATGACCTTTACTCGATACGTGATTCCCTTATCAGTCATGGCGACTTTGCGGCAGCCAACGGCGACCTCAAAGACGTGATTCGAATTGCCGAGACATTCGGCTTTCACCTGGTATCCCTCGATGTGCGCCAGGAATCTTCACGACATACACAGGCGGTCGCAGAAATTTTGCGCCTGGCCGAGGTTACTAACTACGAACAACTCGATGAGAACCAGCGCCTCGCCCTACTGGCAAAACTCATTAAAACAGGCAAAACACCAAAGTTCGATAAAAGTCAGCTCGAGGATGGTAACCACCAGACGCTGGAAGTATTTGAAACCATTCGCGACATGCGCACACAGATCGGCCAGCGCTGCATCGGAAGCTATGTCATCTCGATGACGCACAGTGCCAGTCACATCATGGAAGTGATGTATCTCGCATTTATAGCCGGCCTGTCAGGCAAACAGGGCGATGAATACAGCTGCAGTCTTGAAATTGCACCCTTGTTCGAGACCATCGACGATCTCGACCATATCGATGTAGTGCTGGATAATTTATTACAAAATGAAGTTTACAAGAAACTGCTGCTGCGCACTGGCGGCACGCAGGAAGTGATGCTTGGATATTCCGATTCCTGCAAGGATGGTGGAATAATGTCCGCTGCCTGGGGACTTTACCAGGCCCAGCAAAAGGTGGTTCGGATCACCTCTCGCCATAACGTGGAATGCCGCATCTTTCATGGTCGTGGCGGCACCATAACGCGCGGCGGTGGACCGACACATGATGCCATTATGTCGCAGCCACCGCACACGGTACTCGGTCAAATCAAGTTCACCGAACAGGGCGAAGTCCTGTCGCATAAGTATGGAAATGCAGAGACCGCAAACTATGAACTGGCGATGGGTATCACCGGTCTCATGAAGGCGAGCCTCGGATCACGACAGCAAGACGACGCGAACTACGAGCAGTACCACTCCGTGATGCAACAGTTGGCTGATTTTTCCGAGCAGTATTATCGGCAATTAACCGATAATACCGATCGGTTCTTCGAGTATTTCTACGAAACCACCCCGGTCAGTGAAATCGGTTTGATGAATATCGGCTCGCGCCCGGCGCATCGGCGCAAAGGGGACCTCTCGAAATCATCAGTACGTGCAATTCCGTGGGTTTTCGGCTGGAGCATGTCACGCACCACGATGCCCGCATGGTACGGGGTTGGTTATGCGATCGAAAAATGGTCGGAGGGAAAACCCGCCAGGATGAAACAGCTGCGGGCAATGAATCGGCATTGGCCTTTCTTCGCCGCAATGATCAGTAACCTGCAGATGTCGCTTTACAAATCCGACATGCGTATTGCAATGGAATACAGCAAGTTATGTGATGACAGGAAATTTGCTGACACGATCTTTAATACACTCAGGCAGGAAAACAGACGCAGCATCGATTCAGTGCTGCAGGTCGCCAACATGAAAAAACTGTTGGCCAACGACTCGGTACTCACGCTGTCACTGTCGAGACGCGATCCCTATCTTGACCCACTTGCATTTTTACAGATCGATGTACTGAAGAAGTATCGTGATGAAACTCAGTCGAAGGCAGATCGGATGCAATGGCAGGCAGCGTTATTGAGCTCAATCAACGGCATCGCTGCCGGCTTGCGCAACACCGGGTAACTCGCCAGCGAAATATCTGTTGCTAGTTCGGACTGTCCCGTTACCATTAGATTCGCAGCAACCCGGATTAATACATACTCCGAAGCCGCTATAAATGTGATGATCGATTACGCATCAATGGTGCTCAACAACAGATTGCAGACAACGGAGTAACCATACGTGAAACTGGTGAGTTATAAGTCGTCGGGAGAACAGATCCAACTCGGCGCAGTCAAAGACGATCGCATATTCAATCTACATCGTGCCAGCGCAGGCGAGTTACCGGATGATATGCTTGAATTTCTTAAGGCAGGCGAAGTTGCCATGCAAACTGCAAGGGACGCACTGGCAATAGCAAACGACGGCATCAGGGCCGACTCCGTAAAGTTACTCTCACCGGTGACTAATCCCAGCAAGGTTATCGCAATCGGCCTGAATTACATGGATCATATTCGGGAAGCTGACATCGGAGTTCCTGAACTGGCAACCATGTTTTGCAAGTATCCCTCCGCCATCATTGGCACCGACGCAGATATCCATTGGTCGAGGGGACTCACACAACAGGTCGATTACGAAGCCGAGCTAGCCATAGTAATCGGCAAGGCGGCTAAAGATGTCAGTGAAGCAAACGCCTACGACTACATCGCCGGATACATGAACTGCAACGATGTCAGCGCCCGTGATCTTCAATTTCGCCCCGGCGATCAGTGGTTACGTGGAAAATGTCTCGACAGTTTTTGTCCACTCGGACCCTATCTCGTTACCACCGACGAAATTGATGATCCGCACAATCTGTCCATTAAATGCAAACTAAATGAACAGCTCATGCAGGATTCGAACACGAGCGAAATGATCTACCGGGTCCCCTACCTGATCCAATACCTGAGCGAAGCATTTACGCTGTTACCGGGCGACGTTATTGCTACCGGTACCCCGCATGGCGTCGGTGCGTTTCGCGACCCGCCGATCTGGCTCAAACAAGGGGATGTTGTTACGGTAGAAGTCGACGGTCTGGGTAGTCTTATCAATCGCTGCGCAGTTAGCGATTGAGAATCAGAGCGGTTTGCGCGCGCGAAAGTAACCTGTGTCTTCCTGTTCTTCCATTGCCATCACCACGATTCAATCGAGATTTCGACAATGAGGGTGTTATTTTTGTTAGTCAAGTTTCATTAGAATAACTCCAAAGAAGTTGCATAATGTAGAAAAATCATTGAGGAGTCCCGAGTCACTATGAAAATTCATGACAATATTCTGGGCACGATTGGTAATACACCGGTCGTAAAAATTAACCGGCTTGGCCCCGCCAATGTAAATGTATTCGTAAAGATCGAATCCTTCAATCCAATGGCCTCGGTGAAGGACCGTCTCGCACTGGGAATTATCGAGGATGCCGAAAAATCCGGTGCCCTGAAACCCGGGCAAACGGTGATCGAAGCGACCAGCGGAAATACCGGCATTGGCCTTGCGATGGTTTGTGCGCAGAAAGGTTACCCGCTGGTGGTGACCATGGCAGAGAGCTTCAGCGTCGAACGCCGCAAACTAATGCGCTTCCTGGGTGCCAGGGTAGTACTGACACCGGCCCCGCTTAAGGGCAGCGGCATGGTTCAAAAAGCGCGGGAACTCGCCGAGGAGCATGGCTGGTTTTTGACGCGTCAATTTGAAAACGAATCCAATGCCGACATGCACTCCAGAACCACCGCACCGGAAATCCTGGAAGCCTTTGACGGCATGCAGCTTGACTACTGGGTAACCGGCTATGGAACCGGGGGTACCCTCAAAGGCGTCGCGCGGGTACTCAGGGAAAAAAGCCCCGCAACCAGGATAATCGTATGCGAGCCTGAAATTGCTCCATTATTGACCGATGGTATCGAACAAAAGCGCAACGACGACGGCTCTCCCGCCGAAAGCCACCCGAGTTTCAACCCTCACCCGATGCAGGGCTGGACTCCCGACTTCATCCCCAAGCTGACCGGTGACGCGATGGCCGCCGAAAATGCAGATCAAATACTAACCGTCACCAATCCGAGAGCCATGGAATGTTCGCAAAACCTCGCGCAGCAGGAAGGTATTTTTGTCGGTATCAGTGCCGGCGCAACCTTTGCCGCGGGACTGGAAGTGGCGGAGTCCGCAGCAGAGGGCTCAAATATCCTTTGTATGCTGCCCGATACCGGTGAACGCTATCTCAGCACGCCGCTATTCGAAGGTGTCGAAGCCGAGATGTCCGAAGCAGAGCGGGAACTGTCTGCATCGACACCCAGTTGTCAGTTCTAACAAAACGAACTTCAACTGGTTGAAAATACGGTTTCCATGCCGCGCTCCGGAGCACCCGGAACTAACTGTGATAGCACTAGCGAGGCAAATGCAATCGCTGCGCCGATAATGAACACCAGTGAAGGCGATACCACCCACAGTAATCCCAGCGCGAATGGCAAAACTACCGCTGCGATGTGATTGATCGTAAATGAAACCCCGGCAGTTGCCGCCATATCGGCCGGATCGGCGATTTTCTTCAGGTAACTCTTAAGCGCGATCGCCATCGCGAAAAAGACGTGGTCAACAATATAAAGCATGGCTGCGACCCAAGCGACTTCGGCAAATGCGTAGGCGGTAAAAATTATTACCAGTCCAGTATACTCAAGCGTCAGGGTGCGCTTCTCGCCCCAGTAACTCACGAGTCGACCGATGCGTGGCGCCAGGTAAATCGTCAATACACCATTGACCAGAAACAGTAGCGTCATTTCTCCAACCGTGAAACCGAATTTCTCGACCATCAGGAAACCGGCAAAGACAACGAAAATCTGCCGCCGTGCACCGGACAGGAAAATCAACAGGTAGTAAAGCCAGTAACGTTTGCGCAGCACCATGTGCTTGTGTTGTTCGGCTTCACCCTTGAAGTGCGGGCAACCGAAGTACATCACCCAGGCGATCATTATCGTAACGCAGCCGAACAACAGGTACACCCACAGGTAATCGAGGGCAAGCCATTCGGCCAGTATGTAAATGGCAGCAAATACCGTGAGCCCGGTAAACGCGCCGACCGCAATTTGCCGACCGAGCACCTGTGGCAGGTGTTCGCGGCTGATCAGTTGCAGTGACAGCGATTGCGAGATGGTTTCCGCGTAATGAAATCCCACCGACATCAGCACCGTGGTGAAATAAAGGCCCAGTATCGATGGCAGCATGCCGGTGATCGCAGTGCCAATACCCAACACCAGCAACGATACGAAAGCAATGGTTTGCTCGCGCATCAGGACCAACAGGAACACCACTCCGAAGGCCAGAAAACCCGGCACCTCGCGCAGGCTTTGCATAATGCCGATTTCGATTCCGCTAAAACCCACCTGCTCGACTGCAAAGTTATTAATCAGTGCCTGCCAGCTGGCAAAGCTGATCGGAACCGCGGCGGCAAACAGGTACAGAAAAATCTCGGGTTTTTGCAGATGCTGCTTTAACATGCGCGCATTCTGTACCGTAAACAGGTTTTATTCAATGCACGCAATGCTGTTCGGCTTCTCGCTCGGATTTTCGCTGATTTTGGCGATCGGAGCGCAAAACGCATTCGTACTTAAGCAGGGCCTTAAGGATGAACACGTGTTGCTGGTATGTTTCATTTGCGCGCTGTCCGACGCGCTCCTTATCCTGTTCGGGGTTAGTGGATTTCACGTGCTGGTGGCATCATTTCCCTCGCTGGTAATCATCGCACGTTTTGGTGGTGCCGCGTTTTTGTTCGTCTACGGACTGATTAGTTTTTATAACGCGTTGCGTGTGCAAGAGGGTTTGCAACCAAGCGAAATCAAAAGCAACAGTGCGTGGCAATCAGCCCTTACCTGTCTTGCCTTCACCTGGCTGAATCCGCATGTCTATCTCGACACCGTGGTATTGCTCGGTTCGGTTTCAACCCAGTTTACCGGGCAGGTTAGCTGGTTTGCAGCCGGCGCAATGTCCTCTTCGTTTGTATTTTTCTTTGCGCTCGGTTATGGCGCGCGCCTGTTGCGCCCCGTATTTGCCGAGGCACGGGCCTGGCGGATTCTCGATTTTCTGATTGGATGCGTTATGTGGGCAATCGCGTTGCGACTCGTCTTTTTGACATGAACCCAGCCTGGTCATTGGAACCCGATTCGGCGCCCTGGTTTCTAGAATGGCCGGACAAGCAGATAGGTACCCAACGCGAGCAGCGCAATGAAGAAAATCTTGCGAAACAGGATTTCGGAAAGCTGCTGGCGGATTTTCTGACCCAGCAACATGCCGCACAGCGCCGGCACAATTGCGCTAGCCGAGTACAGACCGAGTTCAAGGTCCAGCAGGTTATTAGCCTGCAACGCAACGGCGAGCGCGAGGGTCGATACCAGGTAGAGCATTCCCATCGACTGCACCAGCATATCCCGTGACAGGCCCAGGGCCTGCAGGTACATGGTTCCCGGAACAACCGAGGAGCCAGTCATGCCGGTGATCACGCCGTTAACCAGGCCAACCATGGGCCCAAGCCACCTTTCGGTGCGCGCGCCGACGGTAAAGTGAACCCCCAGCAAGCTGGCTGAAGCATAGGCGATCATTACCAGGCCGAGGAATGCTGTTAGCAGCGACAGGTCCATGCGAGTCAGTGCCATGGCGCCGATGAGGACCGCAAGCGCCACCGCCAACAGGAAGGCCCACAGGCGAGCCAATAATTCACGCGTAAAACCACCTACGACCGCCTGCCAGATGTTAGTTGCCGTTGAGGGTGCAAGCAGCACCGCCATGGCGGTAACCAGGTCGAGCGCGATGGTTAAGATCGAGAGTGCTACCACCTGGATCCCAAAACCGGTGATACCTTTAGCAGTACCCGCAATCAGGAACGCCAGCATGACGATCATCAAGGTGTTGTAATCAATCACCTGGCAAACTCCTGATCAGATTCGTATTCCAAGTTGTTCCCTGGCATATGATATTTTTTGCACGGCGTCTGGAGGCAGGTTCTTGCAGTCTTCGCCGTACTGCAGCAGGAATTGGTGGTACATACCCTCGTCAAACATCAGGTTGCTTTCCCGGATACACTCGTCACGATTTGTCAATATCTCCTGTACGAGTTTTTCAGGATCACTGATGGGTTCAAACCTGAAGTCTGAAATTAATTTGATACTGGTAATAGTTGCCAGGATGACGCTGGCCGCGGCCCAGTAATCGGCAAATGACTCTCTGGCGAAATGGCGCTGAAAGACCTCACCCCCCTCGACTACGACTTCGATGAAAGGTTTGCGAAACATGACACAACAGGCGCGCACGCTCTGAATCCTGTGCTGCTTCGGCGGCCAGTAAACCAGCTCATCGATAATCGGATTTTCCGCGTATCGATCGAGGGTTAAATTCATGCTGGCCAGTAACCAGCGATCACCGTTCGC
>Ga0265303_10000789_pt1 | contig 18675 bp, 15 predicted proteins | sample Helome_2_FD_192494 | JGI IMG/M metagenome (GOLD analysis project Ga0265303, IMG submission 192494) | Marine sediment microbial communities from subtidal zone of North Sea - Hel_20160317 (Illumina Assembly) | ecosystem: Environmental > Aquatic > Marine > Subtidal zone > Sediment ... | reverse complement strand
GAGCCGACGCGGGCGCTGGGGCGGCGGAGGGAGCGCTTCTGCCTCTTCAGGCGGGTGCGGGGGTGCGGCTGCAGTCACGAGCCGAGAGGGTAATGGAATAGTCAGACATCAGACATCAGAAGCGATGACGAGGGCTTCTGGGCTGTGGAGCCCTGGGGCCTGGAGCTGAGCATTCAGAAACTGGGAGGTGTGGGCTGGTGGGCGCTATTCCCCGACCAGGTCGATGATTCCGTCGACCTCGACCGGCTCACCGTCCTTGTCCCACCACTTGGCCTCGCACACATGACACGAGTTGAATACGACCTCGGTGCCGTCTGGCAGCGTCATATCGATTTGGATGACGGACGACTCTCCACAGGTCGTGCACGTCAACTGTTCTGCTGATGCCTTCTTCACGTGTCCTCCTACAGGCAGACCGCACGCCCCCGGGCGGCCACCTTTAGTATTGTACTGCGCGCGCTACGTGTCTAGCCCTTCTTCAGATTCTTTCGCTTCGGGCACATCGTCATGGCGCCCCAGGTATTTTGACTTCTGTCTGCCGTCCTCTGACCAATAGGCGTACACATAGGGACCGTGCGGGCAGGTCGTACACGAGTCCTTGCCGCATTTCACCATTTGCTGCCGAATCTTCACATCGGGTCCGAGGTCGGGAAAAGCATGTCCCCTGTGCTCAAGCCTGGCCCTTGTGAGCATGAACAACCTACGAAGATCAGGTTCATCCATCTCCCTCACCGCCTCGAGGACCTCCCTGTCGATTGGCACGTCAATCGCCTCCGGCTTCACTGAGGAGGCGGACGTCACTGGTTCGTCGATCAACCAGTTGCCAACCCCGTGGAGGGCTGAACCGGTGGGCATGGTTCTGACACAGCGCCATGCCCTCGTAGCTCGCCTCGTTGCCCCGCGCATCATCAAGGTACGCCTCAGCTCCAGCGTGGTCATAGGTGAGCACACTGGTGGCTCGGACAGGACATCTAACACAGGGAACGGCCATCGTCGGCGAAAGGTAGGCACACGCGGTGCGCCATCCAAGGATTTCGCACCACGACGCCAGCCGGCCGGGGCTATCCGATCGTAATGCCAGCAGACAAGACCGCGCGCCGCAACCGCCGAATTGGAGGGACACCGGAAAAGGTTGCAACCACTGAGCTCTTCTCGTCCACGACCACGGTTACCGGGACGGCAACGATCCCCCACGTCTCGAAACGCTGTGCTTCGAGGTCATTCGTCACTTCCCGAAATGGGACGCCTGCATCCTCGAGCCGTGCGATTGCGTCCTTGCACGTCGAGCACGTCGTAGAAGTGAACATCACCACGCCGGGCCGATCGCCAACGTCTCCGACCTCGACGGATGGGTGAGGTGGCTTGCGGAAGCGACCTATCAGGAGGGCGACACCGGCGGCGACCACCACGATCGCGAACACAACCACAACCCTGGCGACGACATCGTTCACTGCGTCGGTACTCCAGCGGCAAGGGCCACGCCTTGCTTCCCCACGATCTGCCAAGCGGCACTGACCGGCCTGTCGGATTCGACTCCGTAGCCGTAGATGCCGATTCCCACGTCCACAGGAATGCCAACAATGGACTCGGCAGGAATCTCGATGGTCTCGGTGAAAGTGTATTCGACCTCGCCGAGTTGGCTGTAGGTGACCGAGACCGGATCGACTCCAGCGTTCATGATCCACAGCGTCGTTTCCGAACCAGGCACCGTATCCACCGGAACGATCCAGCTCGACGATGCCCTCGAGGACCCAACGGTGCCCGCGAGGCCTGTGATGAAGGCCTCCTCGGTGACATCGGTGGTTGATGTGGACTCGTCGACCGTCGTTGTGGTCTCGTCGGGAACCGCTCCGTCACCACCCTCGACATCAGCCTCGGGAACGGTCGCAAGGGCAGACGCCGCGATCGGTGCCGTCGCCCTCAATCTCACACCGAACGGGGGGGCAGCAAGGTCAGACAGCGGAATCAATCCCGGAGCCGAAGAATCCACCACGATCTCGCGGGCGTTGCGGACCGTCCCTTCCTCGGTGACGATGTCAACCGAGACGATGATCTCGTCATCGCCTGCGGACATAACAGCGATCGAAGGAGCGAGTTCGCCTGCGGTAACGATCGGGAACTCCCATGTTTCCGCTGGTGCAACGCCTGGCCACCATGCCTCGCCCCTGTCGTCTGAACGGACGAGAGCCGGGATGACAAGGCCTTGGTTCGATGTAACAGTCAACGCGAGCTCATCACGGAAGGGCAGGTAGGTCTCGAAGTCGATCGTGGTCCATGACCTGCCAGCAACATCAAAGCCATCGAGCTCGGCAACAAGGTCGAGGTTGAACTCTGAGTAAGCGGTGACCGTGACCTCAGCGTTGTCAGCAAATGGGTTGAACAACCGCAGGCGTGTGATGGTGCCTGTCTTGGTCGAGCCCCCGGTGAGGTACCAGATCTTCGGAACCGACACGACGCATTGGTCGGAAGCAATGAACGCATCAGCGAACTCCATGGCTGACGCCGTCGCAGGTCCATTCGAGATCTCGACGATCGCCGGGGATTCCCCAACTCGGAGGGCATCCCCCGTGCTGAACACCGCGGCACCCGGACCGACGAGGCGGAACTCAGCGCTCGTGGGATCGGCATTCGCAAGCGGATCGAGAAGGGTCACGTTCACATCGACATCTGGTTCTGTTGCGACGATCACGTCAGAGTCCACGATGTCGCCTGCCTCGACCCATGGGCAGTACCACACGCTTGGAGATGCCACCGCGCCATCGGGGATGGCCACATCGACGGTGCCAAAACTCGGACCTTCCTCCGCAACCGGGGCAACCTGGACAAGGCCGAGGAATCCAAGCACACCGGCGATGATCAAGAGAGTTGTCCGTCTCATACGCGCCTCCTACCCCACAGGTACATGGCCATGAGCAGAACAATTGTCGCAACAACGGCAAGGGCTTGCGACCGCTTGGCGCCGTCTTCCGTGTAGGTCACCACACCTCTTCCCGCGGACACCTCGTTGGACGACGCTGTGGCCAGCCACGGCGGCGGACCGAAATTCGGGTTCGCGTTGTCCGCGACGAACACCTTGCCCGCAGGTTCCGCTTCGCCCTGATAGGTCCATCCGTGCCTGGCCCATGACGTTGCGGTGGTCGTCAGCGCCCGTCCAACAGGATCGATATCGGTCACGAACACAGCGTTCGCCACGCCTGCAGAAAGAGGGAGCAGATCGAGTTGACCAGCGAAGACGTTGCGCCACACGACGGATGCCTCGTCTGCATCGGCTCCGTCGCTGTCGCCGAGGATCACGATCCAGCGGATACCGTAGGGGGCGAGCTCGGCGCCTGCCCTGCGGGTGTCACCGGTGATGATCAGATCAAGGCTTGCGAACAGGTCGTCATCCAACGATCCCCGGGGAGCCAACCGTGGCTCGCCCAGGTCGGGGACAGGAGCGCTCACGACACGGTACGCGCCGCCCTCGATCTGCCTACTGTCGCCAGGCATCATCGCTGGCGGACCAACAAGCAGGACCCGGCTTCGCTCCGCCTCGCCCTCATTGGCCCTGGTGAACGACAGCGCCTCTTTGTACTGATCCCCTGGGAGCCCAAGCCTTCCGCCGAAGACGATGACAGAGGCTGCCACAAGGAAGAACACGACGGCGACAGAACCAACGCCCGCAATGAACCTGCGCCACGACTCCACTTCCTGGAGCGAAACGGTGTAGGCAATGATGCCGACGGTCACGGCCACGCCGAGGCTCGCAACGACGAGACCGGCTGATTCCGCCTCTGAGCCGACACCGAGCGATCCAGCCCTGGCGATGAAGAAGCCAAGTCCGGCGAGCACTGCACCCCAGCCAGCGACAACGCCAAGGGTCTTGGGAGCGGCGAGCACCGATGCGACAATGACCACCCCACCGGCAACGATGAAGACGATTGAGACTTCCCAATACGCGTATCCGGCGCGAGCTATGGCCTCGAAGGAATTCTCCCAGATCCATGGGCTCAGCAGGAGCCCCCCACCGGCAGTTCCCACGAGGGCGACGATCAGGCCTCTCCACGCTGCTGCGTCGTTGAAGCGCAACAACGCATAGATGAACACAGCTGGCAGCGGAACGAGGAGCAGCAGCGGAGCAGCCGCACCCATCAGACCGAACACCAGCACCGTCGACGCAAACCGCGCCATGCCATGTCGCCATCCGTCACGCAGCGGGGCAACTGACAGCCGGAGCACCCACGGCAGGAGTCCGAGCCCGAGCAGTGTTCCAAGGTACGTGTTTCCTGCGACCCCCTGGGCGGCGGGACCGGCAACGTAGATGACACCGGCAATGAGGCCGGGAGCAGCGCTGATCGACCACGTACGGAGCAGTCGCATCATTCCCCAGATTCCGAGCAGCATCGCCCCGGCGCCAAGAACATATTCAGCGAGCGTTGCCGAATTGAACGTTGCAGCCTTTGCTGCGCCTGAGATCGCTACTAGCGGCCGCAGGATGTCTGGTGATCCGAGACCTGCCGGGTTCCATCCACCCGCGTATGCAGCAAGGGCATCCCATCCCTTGAGGGGGAATGGCAGGGTGTATCCCACGGCTGGGAACCCGTCGGACCAGATGTTTCGCGCCGACAGGAGGACGAAGATCACGGCAAGAAGGCCAACGATGAATGCAGGCTGGCGTACGTCACGGCCGATGGACTCAACCGAGAGGGTGTCATCCCCTGGCAGACGTCTCCGAACGGCCGCCATCGTTGCGTGCCCAAGAACGCTGAGCTTGACGCTCCCCCGCCTCTGGAACCTGAACAACTCGGCGTCACCAGCCACTTTCTGGCTTCGCGCATTGCGTCTTGCGGTGAACGTCGAGGGGACCTTGATGATGTTCCATCCCCACGAACGGAAGTAGTCGAATACGAACCATCGACCAAGGAAGATCGCCCAGACCGCCTCGATGGCTCCAATCGCGATGTCGAGGGGAATCACCCACAGCAGGGTCAGCAGGCCATACACCTTCAGATATGACCGAATGCGGGAGGCTTCCTCGCGCCACCGGGTTGCTGCCGCCTCTGACTTCTCGAATACCACTTCGGATGCCGGCGCAATGATCACGCGTGCACCCATGAGGTGTGCCCGTTGGGAAACGTCGATTGCCGAGGCGAGCGGCGCCATGGAGCTGTCCACCCCGCCAAGACCGTTGAGCAGATCCCTTCGGATCAGCATGGATACACCCGAGACCGCAGCGACATCCCTGACGACGTCGTACTGGCCCTGGTCACGCTCGGATGTGTCGAGACCCGTGTACGGAGACACGAAAGCGTCGGTGATGAGGCCAACCGATATGAGCTGACCGTCTGTTGCGACGATCTTCGAACCCGTGATGCCCGCCTGGGTCCTGTCGGCATCCCGTACCAACGCCGCGAGCGTGTCAGGCGAGGCGAACGCGCCTTCTCGCACAATCCACATGTAGTCAGTTGATTGGTCCACGGCGTCAAGTGCCTCACCCAGCGTGTCAAAGGTGGTGGCATCGGACCCGGATCCACCGACCACGAGCACCTCGGCGCACTCGTACACTTGGCTGCCAACGGCAGTCAGGGTGTCCTCGAATCCGCCTTCGCCATCGGCGACGACGACCGCGGCCACGGTGGCATGTCGTGTGGGGGTCAGTGACATCTGAGGTGCATTCTGGAGTCGTATCCGCCCTACAGCAATCATCGGGTGACGTTGCTCGCCGGCGGAGTCGGTGGAGCGAGGATGGCCCGTGCGCTCCGATCCGTTGTGGATCCTGGATTCCTCACCGTTGTAATGAACGTCGGTGACGATACCGAACGATACGGCGTTCACGTGTCTGCCGACCCTGACACCGTCCTCTACACCCTCGCAGACGAGGTCGGACCACACGGGTGGGGACGGGCGAACGACACGTTCGTTTCGATGGATGAACTCACAGAGCTCGGCTTCGACACCAGCTTCCGTCTCGGGGACAAGGACCTGGCGCTGTGTCTCGCACGCACCACCCTGCTCGAGGGCGGGATGCCACTTTCGGACGTCACGGCCGTCCTCGCCCGACGGTTTGGCATCGACGACCTCACTCTCCTTCCCGCGACCAACGACGCTCTGCGCACCTGGCTCCAGACGGATGCGGACGAGTGGATCGACTTCCAGGAATACTTCGTTGCCCGTCAGCATGCCGACGAAGTCAGTGCAATTGCCTACCACGGTGCGGCGGAAGCGGTGCCGTCACCTGGCGTTGTGGATGCGATTGCAGCGAGTGACACGCTCGTGATAGCTCCATCGAACCCACCCCTGTCAATCTGGCCCATCCTCGCCATCGACGCCATACGCGATGCTGTGCAGACCCACGGAAGGACCGTTGCCGTGAGCCCGTTGTTCGGCGGCCAACCTCTCAAAGGACCAGCCGACCGCGTGATGAGCGGCATCGGTCTCCCAGGCGGGAACCGTGGTGTTCTGGCAGCGTACGATGGCCTCATCGAGACGCTGCTCGTCGATGCGGCAGACAGCGACGACATCAATCTCGGCGACGAATTCGATGTGGAGGTTGTTGCCACGGACACCAGACTGACGCCGGATGATCGAGGCTCGACGCTTGCAGCACTCATACTTCGAGAGGCAGGCCCATGACCGAATTGCGCATCTTCCCAATCACTGGAATGCCTGAGGTGCAACCAGGCGACGATCTCGCTGCGCTCCTCTCCGCTCGGGTCACCGGTCAGGGTGAAGAGCTCCAGTCAGGCGACATCGTGGTGATCACTCACAAGGTGGTATCGAAGCAGGAGGGTCGCATCGCTCCGATCCCGACCGAGGCGGTGTATCGCGAGCTGGTGGAAAACGAGGCAGCGAGAGTCGTAAGGAGACGAGGAGATCTCGTCATCGCTCAAACTCGCCACGGCTTCGTGTGCGCCAATGCAGCGGTGGATCGGTCCAACGTGGAGGCAGGGATGGCGGTGCTCCTCCCGATCGACCCCGATCGTTCTGCGCATCGCCTCCGCACGTTGATCGAACGGGCAACGGGAACCAACCTCGGAGTCGTCATCACCGACACCTTCGGTCGGCCCTGGCGTCGTGGCCTCGTCGATGTTGCGATCGGGATCAGCGGGCTGCCGTCAGTGGTGGATCTCAAGGGAACGACGGACACCCACGGGAACGAGCTGAACGTCACCGAGGTTGCAGCTGTCGATGAGATCGCGGCTGCAGCCGACCTGGTGATGGGCAAGGCAACCGGAATCCCTGCCGCTGTTGTGCGAGGCCTGTCGCTATCCGGGAATGGCAGGGTCACCGACCTCGTGCGACCACCCGAAGAGGACCTGTTCAGATGACCACGAGCCGACCAGCTCCCGAGCCCCGAAGCTTCAACGCCCCAATTTCCCGCAATGCCTGAGCTCCCGGAAATCGAGGCCTACCTCGCTGCACTGCGCCCGCGCATCGAGGGAGCAACCCTCGAGAAGGCGCGTATCGCATCGTTCTCCCTGCTGCGCACGTTCGATCCGCCAGTTGACGCCGCGCAGGGCAAGGTAGTCGTCGGACTCCACCGAATCGGCAAGCGTGTTTCCATCGACCTCGAGGACGCTCTCCATCTCGTCATTCACCTCATGGTGGCTGGCCGGTTCCGGTGGAACGAGGAGCCAATGTCGGTTCCAAAGCGCGGAGGCCTGGCCGCCTTCGACTTCTCCACGGGATCCCTCCTCCTCACTGAGGCCGGGACGAAGCGACGGGCGTCGCTGTCGGTGATCCGGTCGGACGATCTTGCCGATGTCGACCCTGGTGGTATCGAAATCGCGGATGTGACCCTGGCCGAGTTCACCGATGCCCTGCTCGCAGGACGTCACACCCTCAAGAGGGCCCTCACGGACGCACGGAACATCAGCGGTATCGGTGGTGCGTTCGGCGACGAGATCCTGTTCGTCTCGAAGCTGTCGCCGACCCAGATGAACACCAACCTGTCACCCGAGGAGATCGAGACGCTGTTCGAAGCGTGCCGATCGGTCCTGGCGGATTGGACGCATACGCGCATCGCAGAGACCGGCGACGGATTCCCAACCAAGGTCACCGCCTTCCATCCGGACATGGCTGTCCACGGCAAGTTCGGCGAGGAGTGTCCGGTATGCGAGGCTCCCATCCAGCGGATTGTGGCTGGTGGCAGGGAGACGAACTATTGCCCAGGATGCCAGACGAACGGCAGGATCCTCGCCGATAGGTCACTGTCACGACTCCTGAAGGATGACTGGCCAAAGCACCTCGACGAGCTCTGAGGCGCCCTATCCGTGTCGGGCGGCAGTACGTTGAACGGCGGGTCCAAGGACTGGTCATCAAAGCACTCGATGTCCGCCCGCATACACCCACTGCCTCGGTTCGCTTGTCTCTTCGATCTGTCCCCTCATCCGGCGACTACCTTGTGCAGATGACGGAATCCGAGCCCCTCACTGCAGGTTCGCTTGATGCTGTTGTCGCTTTCATGCGCGAAGCGAACCCATTTGCCCAGCGCACCTGGGGTTGGGACACAGGCAGATTCGTCGATTGGAGATGGGGATCGAACACCGCAAGCGAGGCTGAACAGCCCGGATGGTTTGCCCGCCACTGCCGGATGATCGTGGCATCGGGCGAGATTCGGGCACTTGCCGTCTCGGAATACGGCGGCAGCGACCTGTGCATCCTCACCAAGGGACAAGAGTCCGAGCTCGTTGCCCGCATTCTCACCGGAGTCATCGAGGACCGTCGCACCCACGGACGATCGCTAACCCTGGATGCTGCAAGTCGTTCGATCTGGCTACGAGAGATCTTCACTACCTGCGGATTCGACGAGGACCCCAAAGCGGGCCACGAGTGGGAGTTCGACCTCACTCATGAGCTGCCATCCGTGGTGGCTCCAGATGGGTTCACCATCAGCTCGCTCGCCGACGCTCAACCCTCGGATCTCGAGCACATCGCAGAGTGCATCTCGGCAGCCTTCGGCTCAACTCACGATGTCCGAGGCACGCTTCGCTCCATCGAAGCCAACCCGTTCTTCCGGCCCGAGCTGAGCGTGTTCGTCAGGAGTCCCGATGGAAGGGTGGCCGCGTACTGTCGGGGTACTGCAGATCCACACAATGGGATCTGTGGCATCGACCCCGTGTGCACCCATCCAGACTTCCAGCGGCTTGGACTGGGAAGAATCGTCGTCCTTCGATGCTTTGCTCAGCAACAACGCTTGGGCGGCGAATCAGCCTTCATTGGGTCGGCACCTGAACCGGCCCCTGGCAACCGACTGTATCGATCGCTCGAACCGCGAGACAGAGTCGATATGTCCTCCTGGACGCTGCCAACGAGATAGGGGCCGAAAGGCACCACCGACCCCTAGGCCTGCTCGGTGCGCCACCACCGCACGGTGGTTTCGATGCCCTCGTGGAGCGGTGTCCAAGCCTCCCACCCCAGATACTGGCGAGCGGCTGTGGCGTCGAGGCAGGAGCGAAGCTGCTCGCCTCGGCGAGGGGCAGCCATGATGGGCGCGATGTCTGCGCCGGTGGAATCCACGATCACCTCGAAGAGCTTCATCACCGACGTCTCGACGCCCGTGCCGATGTTGAGGTACCGAGATCCACCAGTGCGTGCGGCGCGGACCAGTGCATCGGTGACATCCTCGACAAATACGAAATCCCGCGTTTGGCTTCCTTCCCCGTAGATGGTCGGCGTTCTACCAGCGAGGAGGTCTCCCACCCAGATGGCAACCACCCCCGCCTCGCCGTGGGGGTCCTGGCGAGGTCCATAGACGTTGGCGAACCCCAGTGACATGAAATCGAGGTCGTATGCCTCGCGATAGAACCGGAAATACTCCTCGACGACGTATTTCGACACGCCGTACGGAGACGAGGGACGTCGTGCTTGGGACTCCGGCGTGGGGATGTTGAACGTGTCCCCGAAGGTTGCGCCCCCCGACGATGAGAAGACGAACCGTTCGACGTTGGACAGGCGAGCAGCTTCGAGCATGTTGAGGGTGCCGAGAATGTTGATTCGAGCGTCGAACACCGGATCCGATACGGAGCGTCGAACATCGATCTGCGCAGCAAGGTGAAAAAGGACATCGGGGCGAAAGTCGTGGATCAAGCCAACGACCGCAGCCTCCGTGACATCGATCTGGTGGACGGTGACGTGACCCCGTGCGCGGGCATCCTTGAGATTGGCGACCGAGCCGGAGCTGAGGTCATCAACAACGAGAACCTCGTACCTCTCGTCAACCAGACGATCGACCAGATTCGAGCCGATGAAACCAGCGCCACCCGTCACCACGGCTTTCGGCACGTTCAGGTCCTGCCCGGTAGGTGGAGACCGAAGAAGCCGATCAGCCGATCTCGGGTATCGACGAAGCGCTCCTGCGAGAACCCTGGCGAGTCATCACTCCAGAATCCCGCGTCACCGTCGGGGTAGACGGCGAAGGTCGTCAAAGGCAAAGCGTCCCTCGCGTCAAGCGAAGCGTCCACGTCCGACCCTTCGTCTCCCCTGCTGCCGATGTAGAGACCCCCGATGCCGCTGGGTGCGATCCGCTCGACGATTGATCGGTCGAGGGCTGAGCCAACGGTGGCGAACGCGGAAACAGCTGCAAGCTCCTGAACGAGGTTTGAAGCGACGCCGACCCCACCCTCGAAGGCAAGAACTCCGAATCCGAACTCGGCGCTCGACCAATCTGCTGCCGGATTCATGATGAACGACGCTGCTGCGTTGGCTGCCCTGCGGACGTCTGCCTCGTCCGGCTCAAATTGCGGCGCGAGCGCTGCGATACCGTGTCTCGCGAAGATCCTGCAGATGTTCTTCACCGAGGATGTTGGTTTCGACATCGGGCCGAAGATCAGGATCGTCGGCCACTCGCCCACACCATCTGGCCGCGATAGGTACCCGCCGAATGTCCGGGGGCCAGCGGGAATACTGGCTTCCCCGTAGATGATCTCTTCTGTCCCCTCACCCAACTGAACGGCCACGCCCATCCTCCGAATCTGTGGAGTCGAGGCTAGCCGCTGCCCGAAAGATGCACGTCACCGTGGCGCACCTCCACTACGCCGCTGACTGTTTCAACGATCAACGAGCCGTCTGTCCCGATATCGGTCGCACGGCCAGCCCCACCTACCCAGGAAACATCCGACCCCAACGTGATGCATCGATCGACATAGGACCCACGAGGCCAGTCCCCAGCCGGTCCGGCCATGACCTCCTGGAGTCGGTCCACCCACCCGAGCGCAAGCCGCTCGGCAGCGGTCGATCCCGGATCTGATGCAAACACGGCCGCCGCGAATTCGGGAGGTTCCGACCACGAGAGGTTCACCCCGCACCCAACGGTCACCCGCGTGCCCGAGGCCTCAACGAGGATGCCTCCAATCTTCTTGCCATCGACGAGGAGGTCGTTCGGCCACTTGAGGTCGACCCTGCTTGAGGACTCCGCTCCGATCGCCTCGGCTACGGCGACTGCCGCGGTGAGTGGAATCAGCGTCAGATCTGCATCCGCCCAAGAGGTATGGAAGACGAGAGATGCGAACATCCCGCGGTCGGGTTCAAGCCAGGTCCTCCCCTGCCGGCCACGCCCGGTGACCTGACGATCCGCCACGACAAGGGTCGTAACACCCGTGTTCGTGAATCTGTCGTTGGCCACGTTCTGGGTCGAGGCAACTTCGGCGCACCGTACGATGTCGTAGTGTGTAGCCAATCCCTCTTCCGATGAGTCGAATACTGCGTACCGGGCGAGCCTACCGGGAGGACCGGTGAGCACAGAGAAGAACATCGAGCGACTGAGGGAGCTGCGCGAGGAATCTGCAGCTCCTGACAATCAGCGCGCCGTCGACCGCCAGCACGATGCAGGAAAACTGACTGCCCGTGAGCGGGTCCAGCTCCTGCTCGACAAGGGTTCGTTCCAAGAGATCGATCCATTCGTGCAGCACCATGAAACCGCGTTTGGCATCGATGCCAAGCGGCCGCTCGGCGACGCCGTGGTCACTGGCTGGGGAACGGTCGATGGACGCAACGTCTTCGTATTCGCCGAAGACTTCACACGGTTCGGCGGAAGCCTGGGCGAGGTTGTTGCAGACAAGATCTGCAAGGTCATGGACCTGGCGATGGACACGGGAACGCCGATCATCGGCCTCAAGGACTCTGGCGGCGCTCGAATCCAGGAAGGCGTTCTTGGCCTCAACGGCTACGGGCGTATCTTCGAGCGCAATGTCAGGGCGTCAGGCGTGATCCCTCAGATTTCCGTGATTATGGGGCCCTGCGCTGGCGGTGCCGTGTACTCGCCAGCCCTCACCGATTTCGTGTACCAGGTGGAAGGCACGTCGCATCTCTTCATCACAGGTCCCGATGTCATCAAGACGGTCACGGGAGAAGAAGTCTCCATGGATGATCTTGGCGGCGCACACGCGCACGCGTCCAAGAGCGGAGTGACCCACTTCGTGGCTGCAAACGACAGGGAGGCCCTGGAGGAGATCCGCTTCATGCTGTCGTTCCTTCCCTCCAACAACATGGAGGTGCCGCCGTTCTTCACGCCGATCGACCCTCACGATCGGATGGATGAGTTGCTCACCACAATTGTCCCTGACTCCGCCAACCAGCCATACGACGTGGTCAATGTCATCGAGTCGATCGTCGATGACGGGGAGTTCTATGAGGTGCACGAGCACTTCGCTGGCAACATCGTCATCGGCCTCGCCAGACTTGACGGGTACACGGTTGGGATTGTCGCAAATCAGCCCGCGATTCTCGCAGGGACCCTCGACATCGACGCCTCAGTGAAGGGCGCCCGCTTCGTGCGGTTCTGCGATGCGTTCAACATCCCGCTCGTCACCCTGGTTGATGTGCCAGGCTTCCTGCCCGGCGTCGGTCAGGAGCATGAGGGCATCATCCGCCATGGAGCCAAGCTGCTGTATGCATTCTCCGAGGCAACCGTTCCACGGGTGACCGTGATCCTGAGGAAGGCGTACGGAGGAGCATTCCTCGTGATGAACTCGCGAGCGGTGCGTGCTGACGTCGTGTTCGCCTGGCCCTCTGCAGAAATCGCGGTGATGGGAGCCCAGGGCGCCGTCAATGTGATTCATCGCCGCACGTTGGCCGCGGCCGACGACCCTGAGGTCGCACGTGCTGAGCTGGTTGATGACTACGAGCAACGCTTCAACAACCCCTATGTGGCTGCCGAGTACGGCCTTGTGGATGACGTGATCGAACCGCGCGAAACAAGGCCGCGCCTCATCAGATCCATGGAGATGCTCCGCAACAAGCGCGAGAACCTCCCGCCCAAGAAGCACGGCAACATCCCCTTGTGAGCGCGCTTCGCGCAGCTGTGCGTCCGGTCAGAACCGGGCAGGCGACATGGCATCGGCCGTCAACCCGAGCAGCTGGAGGTCTCTTGGTATCTCTCCATCGAGGATCTGATCGGCAGCGATGCGCCCCATGGCGGGCGAGGTCATGATGCCGAAACCACCTTGGCCAGCCAGCCAGTAGAACCCCTCCCCAGAGGCGTCGAAGCCATTTACCGGATTCCGATCGGGCGCAAACGTTCGCAACCCTGCCCACGTCCTCTTGACATGGGTGATCCTGAGATCGGTAGCGGCCTGGATCCTGTCGATTGCGCGAGCAACATCGATCTCCTCCGGCTGCACATCGTGGGGTGCCATCAGCGTTTCCTCACACAGCGAACCCATCACCACATTGCGCTCCGGCTTGAAGTAGAACGACTCGTCGACCTCGATCACCATCGGCCAGTCAGAGAGGTCGGCGTCTGGCTCGAAGGCAAACGCGGTTCGACGCATCGGCTGGAGGCCCAAGGGCTCAATGCCAGCGCTGGCCGCGATCATGTCGCTCCACGCCCCTGCAGCATTCACCACGACATCCGCGCGATGGATGTCGTCACCTGCCTCAACCGCCCATCCGTCTGCTGAACGTGTGATGGCGCCGACCTCGGCGTCGACGACGATGCTGGCACCACGCTCACGAGCACCGCCCAGGTATCCCTGATGAAGCGCAGACACATCGATCTCACGAGCGCCGCGCTCGAGGACGCCAACCGAGAGCGAAGATCCCAGCACACGGCAGGCGTCGTGCAGATCGGAACCGACGAGGAACTCCACATTGGTTCGCACCGCCGCTTCGGACGCCATCTCCTCGATGGTTTCCCTGCGTTCAGGCGGTGCCACGATGAGAACCGGCAGGGGCGAAAGCAGGGGCACATCGGCGAATCCATCGGGCGGCTGCTCAAGGAAGGCCCGGCTGCCGGCCGTGAGCAGTGCCGGCACTCCTCGCTCCCACGCCTCGGTGAGCAGGGCAGCGGATCGACCGGTCGTGTGATATCCACAGAACGGCTCTCGCTCGAGCAGCACGACATCACAACGATCTGCGAGGAAGTAGGCAGCAGACGCTCCGGCAATCCCGCCACCGATGACGACAACCTGCATGCATCCCCTCTGCCTTCCGACTGAATCGACCATACCCGAGGCCCTGTTGCATCCTTGCGCAGGTGACAGGGACAGACGGGTAACGCTGGTGGGCGCACCGGGGTCGTATCGGAGAGGCGGAGGGCCAGTTCACTTCGCCCGCGCCGCCGTACCTAGGATTGCTCCGTGGAATCAGTGCTCATCGCGAACCGGGGCGAGATCGCCGTCCGTATCATCCGAGCAGCGAAGGATCTCGGCCTGCGCACCATCGCCATCTACTCCGAGCTCGACCGCGACTCCGTTCACACGTCCATGGCAGACGAGGCGTGGAACGTTGGACCAGCGCCAGCCGCCGAGTCGTACCTCAACATCGAGCGGATCCTCGAGATCGCACATGAGTCCGGCGCCGATGCGGTGCATCCCGGTTACGGCTTCCTCGCAGAGAACGCGACCTTCGCATCAGCCGTCGTGGATGCAGGACTCGTCTGGGTTGGCCCGCCAGCATCGGCGATCGCCATGATGGGAGACAAGATCGCATCAAGGGTCGCTGCAGACGAAGCGGGAGTGCAGGGTGTACCCGGCACGCTCGAACCACTGGCTTCCGCAGATCAGGTTGCCTCGTTCGCCTCCGAGTACGGATACCCAGTCGCCATCAAAGCCGCTGCAGGGGGCGGTGGACGGGGACTGAAGGTCGTCCACGACGAGACCGAGCTCGAGGCGGCGTTCGAGTCGGCAGGCCGTGAGGCCGAGTCCTGGTTCGGCAACGCTGCGGTCTACGTCGAGAAGTACCTCGACCACGCACGGCACATCGAGGCGCAGGTCGTCTTCGACAACCACGGCAACGGGGTCTTCTACGGCGAGCGCGATTGCTCTCTTCAGCGGCGCCACCAGAAGCTCGTGGAAGAAACGCCAGCAACCCACTTCACACCCGATGACCGCACCAGGCTCGGAGAGCTTGCCCTCGCCCTCGGCCACGCTGCGGGCTACCAATCAGCCGGCACCGTCGAGTTCTTGTTCTCCGATGGGGAGTTCTACTTCCTCGAGATGAATACGCGGATCCAGGTGGAGCACACGATTACCGAAGAGGTGTTCGGTGTGGATCTCGTGGTCGAGCAACTCAAGGTTGCGGCTGGCGAAGTTCTTTCCCACACTGCCACACCCGTACCCAACGGTCACACCATCGAGTTCCGGATCAATGCCGAGGACCCCTCACGCGGCTTCATCCCAACACCTGGCACACTCGTCAAGTACCGTGAACCTGCGGGACCGGGCATCCGGGTCGACTCAGGCGTGGTGCAAGGCAGCGTCATCAGCCAGTACTACGACAACATGATCGCCAAGCTCGTCGTCTCAGGGTCCGATCGGACCGAGGCAATCGCAAGATCGAAGCGTGCGTTGGCTGAATACGACATCGGCGGCGTCGACACCACGATTCCGGCCCACCAGCTGATCCTCGACAGCGAAGCCTTCGTATCGGGCGATGTCACGACTCGGCTGGTGGAGAGCTCGATGGACTTCTCGGATGTCGGCCGTGCGACTGCACCAACACTTCCGGAGGAAGAGGAACTCGCTGAGCGGTCGCTTACCGTCGAGGTCGGTGGACGCCGATTCGCCGTCAAGTACTGGGCACAGGTCCTTACGGCGCCGGGCTCAGGCAAGCGGGTTGCTCCACGTCGGAAGGCACCAAAGCTCTCGAAGGCTGCAGCAACGTCCGGCGACGCCGGCGAGGTCACCGCACCGATGCAAGGCACGATCGTCAAGATCCATCACAAGGCCGGCGACACTGTGCATGAGGGCGAAGCGGTTGCTGTTCTCGAGGCCATGAAGATGGAGAACGAGATCAAGGCTGGCGCCACAGGCGACATCGTCGAGGTCAAGGTCCAGGTCGGGGACACCGTCTCCCCTGGCCAGGTCATCCTGGTGATCAGGTAGCAGCATCTCCTGACAGCGGCTTCGGCGCTGTGGTGTTGCGTGGCACGTCATGCGTAGCACGTACTACGGCGAAGCTGTGCTTCGCCGTTACTCGGCAGCTTCGCTGATGCTCTCCGTCAAACTCGGGTGCACCATGAGCGTGTCCACCAGCGTGTCCACGCGGATGCGTGCCTGCGTTGCGAGGGCAACGGATGCGATGAGCTCCGATGCGTGATGACCAACCACCGTGCCACCGAGCACAACATGGGTGGCAGGATCGGAGACCAGCTTCACAAAACCGGATGTGTCGCCTTGGATCATGGCTCGTGGGTTGGACGCGAACGGAACCTTGGTGAGCCTGACTTTTCGACCCACAGCCGCCGCATCGACCTCCTCGAGGCCGACTGACGCAATCTCCGGCTCAGTGAAGATGGCCTGACTGACACGGCCGTAGTCGATCGGCTTCACGGGCCTCCCGACCATGTGGCTTGCAATCTTGCGGCCCTGCATCGAGGCAACAGATGACAAGGGGAGCAGACCGGTCACATCACCGCCGGCATAGATGTGCTCGACGTTCGTCCGATTGAATTCGTCAACAGGCACATAGCCGGCATCGGAAGCGACGCCAGCGGCGTCGAGTTCGAGGCCTTCGCTGTTCGGAACCGATCCGACGGCCAGCAGAGCGTGGGAGCCCATCAGGACGCGCCCGTCCTCTGTGCGAACGGTCACTCCCGCCTCGGTCCTCTCGATTCCTGACGCCCGCGAACCCTTCAGCAGCTCCACGCCTCTTCGGAGGAAGTCCTCCTCGAGGACGGCAGCCACCTCTGCATCGCGGTGTGGCAGAACGTGATGCCTGCTCACGAGAAGCGCGACATCAGAGCCGAGCGACGAGAAGATGTGCACCATTTCCACACCGGTTACGCCGGAGCCGACAACGATGATGCGCGCCGGGAGCTCGTCGAGGTGATAGGCCTCCCTGGTCGTCAGCACACGCTCGCCATCAACACTCGCCCATTCAGGAACGCGAGGGCGTGAACCCGTGGAGATCAACGCAAAGTCGAAATCAATCGGGACCTCCCCCTGTTCGGTTACCGCTACCGCGCTGTTCGGTCCCGTGAAGTTGGCTCGCCCCCGGACCATGTCGACACCCTGTGACTCAAGCATCGACGTGACGCCCGAAGCGATCCTGTCGGCTATCCCATAGACGTGCGAGGACAGGTTTTCCATGTCCAACTCGACGGGACCAGGTTCGGAAACACCGAGCCGATAGGCATTGCGAATGGCTCGCAGTCGCATCGAACTCGACACCATCGCCTTCGATGGGATGCAGTCCCACAAGTGGGCAGCGCCGCCCACGATCTGATCCTCAACGAGCGTCACCTGGACACCGAGCGTTGCGGCGTGCGTCGCGGCATTGTGGCCAGCAGGACCGCCGCCGATGACCAGGAGGCGGGGCGGCATACCTTCGTTGTTGAACACACCTACTCCTCTGTGGTCAGGACGCCTCCGCTGTGGTCAGGACGCGTTGGGTCGAGCTGGTCCTTCAGAATGTTGGACGGTAGCGGCCGAACACCGGCAGCAGCGCACCGGTGATCTCACCAATGGTCGCCCCGGCGCTGAGCGCATCCTTCATCGGATACAGCAGGTTGTCCGTGCCACGGGCGGTCTCGGTCACGGCAGCGAGGACCGTCGCGACCTCATCGGAGTCCCGCGCAGCCTTGCGCTCCTCGAGCGCAAGGACCTGTTCGGCCTCAAGGTTCGGATCAACGACCAGTAGGTCGGGATCAGCATCCTCATCGACCATGAAGCTGTTCACTCCTACCACCGTCGACGTCCCGTCGTCGACTGAGCGGGCAAAGCGGTAGGCGGCGTCCTCGATTTCGCGCTGTTGGAACCCGGCCTCGATGGCTGCCGGCGCACCACCGAGCTCATCGATCCTCGCAATCAGTTCCATGGAATCCGCCTCGATGCGGTCCGTGAGTGACTCCACGTAGTAGCTCCCTGCAAGCGGGTCGACCGTCGATGCCGCACCGGATTCCATGCCGAGGATCTGTTGGGTACGCAGGGCGATCATCACGGACTCCTCGGTCGGGAGCCCGAGTGCTTCGTCGTAGGAGTTCGTATGCAGGGACTGAGTTCCGCCCATCACTGCAGCCAACGCTTGATACGAGGTGCGAACGACGTTGTTGAGCGGCTGTTGTGCGGTCAGGGTCGAACCCGCCGTCTGAGTGTGGAATCGCATGCGCCACGACTCCGGCTTGGTGGCCCCGATCCGATCGCGCATCAGCCTTGCCCACAACCGCCGGGCTGCCCGGAACTTCGCCGCTTCCTCGAACAGGTCGTTGTGGGCATTCCAGAAGAATGAGAGCCGAGGGGCGAACGTGTCGATGTCAAG
>Ga0265303_10000788_pt1 | contig 18684 bp, 12 predicted proteins | sample Helome_2_FD_192494 | JGI IMG/M metagenome (GOLD analysis project Ga0265303, IMG submission 192494) | Marine sediment microbial communities from subtidal zone of North Sea - Hel_20160317 (Illumina Assembly) | ecosystem: Environmental > Aquatic > Marine > Subtidal zone > Sediment ... | reverse complement strand
CATCATCTACGTTCTCGATATAGGGTCTTGGCGGATCGAGCAGCAACGGGTCGTGCGGCAGCGGGCCGTCGTTGTACCGCTTTCTCACATAAGGAATACCGGCGATGATTGTCAGGCGGTCTGTTAGTGCGTACTGCAGCTCAAAATTCATCACATGGGTATCGATCGAGCCAATCGGCAGGTCGCCAATGTCGCTCTCGAAGCCGTCAGTCTCATTGAACTGGTAAGTCACTACGATTTGGCCGCGACCCTTCCGCTGCTCAGCCTCTGCTGCGTTGACGTTGGAGGTCAGTAACAGGAGTGAGCCAGTGGCCGCCGTTGTAGACAGCACAACTAACCGGAGCAGCGTGCCATTTGGCACGCTACAACGTAGTTTTCTTAGGACTGTGACTTGAGCGTCCTGTGAATCGTCTTCAAATACTTCAGAACGCTATCTTCGTTGGACAGAGATTGCTGGTAATGTCCGTTAGCTTCGGAGATTTCCGCGGTCCCGTCCATTGCAACGGGAATGTAGGTCGCATTCGTTGCCGACAACATTTCGCCCTCAACCACTTCCCGTTCGCTGTAGTAGGCAAGGACGACATCGATATCGTGGTTCTGAAGTTCCTCGCCGATCTCTGACGGGTCTGATACGACGTGAATGTCGTGTCCGGCAGCTGCGAGTCGCTCAACTAACACCAGTTCCGCTTCCGTGTTCGCGACGACCAGAATGCTTCCTGGAAGAGGGGCAGTGTACTCGCGAAACGCTACGCCTTTTCCGACTCTGAAGAGGCTCTCGCCGCAGGCGAATGCGTTGCCAGCGAGCAGCGTCAAAATGCAGGCCGCGAAGGTCGTCAGGGTCGTGGTCTTTTTCATTGTTATCTCCGGACCGAAGTCCTTATGTCTTCATGTTTGAGCATTTGACACAGACAAAAACAGTTTAACACAGGATAGACAGGTGCCGAGAAGTTAGTGCGGGCTCGGCGACAAATGCTGTCTTGCGCCAGTCCGTTCCAATCAGATGGAGAACTACCCTTATAACGCAAGGACTCCGCATGTCGTTCCTGAGAAAAAAGCCCCGCCGAAGCGGGGCTATCATCAGATTCCAGGTCGACAGGGCATCAATCGCTGTCGCTGTCGCTGTCGCTGTCATCGTCGTCATCGAAACAGTCGTCATCGTCCTTGCACAGATAGAGGACGAGGCCGTCGTGGTCCGAAGCGCGTAGCGACAGTTCGTCGAGCGTGCCGTCGTCCTCGACCAGTTCTTCGGCCGCGTCCGCATTGCCGCGCGCGAACTCGAGACCCGTGACGAATTTCGCCAGCTTCTTGCTGGTCATGGCCTGATCGAGTATCTGCGCGTCGCCGCGCGATCCTGCCGGATTGAAGCTGTCCCTGAAGATAAACGAATAGCGTTCCGCCGGATCAATATTCAGGATCTCGTTCGTAAGGTCCGGCGTGACGAGGTCGAGACAGGTCGCGTACGAGCACACGAGGCTTTCAGCCGGATCGAAGTTGCCCTGGATCAGCCCAGCGAGGTCGACGTAGCCGTCGGTGAACTCGAAGGCGTTGAAGTCGCCGATCACAAGAAGTTTCTTCTGACCCTTCTTGCGCTGGATTTCCTGCACCTTCTCGGCGACGGACAGGGCCTGCTCGAGGCGCTTGCGCTGCGTGCGCTCCGTCGTGACGCCGCCTAGCGAGCGCATGTGCAGAACCATCACTTTGATCCGCAAGTCCTCGTCGAGGATCGCATCGATCAGGAGCGGCGGCCTGTCATGCAGCGGCGAATCCGGATCATCGAACGTGAACAGTTCGTCCGCGCCGAGCTGCGTAACGCTCTTCACCTTGACGAAGTCCTTCACGAGGAAGCCGACGTCGATCGAGCCGATGTCGTTGCCTTCAACCAGGTAGGCCGAGTAATTCACGGCAGGATCCAGCAGGCTGATCGCGACGGCGAGGTCCTGCATGACCTTCAGGCTCTCGATCTCCTGGATGGCCAGGATGTCGGGAGTGCGCATCACGTCGACGATGTAGGTTGCGGTCTTCGCCAGGCGACGCGCGTAGACGTCGGGCGAGACCACGGAATCGTCGCGTACCTCGCCGATGGCGTTGGTGTCGGGTGGATCGTCGACGTCATCGAACAGCCTGAAGACGTTGAGCGAGCCGACCGTTGCCTCGTCACGCGTCTGCGGACGCACCGGTACTGGCAGGGGCGCGTTCTCAACGGTAAGTTCGCTCGGCCAGAATTCGTAGTGATTGAATTCGAAGCCGATGACGCCCGTCGCGCTGAAGGTTGAGCCGGCCGGGATGTTGAGGTTCGGTAGCCCGAGCTTGTCGGGGTCGAGCTCGAATACTTCAGGATTGCCGTCCCAGACGGGAATCGTGGGTATCGCGGGAATGCCCGGGAACTCGACGCCGGGCTCGCGGAACGGCCGTTCCGACCCGACCCTGACGTGCACCTCGGCAAACGGATCCGTGCCGAATTCCTGGTTGGACGCGGCCACGATGCCGGCCGGTATCTCGACGAGCATGCCTTCGTAGCACTCGTACTCGATGGCGCAGCTCGGCGCCTCCGGATCCGGCGATGGCACTGTCTCGCTGAAGACTATTGGCGCTGGTACCACGCCGGCGCCCAATACCGTGACGGCTGTACTCGAAATCTCGGTCAGCCCGAAGAACTCCACGACCGTGCCGTCGACCTCGACCTGATCGCCGACGGCGACCGTCGGTGCGGCACCCGTGAAGACGAAGACGCCATCCGAAGTATCGGGATTGCCGTCGCTGGTCGTCTGAATAAAGAAACCGTCCGGCGCAACTGCAGTCACTACGCCGACCACCAGAACACGACTGCCCTCGAGCGGGCTCGACAGGCCGCTGCCCTGGACTTCGTAGACTTCGGCTGGCACCCGACAACCGTCGAACCGCGAGCCGTCGATCCTGGTTCCCGGCGAGAACAGCGCGCCGCCCGAACCGGTTGCGGCCGTGTGTTTCACGCGCGGCGGCTTGCCCTCGACATCGGGGTCGAGCGTAATCGACTGGTTGTCCCCGGCTTCGCCGCCGTAGTCGGCCAAGGCAACGTCGAAGGCGCCGTTGTTCAGCGTGATGCTGTCGCCGCCATTGTTCAGGCCGAGTGCCCCTGTCGAGGCGGTTTGCACCGCGCTGTACCCGAAGAGACCGGCAGGCGCGCCGCCGCCGAAGACCACGATCGAGCAGCCGTCGAGGACGAGGGATCCGGCCGGGAACGCGTGCCGTACCGTGAATCCGTCAGACAGTGTCCAGCCCGAGATGTCCACGTCCGCGCCGCTGCGATTGACGATCTCGACAAACTCGTCATCCGAGAAATCGCGCACGCCGTCGCCGTTGGCGTCGCCGGGATCACCGGAGGCCGGGTCGGCGTGGATCTCGTTTACGACCCAGAGGAACGGACAGCCTTCGAACTGGGCGCCGTCGATCCTCGTGCCGGGTGAGAACAGGGTTCCGCCGGATTCGGTAGCAAGGCTGTGCTTGACGAATGCCGCCCCCGTTATGTCCGGGTCGAGCGTGAGCGACTGGTTGTCACCGCCTTCGCTGCCGTAGCCTGCGGTGGCGACATCGGCGAAACCGCTGCTGAGTGTCACGGTGTCGCCGCCGTTGTTCAGTCCGAGTGCGCCGCTGCTTGCGGTTTGCACCTCGCTGATGCCGAACGGGCCGGTGGGCGCGCCGCCGCCGAAGACGACAATCGAACAACCAGCGGGCACGACGCTGCCGGACGGGAAGGTATGCCGTACCGTAAAGCCGTCTGCGAGCGTCCAGCCGGAGATATCGGCGTCCGCGCCGCTGACGTTGACGATCTCGATGAACTCGTCGTCCGAGAAGTCACGGGTGCCGTCGCCGTTCGCATCGCCTGCAAAGCCCGACGCCGGATCGGCATGGATCTCGTTGATGATCCATGCGCCGGCGGGTGGCGGCGCACCGGGAGTGGGCGCTTGCGTTCCCCAGGTCACCGACAGGTCTTCGGAGGTCTCGTCGCTGCCCGTGATGCCGTTACCGCCGACTTGTGTCTCGGCGCCCTCGGCAAAGTCGGTCCGCTGGAACGATTCGCCGGACGGGTGCGCTGCGGGAAGGATTACATCCTGGATCGCGACTGCCGTGTCCGGCGCGTAGAAGGACTGGTCACCATCGGCGTCCGGTCCGTCGATGCCGACGCCGGTCTTGTCGACCGCCTCGTCCGCGTCGCCCCAAAGCGCATAGTCGATATCCTGCACGAGGTCGGACTCGCCGTCCCAGGTGTACAGGATGACGACTTCGCCGCTGTTGGTGAGACCGCCCTGGTTGTTGATGGAACCTGGCGATGCCTCGCGCATGTTGGCAACGGCGTCGGCCGCGCCATCTTCATAGAGCTCGTAGGTTGGATCGAATCCGTACTCCGCAAAGAAGTCGTCGGATCCCGCGAGCGCCACGGTCTGGAACTCGCCGGCCGCGATCGTCGCGCCGTCGGGGAAACGGGCGTGGAAGTCGCCGAATCCGCCGCCGCCCGCAGCGGCTCCCGTTACGATGTTGTAGTAGAAGACGCCGCCGGGCGCGAACGTTGCATCCGTCAGGTAGACGTCCGACAGATCGATACTCGTTGCAGTCGGGTTGTAGATCTCGACGAACTCGCCCGCGGTCGGCGTTACGACCAACTCAGAGAGCAGCAGGTCGGGGCTCGGTTCCGGCAAGGTGCAGGCGGAGTAGGCGCCGATCGGGAAGGGCGTTGCCGCCGTATTGTTACTGGTCTCACCGTCGAGCGCGTTCGGGCCGCTGAAGGACCAGTTGGCGATGGTAAAGGTGCTGCCATCGGGTCCGGTACCGTCGCTGCGATAGGCCCAGCCATCGAGGTATTCCCAAGGCTCGCCCGAGCCGTCGACGTTGATGTCGCCGAAAATGTCGACCACGCTGCCCGACATAAAGAGCTCGATGGCATCGTCGCCGTTGATTGCTGCGGCGCCGCTCGTGTAGGCCGGCGCGAAACCGAAGAAGCTGGAGAAGCCGGCGGCCTCCGAGGCTACGTACAGGTACGTGCCGGCGCTCGCCGGACCGGCGGGGAAAGTGAACTCTTCGCCGTCACTGCCGCCACCGTTGTTGGCCGAGCCGAGCCCGTAAGCGCTCAAGTCAGGAATGTCGTTGAGGACACAGACCTCAATAGCTTTTGGCACCCCGCCACTCAGCGGGCCATCGATCACCCCGGTGATGACCATGTCCTGGGCGGCGACCTGCGGTGATGCTGCTATAAGGAGAAATGCAAGAACCGGAAGGAAAGACTTCTTAACCGAATGCGATGAACCGAGTTTAAGAATCATGCTGGCGCCTCTTTTTGTTATGTGCGGCCGAATTGTTTTCTGCAACTGTACGCCGGTTCATATTTGCTGTCAGCATTCCAGCAGTTTCGTAAAAATTATCGAAAAACACTGGCGTCGAATTGCCACGTATCGTACTTAACATAAGGCCTGCGACAGAGGCTGCCGTGGCAGGGATAGCCTACACACCAGCGAACCCGCCGCTGCTGATCAAGGGTGGCGACAAGGACCCACGGGCGCGCCCGCGCCAGTCGCACCTTTCACTTGGAGCAACGGACGCCCCGGTAACTGGGCGATAAATATGAATCGAATCAACAACTTGGATTTCTGAAAATCCGCGTGTGGGTGGCTTCCCGTGGCCCTTTTTCTCGAATTGTCCGAGCCAAGGTCGCTTCGAACACGATCGGTACCCCAATCAGCTTCACTTCGCCCTATCTGCAGCCGCATTGCGTTAGAATTTTGCCCCGTACCCGTTGGTCTGCCAAAAAAATGAGCGACAGCCAAGAAGAAAAAGGATCACTGCTATCGGAAATGAAGCGCCGCCGGGTGTTTCGTACGATTGTCACGTATATCGTCGCGGGTTGGGTGCTCGTACAGGTCGCCGATGTTCTGCTGCCCGCATTCGGCGGGCCATCCTGGGGAGTGCGCGCGATCACGACGGCGCTCGTCGTAGGTTTCCCGATGGTGCTGATCCTCTCATGGCTGTTCGATGTCGGCGGTCACGGAATCGTTCGCACGCCGGATACCGCCGGCTCGCCGCAGTTGCGGGCCGCGCGCTGGTTTCGCTTTGTCATTGTCGTTCCGACCGTGCTGGCGACTATTGCAGCAGTCTGGTACCTGTGGGCGACGGACTACATTGGCAATGAGGGCATCAATTGGGCGAGCGAGCCCAAGACCGACCCAGTAATTGCCGTATTGCCCGCCAGAAACCTGACAGGGGATTCCGGTCTCGACTGGCTGGGCGAAGGATTCGCGAACCTGTTGCGTAACCAGCTGGCGAGTTCGAAGCACACGATCATGGTGTCCGATTCCGGGCTCGAACCCATCCTGCGTGGCATCGACGAACCGGTTGAGATCGTCAGGGCGGCCGCTGCTGCAAATATCGATTACCTCGTCACGGGCGAGATCATCCGCTCGCCGACCGGTCTCATCCTGACCCAGCGCGTTACCGACCTGGACGCGAACATCGACCTGGTCGCGCAATCGTTTCCCGATCTCACCCCGGAGACTCTGATCGGGTCGGCCGATCGACTCATGCGAATTATCATGCAGGGCCTGAAGCTGCCGTACGTGCAACAACAGCAGTCCCTCGCCGCAGATTTCGCCGTAGACAACATCGCGGCTTATGAAGCGTTCAACGCGGGCCTCGTGTTCTTCAACGAATTCGAGTACGAAGATGCGGTGCTGTCTCTCGAGACTGCGCTGGAGCTCGCGCCGGATTTCCACATCGCGCGTTATCGTCTCGCGCATATCCTCGTGTCGATGGGCCAGGAGAAGCGCGCCCGGGAGATGATCGCGAGCATTCCCGAAGACGCAGGGCTTGGTCGTCGCGAAGAGCTCTACATCGATGCGGCGCGCGCTTTCATACCGCTAGACCTGGACACAGCCATCGAGCGCTACAAGAAGCTGCTGTCAGAATTTCCTTACGAGGTTGATGCGCGCAAGTTCCTGTCCGAAGCGTATTACAACAGCTACAAGGATCTCGAGGCGATCGAGCAACTCCAGCTGATCGTTGCCCAGGAGCCCGAGAACACGTACTCATGGTCGGCGCTTGGTTACTACCAGTTGCAAATCGGCGATCTCGAATCGGCGCGGGCGGCCATCGATCGTTACGCGGAGCTTAATGCGAGCAAGGCGCACCCGTGGGTCCTCAAAGGCGATCTCGCGACCCGCGAACGGAACTTCGGTGCGGCCATCGCGCACTACGATAAGGCGCTCTCCCTGGAGTCGTCGACCTCGCTCGCGGCACTCGGCTCCGCGCGCGCCCGCGTCGCAACCGGAGATCGTGACGGTGCCAAAACGCTGCTCTGGCAACTCGTGCGCGATGAGAAAGTGATAGCAGCAGACCGCACGGACGCTGCTCTGGACCTCGCATTCGTACTTCGATCCGAGTTTCGCTATGAAGGTTCGATCATTCCCCTGCGTGAACTGCGAGATGTATTCGTTGCCGAGCATATTCTCGAATCGAAGGCACTTGCCACCGAAGCGCTATCGCTGCTTGAAATCGGCGAGAAAGAGAAAGCCGCCGCGCTTGTCGAGGAGGCGATCGAGAAATCGCCGGGACAGCCGGTCCGTTATTTGTTCGCAAAGGGAATTCTGCAATTGCGGGCCGGCCAGGTTGAGAGGGTAGCTGGCACGGCAAATGAGATCCTGCAGTACGCATTGCCCGAAGAAGACGGCAACCAGCGCGCCGAAAAAGCTGCTGACTACCTGAACGGCTTGGTACTACTCGCCGCAGGGCAGGCCGAGAAAGCCGCCGCATTGATACGCCGCGCCGTTGAGGCGCCGGGATTTGACTACGCCGTCTACGAGCTCGGACTGGCGAGGGCCTACGCGCAGATGGGCCTCGTCGAGCAGGCGCTGGAGCAGGTCGACAAGGCCGCCGGGCTTCGTTTCGAAGGCAATGCCGTGCGCACCGAGTTCGAACGCGAGCGCCGGCTCGCACAGGAACTACGCATCGAGATTCTCACGGCTAACGGTAGTAGCGATGAGTCCGACGCACGGCGCAACGAATACGAAAACGCGTGGGGCGGCGCCAACTAGGCGCCGCCCCTGTTACGCACTGCCGAATCTACTGCGGTATGCGCTTTCTCGAACGTGAGTCGCCGTCGCCGTCAAAGCAGAAGTAGCCAATGTTGTTGCCATCGAGGTCGACACCGGCAATCACCTGGAACGACGGGCATTCTTGCGATCCGCCGAAGTCCTCGAGCTTGTCCTGCTGTATCACGTTTAGCGTCCGCCTGGCCTGGTTGGACAGCGGCGTGTGCCCCATGAGCACCAGGTCGTCGATCGTAAACTTGCCGTTCTGGTCGAGATCGTCGATGTACGCGGGCGCCGGGCCGTCAACGAGGACCGCGCGAAGCTTGATGGTGTTGCTATCGGGCAAGGTTGCGAGCAATTCTTCGAGTTCCGCAGCTGTGTAATCGCTCGTTGGCTGCGTAACCCAGCTAAATGTTTCTACGGGACCGCTATCGATGCGCCGCTGAAACGTTGGCCCGATGAAAGGGGCAGTCGGCGCAGTACGGGCATCGAAGACCACGAGTGGCTCGAGCATGCCGCGTTCGACCTGCATGTGGGCAACAACGTGGCTTCTGCCGAACCTGTCCTTCAGTTCTCGCGTGACCGTTGACGTAAAGCCGGCGAGGTTGCGGATTCGGCGGACTCCCGGTGCGATTTCGATCGCGTCGAAGTTCTGGTCGAACACGCGTGCCGCGCCGACGTCGACCATAACGACGAGTCCGGGCAAGTCCTCATCCTGACCATAGCCGTAGCAGTCACCGGCCGTCACTCCGCCCGTCCTGGCACCCATGGCTTGCACGAAAGGAGCAGAGCCATCCGGGAAGAACTGGTCGGGCGCCAACAGGTAGGCCTTGTTGCTATCCGCGGGCGGTGTCGTCGATGGATTGTCCCGTAAGTCCTGCGAGAGCAAGGGCTCGCTCATGGAGCCGCAAAAATCGGATGCGTCATCAACAGCGACCCGATCACTGGGATCTGAACGGAATGGTATGTACACTTCGTCGACCACGCCGTCGCCACAGGAGGTATCGAAAGGCCCATCAAGATCTTCATCTGTGTGTCCAAGATCGAATTCCAGGCAGTCGTCCGGATCGGAAATAACAAGCGCTTCGCGCTTGTCGAGAACGCTGAGAATTTCGACAAAGCCGACGGCGTTATCGACTCTCATCCTGAACTCGAGATTCCAGTCGCGTCCTTCAATGAGTCCGCCATTGGCGTTGTGTTTGACCGGCTCACGGATGCTGAGCTTGACGGCAGGTGCGGGATCGGTTGCCAGTGCGGTACCACTCGCGAACGCAAACGCGCCTGCGCACACGAGCGCTACGATCTTGCAGGTTGTTTTCCTCATGATATTCCCCTTCTCATTTCTCTGATCGTCTCCGGAAGTGTAGTTGCTTGTAGTGGAAATACACTTCAGGGATCAAATTGTTGGTGAAGTACAGGAAATTAGGCAACGCCCTGGTAACTCTGTGAAACATAAAGCCTCAGGCGATCCTGCGCGCGGCTGACAATCCGCGTGTCCTGCACAGAACAACAACGCAGTTGATTGTCTCATCGGTGGGCAATGAGTATTGTTAGACGATGAGCGAGTTTCTCGATTCCCTGAACCCCGAATTGCGCGAGGCGATGGAACTGACCGCGGAAAGGGTACAGTTCGAAGCTGGACAGGCGGTGTTCACTCGGGGTGACCCCGGGCTGGCAATCTACGTCATTCAGGAAGGCAGTGTGCGGGTTCATGATGACGATCTGGTGCTGAACAGACTTGGCGAGGGCGATGTATTCGGAGAAATCGCCGGGATTGGCGCGATCGAGCGGACTGCGTCGGTTACCGTCGAGAGCGACCTGACGGTAATGCGAATCGAGCGCGAAGCACTCTTCAGTGCAGTGCAAACGCAGCCTGAAGCGCTGAAAGGTCTGGTCCAGATGCTGTGCGAACGTGAGAGTGGCATGGCCGGCCGCATGACCAGCCGGTCATGGCAACTCCATGCGGCCAGGCACGAACTGGAGATCGGTCGTAGAATCCAGGCGGGATTTCTGCCCGCCACATTACCGGAGGTCCCCGGCTATGAAATCGCTGGCCATTTCCAGGCTGCGCGCGTTGTTGCCGGCGACTTCTATGATGCATTCTATATTCCCGCGATTGATCGTTTAGCGCTCGTTATTGGGGACGTGTGCGACAAGGGGGTTGGCGCAGCGCTGTTCATGACGCTGTTTCGCAGCCTGATTCGTGCGACGGCCCAGTCCAGAACTTTCGTAACATGGGCCGTTGACGGCGACCCAGGAAAAGCAACTAACAGCGAAGGACAGGATCGCGAATCTCTTGCTGAGGAAACGCTGAAAAATACCGTCGCGTTGACCAACAATTATGTGGCGACGACGCACGGCCACACGAGCATGTTTGCATCGGCGTTTATCGGTCTGCTCGATCCGCTAACGGGCGTCATCAGCTACGTGAATGCAGGCCATGAGGAAGCTTATATCCTCGGTGAGAACGGTATAAGGCGCATGCTGTCGCCGACGGGGCCTGTGATGGGGATTTTTGCAGGTGCCAGCCATGGCGTCGCGAGCGTCACGCTTGAACCGGGGGAAACGCTCCTTCTCTATACCGACGGAGTGCCCGAGGCGAAGAGCAAGGACGGCGAGCAATTCTCGGAGAAGCAGCTACTGTCCCTGCTGAATCCATGGCAAGGTAGCGCAGAAGAACTGTTGCGAGCGCTCGCGGAAGCGGTTGGCGAATTTGCGCAAGATACCGAGCAACATGACGACATTACGATGCTGGCAAGCCATCGTGGGAGGGTATAGAATTACGTCGATACACCATCTTTGGCTCGCAATGAGCCAAGAGGGGGCCGGTGGTGCCCAGGAAGGCATATTTACAGCGGGGACATCCTGATGTCTGAAAACCTACAGATCGGAATCTCACGGGAAGAAGGTAACAAAGCGATAACCGTTATGCGTTTGAAAGGTTCGCTCGACGCGAATACCCAGAACGTACTCGAAAATAAGGCCAAAGAGGCTGTCGATGCCGGCGCCGAGTATTTGCTGCTGGATCTAAGCGGGGTCGACTACCTCGGAAGCGCAGGTATGCGAGCCATTCACGCGATCACGAACCTTCTTAGCCCGGACGATCCGAGCATGCGTTCACCCAATCTTAAGATCTTGAACCCGTCGCCGGCGGCTGCAAAGGTATTCAAGACGCTGGGGTTTGACGCGTTCATCGATGTGCACAATAGCGTCGACGAGGCTATCGCCGCGCTTTGATTTTGACGGTTTGCAGGACGCCCACGCCTGATGCTGCTGAAAATCAGGGCTAGTCTCAAACAACTGAGCAGAATACGTGACTTCGTGGTCGACTCCGTGACACCGCTCGGTGTCTCTCCAGCGTCGATTGATGACCTTCGTCTTGCCGTTGACGAGGCAGTCACCAACATTATCACGCACGGTTATGGCGGACCTGGCGACATCGAATTGAAGCTGGAGAACGACGGCGTCGATCTCATCATTGTGCTGCGCGATCAGGCGCCATCGTTCGACCCGGCCCATGCCCCGGCCGCCAACCTGGAACCACCGGGCGAACGCGACAACCCTGGAGGTTTCGGGGTTTACCTGATGAACTCGGTGATGGATGAGATACGCTATCAATCGAGCGATACGGGCAACGAGCTGACGATGATCAAGCGCGGCGTAGTCGGAAAAGCTGTGCCTCCGGGATGATATGCACCGCTCTCGCCGCATGGCCCGCGCGAGATTTGCGTGTATCAGCTGTGCATCGCTATACAGAGTGATGCAAATTGAGCAACGGACGCCCCGGTAACTGGTTGATAAGTAACAGCAGAGTCAATCATTTAGCGTTCTGAAAATTCGCGTGTGGGTGGCCCCTTATTTGCAGAGCCCGTAACGACTACAGACGAAATCGCGAGTCTCCGGCATGGGGCCCAGCTTCTCGATACCGCGGCGCTGCAACTGGCGTTCGAAGCGAAGAATGCGTTCGTTGTATTCGCGTAACAAGCGTTCTTTGCTCTCGTCCGCAACGAAAGCATGCTCGAGTGAGTTTCGACCAAGCGTCTTGATTTCCTCCCACGACAACCTGAACTCGGTAGCGGCCACGTAGAACTCATCGGTCATCGTCGATTCCCACATACCGCGATCGTCACTCGACAACGCGACCGGTATCCCGGTGCGCAGGTACTCGGGAAACGGGTGCTCGGAATAGTCGTTCACATACTCGAGCAACAGGTTGCTGATGAGATTGATCTCGACGAGGTAATGCCCGTGCCGCATCAGGAGCATGGTGTCGTCATCCGAAATCAGGTTGAGCCCGTGGCCGATGCGATCGGCACCGAGCAACAAGGTGTCACGCACGTGCTCGTTGGGCTCGTCCACCTCACCGGCGTGGATCGAGAGATGAACGCCGCTGTACTGCTGCCGCAGCTCACGCAGGGTCGGCAGGAACCGGGCCGGGTAGCCCTTGCCGTTGTCCTCGCGGCCCACCATGTTGACGGCGACGAGCAGGTCGGGATTCTCGTGTACGAGCTTGTATACACGCCGCAGCTGGTCTTCGGCGTTGGGCAGAAAGCGAAGGATGGCGAGCTGGAAACGCACGGTGACGCCGAGATCCCGAACCTCCTTTTGTGCCAGCGTCTTGCGCAGGATATCGAATGCCTGCGGCCCATCGATGAGTTCGCCGTCCGGACCCTCGTACGGACCGGCGGCAATCTGGTATTCGACGTAGGCGACGCCTTCGGCAGCATAGGCCTGCAGGTTCTTCACCATTGTTTCCGCCTGCAGCCAGGGATTGCGGCCGAGGGCGTTGAGTCGCTGCCAGTGCGTCTGGAAGAACTCCTCACGGCCTTCGTAGGGCTTGTCGAGCCGGATGCTGTTCATCCAGGCGGATTTTTCGCGATCGTCGAGGTCTGCGAGCGGCTTGTACTCGCCCTGCTCACACTCGCCGAGCTGTGCATACTCGAGCGCCGAGATATTCCGGAAGAGCAGGAAATAAGGGGCCGCCGTGAATGCGTTACCGCCGAAATCGCGGCAGTTGTTGATACGGACCTTGGTGTAGTACTCGTACCCGCGTTCCTGTTGCGCCAGCGCCAGCTCGTACCACCACTCGGCGAATACCGCGCCCGATAGGTGATTGTGCAGGTCGCCACCTTTGGGCATGTAGTAGAGCGTGCGATAGAGCGCTTCTTTGTCGCCGCTATCACGGATATCGTCGAACCAGTCGGCGTCGGCCACGAATGGCAGCAACAACACAATGAGAAAAGCGATGAGCCTGTTCACTTGCCAGCTCGTAGTGCGTTCGCAACGCGATCCTTGTAGGCGATATGACAGCCGAAGCAGCCGTCAATCATTCCCTGGAACCCACCGATTGCCGCAATCTTGTCGCCCGCCCTGGCAGCACCAGCAATTTCCAGTGCAAGATCATGCACACGCATGTCGAACTGTTTGAACGCCGGCATTTCGTCACCCAGCTCAAGGGCAACGAGCTGAACCTGCTCCGGCGGAATGCGTGGATGAGTCGCAATGCCGGTCGCGCCGTGATCAACCAGCTCGAGATCGTCCGTTAGCAAGCCATCCGCAATCTCGACGAGGTTGTCGCGCAGGCCCTGCATGATGGTCTGTAGCGTTGTTGATTCATCCGTTAAAGCCAGTGCAGGAAGCAACAACAGCGCCATGGCGGTGGTTAGTGGAGCGGTAATGCGTTTCAATATGCTTGTCACTAGTTCAGCCCCAGGGAAATGAAGAACTATGCCACGTTTGTATTCTCGCCTGCTATTTGTAGTTGCGCTCGTATTTTGCCTGGGCGCGGAGACGGACCCGGATGGTCGGCTGTTTCAGCCATCGGTTGATCCTCTTGCCGATGTGCAGCAAGCACTTGGTCGTGCTGACGATAGCGGCCGACTCGCACTCGTCGTTCTGGGTGCGAACTGGTGCCATGATTCACGCGCGTTGGCGTCACGGCTGCACCGCCCGCCGCTGGCAGAATTGATTCACCAGCGCTACGAGTTGGTATTCGTTGACGTCGGGTTTTACGAAAAGGGCAGGGCCGTGGTGCAGCAATTCGGTGTCGCCCACTACTATGCAACGCCCACGGTGCTCATCATCGATCCATCGAACCGGGCCTTGGTCAATGGCGAGGACCGCCACATCTGGAGCAATGCCTACAGCATCGATATGGCATCGTCTGTTCGATACTTCGAAAGATGGGCGATCAATGACTCCGTTACAGATCCCGTGACAGATTCACCCCAGCTTCAGCGCCTCTACGCGGAGATCGATCAGTTTGAACAGCAGCTGGCAGACCGGGTGGCTGCCGGCTACGCCGTTGTGGGGCCGCTGCTGAAGGCATACGAGGCCGGCGATGCACCCGAGGAATTCGACGCGCGCTGGGGTGAGTTACGCGACTTCAGGATGGCGATCCCCGACGATATTCGTGAGCTCCGAAACGAGGCAGTACGACGCGTGTCCGAAGGGGAAGAAGATATTCAGCTGGTGTTTCCGGAGTACCCATTGTTGTCCTGGGAGTCCGAGTAGCTAATTGAAGACCCGCGGTAGACCGCTCGGTGAATTAAGCTAGCTGCAAGAATTTTGCCCAGTGGAGCACCCGCTGCCCCTGTGCAATCATGCAGCGCTTTCCCAGACTCCCCTGACTTCATGACTGACCCCGTCCGGCAGACTCTCCGCGATGTCTTCGGCTACGAGCGCTTCCGCGGCAACCAGGAGGCGATCATTGAGGCAGTGCTGACCGGCAGGGACGCCCTGGTGCTGATGCCAACCGGTGGCGGCAAGTCGCTGTACTACCAGGTACCGGCGCTGATCCGGGAGGAACAGGCCGACGTGATCGGGCGGTTTCGAGCCGGTGATATCCAGCTCCTCTACATCGCGCCGGAGCGACTGGTACAGCCTCAGACCCTGTCGTGGCTCGCCGATCGTGCGCGAGGAAATCGTCGAAAATCGCGCCGGCACTAGGCTAAGTGATGATCAACGGCCAGATGCGACCCTGAATCGCTCAGCTAATTTTCCAGGAAGGACTTCAACTCAAGCAGATGCTTCTCATAATTTTTCCACCGGCCGATCGATGTATCGTAGAGTTTCTGCCTGACCTGCCAGTTGCTCGGCGTCAGCACCGTACGTTCGTTCCTGTCGAATTGAAGACACTCATCTTCCCAGGGCAGATCGCAGAACGCGATGAGTTCCTTCGTCACATCTTCCGGATTGCGTATCAGGCCTTCATACGGCAATTCGAAATACGGCGTCGGTAATACTGCCGACCAATGTGCCATCAATCGCAGGTACTCCCTGTAGTACAGCCCGAAGTGCATCAGGTCGTTCGTGAAATCGTTGCCCAACTTGAATAACACGGTGTAGCAGGAAATCGCTACATCCAACGGCTCGCGCTGGCAGTGAATGATCTTCGCGTTGGGAAACAGGATCGAAATCAGCCCCAGGTGAACGTAATTTATCGGGTACTTGTCGACGACACGAGTCGAAGACTCAGGGCTCTTTGTCGCCAGGCCATCCAGGTATCTCTTGCTCAAGTGCCCGATTGATTCCTGTGTAAGAGATGATGCCGGCGATGTGAGATTACCGACATCTCCTGCATCCGCAGATCTCTCGACCTGACCTGCGATCGACCCCATATAACTCAGCTCGCCTGCACCATGAACTGCGGAATGGCTCGAGAGTATTTGCTCAGTTAATGATGTGCCGGTTCTTGGCAGCCCCACCACAAAGACCGGACGCTCATCCTGACTGCCAAATCGGGCTAGTTGCTCAATCTTCTCAGCGGTGTAGAACTCGATGAGCTTGTCGAATTCGTTCGAATAGGAATTGATATCAAACGGTCTGACGCTGGCTTTCTTGACTTCATTGCTGTTTCGAAAGTGCTGAAACGCGATATCGTAGTCACGCGCCTGTTCATAGTGCTTACCCAATGCGTGTTCAAGACGTAGCCTGGTATCTGACGACAAATTGTCTTGCGTCAGCGCCTCGCGCGCGCTGTCAATCTGTGCCTTGTTCGCTTCGTATTCAGGTAAGTTCAGCAAAGCCGCGAGTGAATCATAGTACTTTGGCTGATACCGCAATGCGGCCAGGTAATTGGTAATCGCGTCTTGAAAATCGCCCAGTTGTTCGAACAATATGCCCAGATGATGATGCGCGAGGAAGTGTCCGGCCTCGTATTCGGTTGCCTTGGTCAGCCACTCAATAGCATCCCGAGGGCGCCCAAGCGCGTTCAGAGTGATGCCGTAATTGAATGCACAAACAGGATTTCGGGGCTCTATTTCCTTGGCTCGCTCGTAATGCGCTAACGCCGCTTTAAGATCCCCGGCATGCCGGAGACAGTTTGCAAGGTTATTGAGGGCGTGAAAGTGGTTGGAATCGTATTCAAGGGCCTGCCCGAAACACCGTTGAGCAGATGCGTAATCTTTAAGGTGAATGTACACCTGCCCCAGGTGATTCAGTGCGTCGGGGTTTTCGGGGTTGACCTGAAGTGAGCGTCGAATAAGCTCCACGGCGTTTTCCATGTTGCCGGATTGCTGCGCCAGTAATCCCATGTAGTGAAGCGCGTCGCCATGTTGCGGCATGACGCGCAAGACGTCTGAATAGACCGCGAATGCCTCGGCGAACTGTCCGGCTTTGTGTTGCTCAAGGGCATTGAAGACCTCGCGATCAAGATCTTCTTTAGTCCGATTGTCTGTGGTGGGATCCGTCATCTTTCAACCAGGCCAGGCCTTCAGGTGCTCTTCTTGTTTTCGCGCGCGGCAGACAGTCTAAAAGATATTCCGTCTGCCTGGACCGCATTATGCACATAAAGATGGGCGACAAATGACTCTGTTGCAGATTCCGTGGTGGATTCCACCCAGCTTCAGCAATTCAGCTGGTGTTTCCAGAGTACCCATTGTTGTCCTGGGAGTCCGGCAATTCAATCGCTTGGCGGAAAATTCAGGTCCGCTATTAGCTGCAGATAGCGTGGGTCGTCCTGGACCCCGTAAAATTTCGGAGTCCGCATGAAATCCACCATGTACACCTGCATGAACATGGTTGCCGGATGTCTTGTTTCTACCATGTGTTGCATCAGGTCTACGGCCTTGTCAACCTCGCCTTCTGTCATGTAGAACCATATAAATGCGGGATCAATCTTGTCTGGATGCTGCTGCTGGGCGGCAACAATATTTTGCTTTTTCTCCTGGTAAAGATCTTCACGACCGCAGATATCGTGGGACCAGCCGACCCAGGAATCCCCCAGGGTAGACATGCGTCCTCCCGTCAGCTGCTCTACCTTGGCCAACTGCAGCGCAGCTTCGTCACATTGTCCGGCGAGTGACAAGGCGACCGCGTATTTCACGTAGGACCAGCGACTTTGGGGATGAAATCGGTTCCACTCTCCCAGCGCTTTGGCCGCCTTTTCAAAATTACCGGAAAACAGCTCTACTACCCCAACGGCGTGCATGGAGCTGCTGTCCAAAGGGTCGATTTCGATGGCACGCGATGCCATTTCGCGGGCTTTCTCAAACCTCAGCGTGACCCACAAATAGTCGGCATAGCGGTGGTAGGGCGCTGGATTTTGGGGCGACAATGCAATGGCTGCCTCGTAGGCCTGGTCTACCGCCGGCCAATCGAAAGTCATGGTTTGATGCATCAGGGCAAGGGCTGTATGCGCCTCTGGCAAATCTGGCGCCAGCGCTACCGCGGAATAAGCTGCATTGCGCGCTTCACCGATCAGCGCGGGGTCTTCCAAAATGCCGTAGAAGACCATCTGTGACAGGGCGTCAGCAATATCGGCATACGGGAGGCCAAATTTCGGATCCAGCCGAATGGCCTCGCGAAGTTCGTCCAGCCCCTGCTCGATAGACTCCGTATCGGTCGCCTGGATCAGGTGATGACCGCGAAGATAACGACGATACGCTTCGGGATTGTCGGTGCTGCCCGATGCCGCTGCCCTGCCTTGCCCGTCATTCAACCTCAGTGCCAGGCTGTCCTTGATGGCAGAGACGACGGAGCGCTCCAGGAAAATCACCTCATCCTGGGGCCGTACCAGGCGCTCTCCCCAGAGCTGAGAGTCATCAGCCAGGCGGGTGAACGAAGCCGAAAACACCAATTGGTCGCCGCGCGTATCAAGACTTCCGCGGATGGCGCTGTCAGCTCCAAACTCCCGCGCCAATGCTTCATTATCAAACGCGTTCCCTCGGTAACGAAACGCGGCCGATTTTGAAACCACCCGGATGCCGGGAAAGCTGGCGAGCCAGTTGATAAGGTTTTCCGAGATGCCCTCGGACAGATAGGTCAGCTCTTCATTTCCGGTAACGTTTTCAAACGGCAGGACCACAACGGAGGTGACGGGCTCGCCGGCGGCAGCAGGAAGGTGTGCAGGCGCTGGAGAGGTCTTCAGGTACCAGCCCGCGGCGGCCAGAGCAGTAACACCAAGAACAAGGTAACTGCTTACCTCGAACCTGGTTAATTCCTGGCGGCCTTCCTCACCGTGAAACCAGTTCCAGATAAAAGCGGCCGGAAAAAGAACCAGGGCGATGATCAAACCCACTGTCAGGGCACGCGCATCGAGTCCGTAGTTGCTGATGAAAAACTCGATGGCTTCCAGCAGGACAAAGGACACGCTGGGATAAGCCACCAGCACACGCCATATCCGCCGGTCTTT
>Ga0265303_10000786_pt1 | contig 18688 bp, 13 predicted proteins | sample Helome_2_FD_192494 | JGI IMG/M metagenome (GOLD analysis project Ga0265303, IMG submission 192494) | Marine sediment microbial communities from subtidal zone of North Sea - Hel_20160317 (Illumina Assembly) | ecosystem: Environmental > Aquatic > Marine > Subtidal zone > Sediment ... | reverse complement strand
CACAGACGCCAACTGGTCTAGAATTTGTTCGTATAACGCGAGGGCAACAAATCATGGCGACCATCAAGCAACAAGACCTGATCCAGAGCGTCGCGGACGCTTTGCAATACATCTCCTTCTACCATCCACCCGATTTCATTGCCGCACTCACAGAGGCCTGGGAAAAAGAGGAGTCACCGGCGGCCAGGGACGCCATGACCCAGATCCTGGTCAATTCGAAGATGTGCGCGGAGGGCCACAGGCCCGTCTGCCAGGACACCGGCATCGTCAATGTCTTCATGAGCGTGGGCCAGAACGTGACGTTTGAAGGCGATATGGCCTTGCAGGACATGATCGACGAGGGCGTGCGCCGTGCATACCAGCATCCCGACAACGTCCTGCGCGCTTCGGTGCTCAGCGATCCTGCCGGTGCCCGCAAGAACACGGGCGACAACACGCCAGCCGTCATGCACGTGGAGATCGTCCCGGGCGACAAGGTCGACGTACACGTAGCGGCAAAAGGTGGCGGGTCCGAGGCGAAGACCAAGTTTGCGATGCTCAATCCGGCGGACAGCCTCGTCGACTGGGTGCTGAAAACAGTGCCGACCATGGGCGCAGGCTGGTGCCCGCCCGGCATTATCGGCATCGGTATTGGCGGCACCGCCGAAAAGGCCGTGCTCATGGCCAAACGTTCGCTCATGGATCCTATCGATATCCACGAATTGCAGGAGCGTGGTGCGTCCAATCGACTCGAGGAGCTCAGGCTCGAGATCTACGACAAGGTCAACGCGCTGGGCATTGGCGCGCAGGGGCTGGGTGGCCTGACGACGGTACTCGACATCAAGATTCTCGACTACCCGACACACGCGGCAAACCTGCCGATTGCAATGATCCCCAATTGCGCTGCGACGCGGCACGTGCACTTCTCGCTCGACGGTTCCGGGGTCTCTGAACTGCCGGTTCCGAGCGCCGACGTCTGGCCCGATATCGTTTATGAAGCGGGCGAAAATTCGAAGCGCGTCAACCTCGATACGGTGACCGCCGAGGATGTGGCTTCATGGAAACCCGGTGAAACGCTGCTGATTTCCGGCAAGATGCTGACGGGCCGCGACGCGGCTCACAAGCGCATTCGCGACCTGTTCGAAGCAGGCGAGGGCCTGCCCGACGGTGTCGACCTGAACGGTCGCTTTATTTACTACGTTGGTCCGGTTGATCCTGTCGGCGATGAAGTTGTAGGGCCCGCCGGTCCGACGACGGCCACGCGCATGGACGGCTTCACCGAGATGATGCTCGACAAGACCGGGCTGCTCGGCATGATCGGAAAAGCCGAAAGAGGACCCGCAGCGATCGAGGCGATCCGTAAGCACAAGGCCGTTTACCTGATGGCCGTGGGCGGCGCCGCATACCTGGTATCGAAGGCGATTCGAAATGCGCGCATGGTCGCGTTCGAAGAACTCGGCATGGAGGCTATTCGCGAGTTCGAGGTCGAGGACATGCCCGTGACTGTAGCCGTGGATGCCAGCGGCGATTCGGTGCACAAGACCGGGCCCAGGGAGTGGCAGGCGAAGATCGGTCGCATTCCCGTCGTTGAGGAATAGCCCGGAGTCGAAGCCCGTTCGAATAAACGAGGGCCTGTGAGTATCGGTCAGGTATCGATGACGTTGATCGTCGCGAGACTGATAAAGCTGCCAATGAGTAACAACCAGGCAATTGGTAGTGCCCGGTGCACTCTGCGGTTTGACGAGAAAATGCCGACGATAGCGAGTGCGATCATCGTTGACACGAAGATGTAATAGCGGGGCGGCGTTTCACGCAGGCCCACAATTTCCTTGCCTACGGTTTCGGGGATATCGAGCAGCCATGCGATTATCATGAGGCTGAAAAACCAGGTTCGGTTCTTGAAGAAGTACGCCTCGATGTCTATGTCATCGTGCATATCGTAGGGGTACAGCATGGCGGCCATCAGGAACATCACGATCGCATACAGCGTAATGCCGAGATAGTAGTACGCGGACCAGTCCTCAAGTCCGCTCCACCAGAACATGCTCCACCAGATCATGAGGATGTAGAGCAGTACGTTGATGGTCCAGAGTGCATGCGGCAGGCACAGCTTGCTGGTTTCCCTGTTCTGGATCAGTTTGCTGGCGCCGACGGCGAGATGCGTGATAGCGAGTCCCATGATGACCGAGATGAGCACGCCGATGTATTCGAAGACCCCCATGGCCGCAGCATAGGGAAAACCGACCCGCCGGTCGAATTTATCGCGGCGAGAATGCGCGGGTAGTCGGCGAGTCAGTATGTCGATATATTCGGTAAAAACCGGAAGCATCTGTAATGAAGAAGAAAATCAAGGCAACGATATGTTCATCCCTTCTGCTTATGACAGTCATTTCCTGCACAGCGCGAGACGATAAAGTGGACGTGCAGCAATCGGCAGCTGACGGTTATTACGGGCTCAGTTCATCCGTTGAGATCCTCGTGACGAGCGAGCAGGGCGACAAGCTCGCAACCAGGGACAATGTTGCGTTCGAGGATGGGAGCGCCAGCGGTACGGTCGTCGTCATCCGGCCGGACATCGTCAAACAGACCATCGTCGGCATCGGGTCGTCATTCACCGAGTCGTCTGCCTTCGTCCTGGCGCACCTCGACGAAGATAAGAGAAACGACGTGATGACAAAGGTCTATGGCGAGAGCGGGGCCAACTTCTCTCTGGCCCGGACGCCAATCGGTTCGACGGACTTTGCGGTAACCGGCAAGTACTCCTACGCGGCGGAGGCTGACGACGCGACGCTCGAGAATTTCAGCGTCGCGGTGGACCAGGACGGTTTCAATCAGGCCGAGTACCCCGGGATCAGGGACCAGTCCTTCGATCTGCTGCCCATGATCCAGGAAGCGCTGGCCATCAAGAGTGCACAGCAGGATCAGGACTTGCGGATCGTCGCTTCTGCGTGGACGGCGCCGCCGTGGATGAAGGACATCGAGGACTGGTACATCGGTGGCACGTCCGATAACGATTTCCAGGGAACGGGCGGGGTCCTCAAAGAGCAGTACGTATCAACCTACGCCGACTACATCGTCAGGTACCTGGACGCGTACCGGGCCGAGGGCGTGGATATTTGGGGGCTGACGCCTGTGAACGAACCGCACGGCAACAGCGGCCAGTGGGAGAGCATGCACTTCACCGCGGAAACCCAGAGTGAATTCATCAAGGGACACCTCGGGCCCAAGCTGCAAGAGAGCGTCCATGAGGACGTGAATGTCCTTATTTACGACCAGAACAGGGACGGGCTCGAACACTGGACCGATACGATTCTTGGCGATCCCGAGACCGCTCCCTATGTCTATGGCACGGCCGTGCACTGGTACGAGAGCACGTTCAAGGTTTATGAAGAAGAACTCGAGAGAGTCCACAACAAGTTTCCGGCCTTCGACATCATTCATACCGAAGGCACCATCGACGACCTGGGCAAACCTGCGCCCGCAGGCATAACCGATCCGGTCCGATTCCAGGAAAGCGGCTGGTTCGATAATGACGAGTTCTGGTGGAACGACAATGCGACCGATTGGGCGTATACAGCGACCTGGGCGCCGAGTCCGGAAGACCATCCGATTTACACGCCGGTGCATCGTTATGCGCGGAATATCATCGTCAGCCTCAACCACTGGATGTCCGGTTGGATTGACTGGAACATCGTTCTCGACAAGGACGGTGGTCCCAATCACGTGGGCAATTTCTGTGGTGCGCCCATCATGATCGACGTCGACACGGGGCACGTCTACTACACGCCGATCTACTACGTGCTCGCACAGTTCAGCAGGACGATACGCCCCGGGGACAAAGCGGTTCAGGCGAGCACCACCCTGGATGGCCTCGATAAGGACACGCTGCACGCCAGTGCCACGATCAGCGACGGCGGTCTCTTAAGCGTGCAATTGCTCAACACGACCAAGCAGCCCATCAACTACGCGCTGCAGGTTGGCGCCCAGTTTGCCGAGGTCGAAATACCCGCGAATTCCGTGCAGACGGTGCGTGTCCAGGTGAATTGACGACCTAGGCTGATCGTGCCGGGTATTGCGCCGCGAGCGCGTGCAGCCGTTGCGCACGATCGGCGCAGGCACGGCGGGTTTCGCGGAGGTCAATCTCCTCGTTGTCAAAGCGTCGCTGACGGCGGAAGTACTCGGCCGGGTCAGTGCCATCAGGCTCCACACTGATTCGGTAACTGGATCCATCGAAAACCTCGTAGAGAGGGAACAAGCCGCTCGCGACCGCGATTCGTACGAGCTCCACGGAGTCCGCAGGCTCCGATTTCCAGCCCGTTGGGCAGGGTGAATGCAGCAACAGGAAGCGCATGCCTTTGGTCGAAAGCGCCGTCGATAACTTGTGGGCAAAGTCGTCAGGATGGGCGATAGACAGTGTCGCCGCGTAAGGGATACGGTGCGCAGTCATTATGGACATGACGTCCTTCTTGTCCTGCGCCTTGCCCCATGGCGTGGTTGTCGTGCGTGCGCGCGCCGGTGTCGCCGAGGAACGCTGCCCGCCCGTGTTGCCATAGATCTCGTTGTCGTAGCAGATGTAGATGATGTTCTCGTTGCGCTCCGCGGCTGCCGACAATGTGGCCATACCGATATCGTACGTACCACCGTCTCCGGCCCAGCAAATGACCTGGCCCGGTTCGTTGTTGAGATCGCGGATGGATGCGACCCCCGAAGCGACGGCCGGCGCCGATGCGAAGGTCGTTGCGATGGTCGGGACGCCGTAACTGGTCGTCGGGAACGCGCCCGCGGTGACGATGCCGCAGCAGGCCGGGATCACGAGCGTGCAGCTGTCACCGGCATCGGAAAGCGCGCGGCCCAGCATCGTGAGTCCGACACTCATGCCGCAACCGCCACAGTTGGTGTTGCCGGCGCGAAGCAGACATTCTTCGTTTTGGTGGAGTGCCGTGCTCGCAGTCATTGTATTGTCTCCTCGCCGGTGTTGATGCCCATCCAGACCGGGTCGCTGGTCTCAAAGCGCTCAGTGACGTCCGCGAGAATCTCCTCGATCACGTCAGGCGTGACGTCACCACCGCAGAGTCCCGTAAGGTAGTTCTGAATCACGACGTCGTCGCGGTGGCCCTGGAACGCGGCGCGTGTGTCCTGCCAGAACACACCGCCCGCGCCGGCGGCGTAGTTTCGATCAAGCACGGCCACGCGGTCTGCACTTCGACAGGCTTCGCGCAGCCCTTTCTCGGGAAACGGCCGGAACATCTTCATCTTGACGAGGCCGATCTTCTCGCCCGCAGCGCGGCGTTTGCGAATGACTTCACGCGCCGTCGTGGCCATCGTGCCGCTCGTGACGATAATCGTCTCGGCGTCGTCAGTTGCGAAGGTCTGCAACATGTCACCGGGGTCGCGGCCAAATATTTCCTTAAAATCGTCGCGGCATTCCTCGTAAACGCCGGGTACGCGCTTCATGGCCTCATCGATTTCCAATCGCATTGACAGGCCTTCGTGGGGCCAGGCAAGACCGCCGAGCGTGCGAGCTTCCTCGCGGTGCATGCGGTGCGGCAATTCGAGGTCCGGCAGATAGCGATCAACGTCGTCCTGTTCGGCCAGCGCCGTCTCGGTCTGCGTGTGAGAGACGATGAAAGCGTCCATGCAGACGAGCACGGGCAGCAGGATGCGTTTGTCCTCGGCAATGCGAAACGCGAGCAGTGTGGTGTCGAGTACTTCCTGGTTGTCCTCGCAGTAGAACTGCAGCCAGGCGAAGTCTCTGAGCATCAGCGTGTCACCCTGGTCCGCCCAGATATTCCAGGGCGGGCCCAGCGTACGATTGACGGCGACCATGACGATGGGAAGCCTGTAATAACCGGCGACCATAATGTTCTCTGCCATGTAGGCCAGGCCATTCGCAGAACTCGCCGTGAACGCTCTTGCGCCGCTCATGGAAGCACCCATGGACACGGCCATTGCGCTGTGCTCGCTCTCGACGGGCACAACGCGCCCTTTGCTGAACGGGAACCTGGCGACGTACTCGACGATCTCGGTCTGTGGCGTAATCGGGTAGATACCGCAGGCGACACCCCGTGCCGTTCGATTGGCTTCGCCAGCGACGCTCAGCGCATGGCCGGCGGCTTGATTACCAGTTATGACTTGTACAGGCATCGTGATTCTCGCCTACAGGTGACTCATAAAAATGACGTTTCTCGGGCACTCGGCCACGCAGACACCGCATCCCTTGCAGTACGAGTAGTCGAATTCGAGGCGGTGACCGACGCGCTTGAGTACGCCTTCGGGGCAATACGTGCAGCAGAAGTCGCACTCGTTGCAAACGCCGCAGGACAGGCACCGGGATGCTTCGGCCGCGTCGTCGAGGCCCATGTGGACTTCGTCGAAGGTCGATCGACGTTCAGCTACCGGAATCGAATCGCCTTCGGTTGCCGCCTGGCGTTCGAAGAGATGCAGCTTCATCGCATCGGCCAGGATCACTTCGTCTTTCCAGACGTCGACGTCGCGCAGGGCGTCGGCGTGCTCGCTAATCGGCACGCCCTCGCCACTCAGCACGTTGTGGATGTGCACGGCAGTGCGCCGGCCGCTACCGATGGCTGCGGCCACGGTGCCTTCGCGCGTAGCCAGGTCGCCAATGGCGAAAACGGGTGTTTCGAGCAGACCGAGCAGCCGCGTGCCTTCGCGAACCTCGGTCCCTTCCGGGAATACCGAAACATCCGGAGACTGGCCAAGTGCGAGTATCACGCGATGGCATGGCAGGTCGAAGTCCGAGCCCACGATTTCAACGGGCGCGCGGCGTCCGGAGTCGTCGGGTTCTCCGAGTTCCATCTTTCGGCACGTGAGCCGGTAGTGGCGCCGCATGCCATTGCCGGGCTCCTCGTTCAGCAGCACGGGTTGTGTCAGGTAATCGATCGCAATGCCTTCCTCGAGAGTCTCGTCGATTTCTTCGCGTATCGCGGGCATCTCGTCGCGCGTGCGGCGATAGACAACGCGTACGCTTTCGGCGCCGAGCCGAAGCGCGGAGCGGGCCGCATCCATGGCCGTGTTGCCACCGCCGATGACAACGACGTCCTCACCGTCAACACGCACATCGTCATGATGCACGTGGTCGAGAAAATCGATGCCCTGGACAACGGCCTCGGTGCCGTTCATACCGAGCCGCAATTCGCGCTGATCCTGCTGGCCCGTGGCGACCAACACAGCATCGTGGTTTTGTGCAAGGTCGAGCAATGCCTGCCTGTCGATAGCATGGTCTGTTTCTACATCCACGCCGAGATCGATTATGCGGCCGATCTCGCGCGAGACCGCCTCCTCGGGCAGCCGGAATTCCGGGATGCCGGTTCTGAGCAAGCCACCGATTTCAGGCCCCGACTCGAATACCTTGACCCCGTAGCCGAAGCGCGCGAGGTGGTAAGCGGCCGTCAGTCCTGCAGGTCCGGATCCGACAACCGCGATTCGTTCATCACGATTGTCCAGGGGATTGAGCGACACCTGGCCGTGGTCGCCCGCGTAGCGTTCGAGCTGGCGCACGTTGACAGCGCCGTCCAGTTCGATGCGATTGCAGTTCTCCATGCATGGCGCCGGGCAGGCGCGCCCGCAAATCGACGGGAACGGCGTCGTGCGCAGCAGGATCTCCAGCGCCTCGTCCGTCTGGTCGTTCGACAGTGCATTGAGGAAACCCTGCACGTTGTTACCGGCCGGGCAGATGTGATTGCACGGAGGGATCATCTGCTGGCGGTGCGGTTGTTCGGTTGCCCAGTTGCCCGTCTTGATACCGGGTAGCGCGGCGCCTGCGCCATCGAGGATGCTGGGGCCCCGGCCGAGGTCGGGCGGTGGCAGGCTTTGTTCTTCCGGCGCGGTGTCGAGTGGCGTCGCAATGAAGTCGACGTCTGCGTAGGCCCGTTCTGCCGCCGCGAGATTTCCGCCCGTAAAGCCGAGGTGCTCGAGTGCGGCGAGGATCTCTTCGAGCTGGAAATCCAGAATCCTGCCGACCGCGCCAGCGAGCGCCGTATTGACGATCGGTACGCTGCGGGTGCCCAGCTTGTTGTCGCGGGCGATTCGCGTGGCGTCAACGGTGGCAACCCGGTTACGCGGGAACTGTTCCGCGAACTCCTCGGGCGCCTGCGGCGAATTGATCAACAGCCAGCCACCGGCCTTGAGCCCGGCTGCGATTGGCGGGCCAACCAGTGTCGGGTCGAGCACAACGACATGGTCGGGCTCGTAGATCAGGTTGCGGTTGGTGATGGGCTCTGCGGAGTACCGGCAAAACGCCTGGATGGGTGCTCCGGAGCGCTCGGCGGCGTACAGGCCAAAGGCCTGGACGGACTGCCCCTTGAGAAAGCGCGACGTGGCGATCAGCTTCGCCAGGGTTACACCACCCTGGCCGCCGCGACCGTGAATACGGATTTCGATCATTGCATCGCTCCCCGGCAATTCCTTCGCCGTTGGCTTCCCTTGCAATCGCTTGTCAGGGGAGTGACCCAACAGCTACAAGAATATATAGATTTTGAGCGCCCTGCCCAATAAGTAGATTCCGTGGACGCCCTGCGGCCCCGAACCCGGAAAATCACGGATTTGGGAGCCACCTCACACTTTATTGTTCAATGTCGTCGAATAGAGACGGCTATTCGCTTGTTGCGCTACAAGCCATTTGATTAGCTAGGGGTCTTTCCGGGAATACACCAAAGGGGCTCGGATGAACGCGCTCAAATTTTCACCTGTCCTCGCGATTCTCGCGCTCTCGTCGCTGGCGCAGGCGGCCGAGGTTGTCATAACGCATTACGATTCGCTGCAGGGCATGAGCGTTCGCACAGCGCAACAAAGCGGCGCGAGTCTCGACGCGAAAGCGCAGTCGGCCGATCCTGTGGCGCTGAGTTTTGAGGCACTGGGCCAGCGCTTTGACCTGCGGCTCGAAGCCAACGACAGGCTGCTCAAAGGGATGCCCGCTAACGCCAGGGACGAGTCCGTGCGCGCGTATCGAGGCAAGCTCGCAAACAACCCTGATTCATGGGTACGCGTCGTCATGTTCAAGGGCCTGCCACGCGGGCTGGTCTGGGACGGCACAACGATGTTCGCGATAGAGGTGCCTGGCGACAGTGCCCTCGATATCGACTCGCCCATCGTGTATCGCCTCGACGACCTGTACATTGCCCCGGGCACGATGTCCTGCGAATCGGCGTCGATGTCGGGCAAGGCTGCAAACGTCTACAACCGGATGAAGACGGACATCGCCAGGGCGGCGGCTGAGGCGCCAGGTGCGGTATCGGAAATCACGATGGGCGCTATCGGTGACTCGCTGTTCACGAGTCTGCGCGGCGGAAGTTCGGCGGCGACGGCGGCGATCACGGCGCGTTTTAACAACATCGACGGCTACTTCAGCGAGCAGGTCGGCGTGCAGATCAACGTGCAGAGCATTACAACGTTCAACGGTACGACGGACCCATTCGACGGTACGCTCACGCCTTCAACGCTGCTCGACCAGGTGTCCGAGTATCGATTCCAGACGGCGGCGCAACGTTCACTCGGTCTCACCCACATGTATACGGGCAGGGACTTCGATTCGTCGACGGTCGGCATCGCCTGGCTGGGTGCGATTTGTGACAGCTACTTCGGTGCGGGGGTCAGTGAGGGCAGAGCGGGCCTGACCACGGACAGCCTGATTGCCGCTCACGAGATCGGTCACAACTTCGGTGCAGACCATGACGGCGAGCCGGGGCGTTCATGCCCTATGGAGCCTGAGATCTATATCATGGCGCCGTCCGTGACCGGCAATGAGCAGTTTTCCGCGTGCAGCATCGACGTCATGCAGGCGACGGCGGCCGCCGAGTCCTGCGTTGCCCCGCTGCCGGCAGTGGACATAGGGATCAGCCAGGATGGCCAGGTTTCTACTGTCCTGCTGAGCGCAAGTACAGACATCAACTACGAGGTTTCGAGTAACGGAACCGTCGGCGTGAACGGCGTTGTCGCCGACTTTACGCTGCCCAGTTCGCTCGCGCTGGATAGCGTGTCGACGTCGACCGGTACCTGCAGTAGCGGGGCCGGCACAGTCAATTGCACGCTGGGGAACCTGGCGGGGCTTAGCCGTCACACGATCACATTGTCGACGACACCCATAGAGGTTGGCGTCGGTACGGTCGACGCAACCGTGACGACAACCGACACGGATGAGCGACTGTCCAACAACCAGGACGCATTGCAGGTAACGGTCGACCCGGCTGTCGACCTCGTCGTAAACAGCCCTTCGACAGCGCCTGTTTTTGTCGACAACAGCACGACGGTCAGCGCAACATTGCAGAACCTGTCAACACTGACGGCGACCGACGTCTCCCTGAGCGTGACGTTGGCGGCCGGCTTGCGGGCCGATTCTGCGACCTGGTCGATCGGAACCTGCACGGTTGCCGCGCAGCAGGTAGATTGCACGGCCGGCAGTTTCGCCGCGCAGTCGAATTCCAGCCTGAGCATCACGGCGACCGCGCTCGCAACGGGTTCGCAGAACGTAACAGCCAGCCTGAGTTCTGCGGATGCGGATGCGGACCCGTCCAACAACAGCGCGACGGCTACCGTCAATGTCGTTACTCCGAATGACGGAGGTGACGACGACGATAGTGGCGGTGGTGCAACAAACCCGCTGTTGCTGGTCGCTATGGTACTGGCTGGTTGGTTCGGCCGGCGCTATAGCCGGTCTTTCATCCGGTAGTACAGCATGCCCAGGGCAATCAACTGGTTGCCGACCCACTGCGAGCCCGGAATCCGGAAGTGCCGCATATCGGCAAACAGGTCGAATTTCTCCATGGTGCCCATGATTGCATCGGACACGATCTCGCTCATGATGTGTGTGGCATTGACGCCATGACCTGAATAGCCCTGGGCGTAGTAGACGTTGCCGTTGATTCTTCCGACAGCGGGAATTCGGTTGAGGACGATACCGATCTTTCCTCCCCACTCGAAGTCGATGCGAACGTCCCTGAGTTGAGGATAGACTTTCAGCAGGCGCGGCAGGATAAAGGACTTGATGCTGGCCGGATCACGCCCCGAGTAGTTGCAGGCGCCGCCGTAAAGAAGACGCTTGTCCGCAGACAGGCGGTAATAGTCCACGATCTCGTTGGTGTCGCAGACGGCGACGTCGAGTGGGTTGATTTCGTCGACCAGTTGCGGTGGCAGCGGTCCGGTGCCGATAATGTAGCTGCCCGCCGGGAACACGAGATTGGACAGGTGTTTGGGCTCGAACCGGCCGTAAGCATTCCCGGCCAATACCACGGAATCCGCTTCGACCGCGCCACTCGATGTTACAACTGTTGGTCGCGACCCGTGCCTGATATCGGTGACGGGCGATTGTTCAAAAATCTGCACGCCGAGATTGTGTGCTGCGCGTGCTTCCCCGATACACAGGTTCAACGGGTGCAGATGCCCGTCGCGGTAGCAAATGAAGCCGCCATGAAAGGCATCGCTGCCGATCATTGCACGGGTTTTCTCCCGATCCCATATCTCGTACTTGTAGGGGAATCTGTGGCGTTCTCTCTCTTCGACGAATTCGTCGAACCACTTCGTGTGACTCGGCTTGGCTGCGACCTCGAGAAAGCCGCTTTTGAGATCACATTCGATTCCGTATTTCTCGACGCGATCGTAAACGATGTCATTGCCCCGCCATTTCAGGTCCCAAAGCATGTCTGCGATGCCATCGCCGTGCTTGCTGCGGATCTTGTCGAGACCGTTGATGCCGTTGATCAGCTGACCGCCATTCCTGCCGGACGCGCCCCAACCAACGCGGTTGGCTTCAACGAGCCCGACTGAATAGCCACGCTCTGCGAGCGTTAACGCCGTGGAAACTCCCGTGAAACCGGCTCCGACGACGCACACATCCACCGACTTGCTGCCTTCGAGCACGGGGTAGTCCGTAGCTTCGTTAACCGTTGCGGCGTAGTAGGAGTTCGTGTGCTCCTGCTTCTGGTTGATGGTTTTCATTTGGATCGTCGGCTGCCGTCGGGGTATTCCTCGTAGATTACGCGGGCAGGCCGACCCTCGGCAAACGCCGCCACACGATGTGAAACAGCGATGCGTTGGCCACCAAGACCGTCGAAGTCAAGTGACATTGGCAAGTGGCCTCGAGGTCCGCGCCGGTGCCTAGGATCGGACGGCCCACTCCGATTCTGTAAATCGTTGTGTGATGTGTTGTGGGCAGTTCCAGTCGTATGCCGCGACGTCAATGAAGACCACTCTTTCTATCTGTGCACGATAGTCCGGGACTGCGACGGCTGCGAGATCCGACTCCGGTACTTCTGCAGAATTCAGCACTCGCATACGGCCGAGGATCTTTAGCCGTCGACGATTAGGGTAGTCCATGAGAATCAACGAAACCCGGTCATTAGTGGATGCATTCCCGACGCTGACGAGCTGAGTATTTCCGCGAAAATCGGCGTAGGCCAGTCTGGTGGGTCCCAGGACCCGCAGGAATCCCGCCGGTCCGCCACGATGCTGTACATAGGGCCAGCCGTCTTCGTTCACCGTTGCCATATAAAAAGTGTCGCGCTCAGCAATAAACTCGGTTTCCCTCGAAGTGAGTTTGTCGTTTGGTCCAGCCATAGTTGCGAATCGCTCCAGGCGATCCCGTGAACCGTATTCTTCCTGCGCCTTGGTGACGCCGTCCGTGAACATAATTTCCGCGAACTGATGTGCCATTTCCTTGTCCTTCGAAAAAGTGGCAGCCGCCTTGTGGGCGGCCGCCGAGATTGCGGCGCATTACCTGGCCGCCAGAGAGGGGGAATCCACTGTTCGTCGCAGAAAATCGCGCATCAAGTCCGCGATTTCCCGCCCATGCGTTTCGAGGGCAAAGTGACCTGTATCCAACAAATGGTACTCGAGGTTTTCGAGATCGCGCTTATAGGGTTGCGCGCCAGCCGCCGGGAAGATCTCGTCGTGTTCGCCCCATACGATCAGCGTTGGGGGCTGACGTACTCGCAAATACTCCTGCCACACCGGGTACAAGGGTGGATTGCTGCCATAGCTGTAGAACATCTGCAGCTGAATTTCCTGGTTGCCTACCCGATCTAGCAGCGGTTGCACGTGGCCCCAGGTATCGGGACTGACGGCTTCGACGTCAGGAACGCCATTGGTGTACTGCCATTTCGTCGCACCGAGTGTCAGCAGGAACCGCAGCGCATCCTCATTAGCCATCTCGGGTTGCTGGAACGCGTTCTTGACATTCGTCCACCAGGGATTGTCGAGCCCCTTGTTTACGGCATTGCGATCCTTCCAGTACTCACGGATCGGTGCCCAAAAGTCATTGTCTATGCCTTCGATGTAGGCGTTTCCGTTCTGCACGATCAAACTGTCGACGCGTTCCGGCTGGCTCGTGGCGAGCCGAAAGCCAATGGGCGCGCCATAGTCCATGAGGTAAAGGCTGTATCGATCGAGCCCCACGACATCCACAAATTTCTCGACGATTCGCGCTATGTTGTCGAACGAATAGTCGAAGTCATCGACTGCAGGCATCGAGCTGAAGCCATAACCAGGGTAGTCCGGGGCGATCAGGTGGTACTCGTCGGCCAGTTCAGTGATCAGGTCGCGGAACATGTGCGATGAGGTCGGGAAGCCGTGTAGCAACAGCACTGTGGGATTGAGCGGGTCGCCGGCCTCACGATAGAAGATCTCGACATCATCGATAGTCACGGAACGGTACGCAACGCCGGGCGCATTGTCTGCGCGAGCGCCCGAATCGACGACGGCAAGGCTCATTAGGACGAGCATTACCACGGATATGGTCAGTTGTAGTCTGTTTCGGCACATTGGAAGTCTCCTTGTTAAATTATCTGATTATTTGGATGCAGCAATCTTTTCGACGGCTTCTGCCGTGCTCCAGACGGTGTTTGCAATGAAGCGGAAGTTGACGAGTGCGGACTCGTATCCGTTACCTTCTTCGACGATAGCGGCGGCGGTAGCGTCCGAAACAACCGCAACCTCGAAACCCTGTTCGATCAGTTCGCGCATATGCGATTCGGTGCAGAGGTTTGCCGACATGCCACCAAGGATCACCTTGTCGATGCCCCGCTTGCGGAGTTGCAGAACAAGATCATTGGTCTCCGGGCCATAGACCTTGTGCGGGTTTGAGACGACAGTTTCGCCATCGTTGATGTACTTCTTGTACTGCTCGAGCCAGTCCGCTCCCGAGCCCTCGAAACCCTCGGTCGTCAGAGCACCTTTGCGATCGAACATGCCAATCGCGTGCATCAGCGCTTCGAGCGCGCCTTCGAACTGCCAGCCGTGGTCCGTCGGGTAGTAATAGTGCGGCGACACGAAGACAGGCATGTCAGCGGCCTTTGCCGCCTCGAACAGCGCATCGATGTTCTCTACCGTATTGTTCTCGGAAACGCTTTTTCCGACGACGCCCCATGTGACGCCCTTTGGGCTCAGGAAGTCGTTTTGCGGATCGGTAATCAGCAGCGCTGTGCGGCCTGCCTCGATCGTGACGCCCGGGTCCGGCAATGTACCGGCGTTTGCGATGCCACCCATATCGATAGCTGCGAGCATGGTGGCGAGTACGGCGATAAATGACTTTTTCACGATTTTCTCCTTTCGATTGTCCTGTTTGATTTCGATGCGCCGCTCGTCGGCGTGGATTGGTATGTCGTTAGCGCTTGTGTCGCGACGACGCATGTAGCCATCCGCATCGAATTCCCAGTGTTCGTTGCCGTGTGTGCGGTACCACTGGCCGCTCCGTCCGTCCTGCCATTCGTATTCGAAGCGCACGGAGATGCGGTCTTCGGTGTAGGCCCAGAGCTCCTTGGCCAGGCGGAAGTGCAGCTCAGTCGCCCATTTGTGCTCGAGGAACTCGATGATCGCGTCGCGGCCCGTGAAGAACTGCTCGCGGTTGCGCCACTCCGAATCGGGCGTGTAAGCCTCGGCGACGCGCACTGGGTCGCGTGAGTTCCAGGCATCTTCGGCCGCCTGGACCTTGGCCGAGGCGCTTTCGTACGTGAACGGGGGTATGGGGGGGAGCGTGTTCATTGGCTTCCTTCGGCGATTTGCGGTGGTTGCTGTCTGCTGTATGTATTGCAGCAACCGTGCCAATATTGAATGGCCTTCAGGAACAATGAGTTACGCAGTATCGGATACCGCAGATAATTGAGGTCCTCAGAAAACCGTGGTCTAATCCACAAAAAACTGAGGTGAAAAGTGCCATGTCCAGCGACAATTCGCTTTCCAGGCTGAAGACCCAACACCAACGCATTCTCGACGCTGCCGGCGAAGGAATTTACGGTCTCGATCGTGAGGGACGAATCACGTTCAGCAATGCGGCCGCAACAGCGATGCTGGGTTGGAAGCTCGAGGATGTTGCCGGCAAACCGGCACACAATGTGCACCATCATTCGCATGCGGATGGTTCGGCCTATCCTCGCGAAGAGTGCCCGATCTACGCGGCCCTGAGCGACGGCCAGGTGCACCGGGTTGATAATGAGGTGTTCTGGAACGTTGATGGCTCGGCCGTACCGGTCGAGTACACCAGTACGCCGATGTTCGAAGCTGACGAAATTACAGGTGTCGTCGTTGTATTCCGCGACGTATCGGAACGTAAAAAGATCGAGACGGAGCGAGAAGCAGCATATGGAAGATTACTGGCGCTGCAGGATGAGCAACGCTTGATACTCGATGCTGCGGGCGAGGGAATTTACGGCATAAACGCGGACGGCAAGATGACGTTCGGTAACGCCGCCACTTCGGAAATCCTGGGCTGGAACGTCGAAGACGTTTTAATGCAGAGCGCGCACGAAGTTCACCACCATTCGCGCGAGGACGGGTCACCGTATCCCAGAGAAGAATGCCCGGTTTACGCCGCGCTCAAAGATGGCGAAGTACACCGTGTTGACTGTGAGGTGTTCTGGCACACGAATGGTAATCCTGTGCCCGTTGAGTACACGAGCACACCAATACTCCGGGACGGAAAGCCGGATGGCGCGGTCGTCGTGTTTCGCGATATTTCAGAGCGCCGCAAGATGGAGCGGCAGCGAGAGGAGGCCTACGCCGAAATACAAAGACTGACGGAACAGCTCGAGCAGGAGCGTGACTACTTACGAGACGAGGTCGACGTGACCTTGAACTTTGGCGAGATCATCGGCGACAGCCTGGCGCTGAAACGTACACTGGCAAAAGTTGAGGCAGTGGCGAGCACGACTGCCAATGTACTCGTCCTCGGCGAATCCGGTGTCGGCAAGGAAATGATAGCCAGAGCGACTCACAACGAGAGTGAACGCAGCGACAAACCGTTGATCAAGGTCAATTGTGCTTCGATTCCCAAGGATCTTTTTGAGAGCGAGTTTTTCGGTCACGTGCGCGGCGCATTTACTGGCGCGCATAAGGATCGAGTCGGTCGCCTGCAACTGGCCAATGGTGGAACGCTTTTCCTCGATGAAGTTGGCGAAATACCTTTGTCGTTACAGGGTAAGCTGTTGCGCGCGTTGCAGGAACGAGAATTCGAAAGGGTAGGTGATGATCGGACGACGCGTGTGGATGTACGCGTCATTGCAGCGACCAATCGCGATCTCGAGGCCGAAGTCGCTGCCGGTCGATTTCGAGAGGATTTGTACTATCGCCTGAGCGTGTTCCCAATCGAGTTACCGCCACTGCGTGAACGAGTTGACGACATCGTGCCACTCGCGACGCATTTTCTTGAGCTAATCTGTTCGGGCCTGGGTCGCGATTACCTGCGGCTTACGAGGCAGCACATTGCGATGCTGCAGGAGCATCAATGGCCCGGCAACGTGCGGGAGCTGAGAAACGTCATGGAACGTGCGGTAATACTGACCAAGGGCACGAGACTCAGGCTCGACCTCGCCTTGGGAGGACAGGTGATGGCGGACGCTAAAGTCGCGGAACTTCGTTCGGACGTGCCTGAGTTCCTGACGGAAGCGGAATTTCGCGAGACTGAAAAACAAAACCTGGTAGCAGCGCTGCGAGCCGCAGACTGGCGTGTCTGGGGGCCTGACGGTGCGGCCGCCATGCTGGGAATCAAGCCGTCTACGCTGACGTACCGGATGAAAGCCTTCGATATCCGCAAAGGCACGTAGTAGGCTGTCGAGCCATGAAATTGAGATACAAAATTTTGGGTGGGATTTTCGGCGTCATTGCTGTCGCGATCGTAGCGCTTGGCCTCGTTCTGGGCTATGACGCTGACTGCCCGCCAGCGCCGGACATTGCGGAGGGTGCCGAGACGATGAAGGGTGTTACCTACCGTTGTTACGGGTCCGCGGACGTGCTGGTATACGGTGATGTCGAAAAGCCGGTCCCCGCGGACGACGAAGTGCTCGTCAAGGTACATGCGGCGGCCGTCAATCCGCTGGACTGGCATTACATGCGGGGCACGCCGTATATCATGCGACTGGGATCGGGAATCGGTGCACCTAAGGACGAACGCCTCGGCGTCGACTTCGCAGGAACGGTCGAAGCCGTTGGTACCAATGTCAGTCGCTTCAAGGTGGGTGATGAGGTGTTTGGTGGCCGAAGTGGCGCATTCGCCGAGTACCTGGTGATTCCCAAAGACCGGGCGCTGGCGCTCAAGCCATCCAACGTATCGTTCGAGCAGGCGGCCGCCGTGCCAATCGCCGCGCTCACGGCGCTGCAAGCGCTGCAGGACAAGGGCGATCTCAAGCCCGGGCAGAAAGTCCTGATCAATGGTGCATCGGGCGGCGTGGGCACTTTCGCGGTACAGATTGCCAGTGCGATGGGCGCGGAGGTATCCGGTGTCTGCAGCACGCGAAACGTCGAAATGGTCCGCTCGATCGGTGCCGATCACGTCTTTGACTACAAGAAAGAGAATTTCACCGATAGCGGCAATGAGTATGACCTGATCGTCGACATGGTCAGCAATCACTCACTGTCGGCAATCCGATCGGTCCTGTCGGAGGACGGCAAGCTGGTAATCGTCGGTGGGGCCAGCGGTGACTGGCTGGGGCCGCTGATGCGCCCGATCGGCGCGATGTTGCAGGGACCGTTCGTCGACCAGGAATTGTTCACGCTGCTGGCCAGACTAAAGCAAAGCGACCTGGATTTGCTCGCTGACATGATGGAGGGCGGTCGTGTTACCCCTGTACTCGATCGCACCTATCCCTTGAGCGACATCGCCGAAGCCATACGCTATTCGGAAGAGGGGCGCGCTCGCGGCAAGATTATCGTCAGCGTTCCGTAGCCGTTCTCCGCGGCTTTACATGAGGCGATTGAGCCAGGCCGGGTACGACAGGGACGACTCGTAATCCAGCGAGAGCGGCGGTGCTGCAACGAAGAATCCCGGGACAACGAGATCCAGGCTATCCAGCAGCGTGTCTCTGTCTCCGAATGACTCGAATGACAGGCTCCACCAGTTCTCCTCGTGATCAGTCCGCGCAAGCTGGACCGCGATTCGGGTGAGTTCCGCCTGGCAGCCGCGCGACAACCACGATTGGCCGACGGCGATCTCCGATGGCGTGTCGCTCTCAAGTGAAAACAGACGTAAGTGACGTTTCTTTGTCACAGCGATCCAGTCATCCTCTGCGCGGACAAACTGGCCACGAAACTGGTCCAGGTCGCCGGCGCTGCTGGACCATTTCACCCAGGTGTCGCACAAGCCAAGGACGTTCTCAGCATACCGAGTTTTGGCAGGGGGCTTCGTGGAGGCCTTGATTTCGAACTTCCCGTCCCTGAGCTTCACGCTCGCCGACTCGCAGCCCGGCAGGACCAGGTACTCGTCGGTGCGTTG
>Ga0265303_10000785_pt1 | contig 18698 bp, 20 predicted proteins | sample Helome_2_FD_192494 | JGI IMG/M metagenome (GOLD analysis project Ga0265303, IMG submission 192494) | Marine sediment microbial communities from subtidal zone of North Sea - Hel_20160317 (Illumina Assembly) | ecosystem: Environmental > Aquatic > Marine > Subtidal zone > Sediment ... | reverse complement strand
GAATCTCTCTATATCAGGGATTGCGGCAGCCATCAGGGCGAACGGTTTATCGTCACGCCGCTTGCGCCTGCGCAGGGTGGCTACCGCATCGGGGTCTGCTGCATCGCAGGCCAGATGGAAGCCGCCGATGCCCTTTATCGCGACGATGTGGCCTTGGGCGAGCAGTGCCACGGCGAGAGCAATGGCATCTTGTGTCCCGTGATCCGAGGGGGCCTGTTCCCGCCCGGAGGCATCTTCCAGCCATGCCCTGGGGCCGCATTCGGGGCAGGCGTTGGGTTGGGCATGGAATCGGCGGTTGGCTGGATCGTCGTATTCGGCCTGGCACTTCGGGCACTGGCGGAACGCGGCCATGCTGGTGTTGGCCCGGTCGTAGGGAATGCCTCGCACGATCGACAGGCGCGGACCGCAATGGGTGCAGTTGGTGAAGGGGTAACGCGAGCGGCGGTCGTCCGGATCGAAGACCTCGGCCCGGCACTCGGGGCAGGTGGCGGCATCGGCTACGATGCCGGTATGAATCGCCGTTGCCTGGCTGGCCTGGATCTCGAACGCCGCCTTTTCGGGTGCGGCCGCGTCCATCACTTCGCGTTCCATCGAGTCTATGCGTGCCAGGGGTGGGCACTGCTTGACGATCTGGGCGCACAATTGATCCAGTTCGTCTTGGCCGCCCCAGGCGCTGACCAGCACACCCTCTCCGTCGTTGATGACCTGGCCACGGACCCCGGCGGCCCTGGCCACGCGCCAGACCATGGGACGAAAGCCGACGCCCTGCACCAGCCCCCGAATTCTTATGCGCTCACCGGACATGGCCCTGAAAACCCCAAATTAAACCGGGACGGAACCGAATGCGACCCCGATTCCGTCGTTCAACCCTTTTTCAATCGCATGAAATCGAGGCTTTGGCAACGGAAAAACAACCGCTGCCGGAGTATCGGTCGGGTTGGCTGCCGTTTCCGGGACGACGGATCTCGGAATCTGGATGACGTGATCGGTTGCGCACGAATAGACGGAATATAAAAAATTAATACCCGCATTAAAAATGGGTGTCTATAGTTGGGGGTTGACTGGTGCGTTGCAATAAATGCGGCGTCAGACTGCTATGCGCACCGGCAATTTGAAACAACTCAATCTGAAGGAGAATGGCGATGCCACTCGCAGAAACGACTCATGCGCAGGGTGCAGGGGTCACAGCGCTTCCGCTGGACGATGAAGGTTTCCTGCTCGACCGCAGGCTTTGGAATCGCGCCCTGGCGCAACAGATCGCGGACAATGGCGGTATCGGCCAACTGGGGGAGACCCACTGGCTGCTCATCGATTTTGTCCGTGACAAATATTTCAGGCTTGGCGCCATGCCGCCAATGCGCAACATGTGCCGCAAGCTCGGGGTGAACCGTGACGCCGTGCAGAAAGCGTTCGGCAACTGCTGTAATCTCTGGCAGGTCGCCGGGCTCCCGAATCCGGGCGGCGAGGCGATCGCTTACATGAGCTGATCAGCCGGGCTTAGTTAAGCAGGCGCCGTGCCGGAGGCAACCCCGGCGCGGCGTTTTTCATTCCACGACCCTGTTGATCAGCAGTTGTACGCTCTCGGGCGGGTTGCCACTATCCACCACCACGTCGCTGGCCGCGAGATCACCCGGTTTGCTTCCAGCCTGGCCGCTCTTGGATATCCTGGCGCTGACCTTGACCCGCGGGAACGCCGACAGCTTCATCGCCGGCATCATCGCCATGGCGTCGGTCAGTGTCACCTTGATCGGCAGATCGCTGACCTGTTGTCGCGCCACCGCCAGGGGCATGGGTGGTCCGCTCTCGGCACGCGCCAGGACGAACAAGGTATCGGTGGGAGATGCCCGTTCCATCAGGGAGGGCGCGAGGGCGACCTCCACCACGATGGCCGCACCATCCGTGTCGGCCGTTTCCGTCGGTGCCGCCGCCGGAGCTGCGGCGGGCGCTGCGGCGGGCGCGGCAACGGCCGCCTGCGGTGCGGCGCTCATAATGGGCGGCAGAGAGGCTAAGGTGGTCGGCACTTTTCCGCCCGCCTGAGAGATCATCTGGCCGAGCTCATTTTGCATCTCGGGCTCCCCGTCCAGCAGCGGATAGGCACGCTGCCAGAAACCCAGTGCGGCTGCACTGTCTCCCCGGTCGGAGGCGGCATTGCCCAGCAGCCACAGCGCGGTGACGCTGTTGGGGTCCAGCCGCAATGCTTTTTCCAATAGTTCGATAGCGCGTGCGCCGACGCGGCGATCATCCCGCATGGTCATGGCGTCGGCCAGAGAAAGCAGGCCGGCGGTTTCGTCCGGCAGCAGTCTGACGACGTTTTCAAATGCGTCGACCGCCTGGGTGTAATTCTGCAGGCGCATGTAGGTACGGCCCAGCAGGAACCAGCCCTCCGCGTTGTCGGGGTCCTGCTGCATGCGTTGGCGCAGCTTTTCGACCAGCTCGCTCACCGGCGGCATCTCGCCGTCGGCGCCGTGACCTGCGGCGACCTGGCTGCTGGTGCCCGGGCGGCTCTCGATCAGGTGTGGCGATCCGATCTGCAGATAAACGGGTACGGTGATCAGCGGGATCAGAAACGCCGCCGCGAGCAGGGCCCAACGCCCGCCGCTGCGTGCTGCCGGTGCTGGACTCGCCGTGCCTTCGAGGTCCTGGGCCAGGGCGAGTTCGAGGTCCTGCCGGGCCTGGGCAAATTCCTCATCCGAAAGACCTTCAGCCTCTTTTTCCTTGACCAGGTCTGCAAGGCGTTCGCGCGCAATCTCGACGTTGAATCGCTCGGTTGCGTCCGAGCTGGCAGCGTGACGCCGCAGAAGGGTTGGTGCCAGAAGAGCCAGCGCCACCATGATCATGGCGGCAGAGATAATCCAGAAAACGGTCATACTTCTCTCTTGTCGCTTTTCAACAGGTTTGCAGCGGCCTTGAGAGTGGCGTCGTCGACGTTGACCCCCTGCTCGGTCCGTCGCCGGCGGATGGTGCGGATTAGGAGGCTGACCCCGATCAGCAGAATGATGAACGGGCCGGTCCACAGCAGCAGGGTGTTGCTGTTGAGCGGCGGCCTGTAGAGTACGAAATCGCCGTAGCGATCCACCATGAAAGCGGCGATCTCTTTCTCCGATTTGTCCTTGCTGACCATTTCGTAGGTCTTGCGGCGCAGGTCGACCGCCAGCTCCGCGTTCGAGTCGGCCAGGTTCTGGTTCTGACAGACCAGGCAGCGCAGCTCTGCGACCAGCTTGTTGTAGCGCTCCTCGTGCTCAGGCGATTCGAACTCGAGAACCTCTACCTTGGCCTGCGCGGTAAAGGCCAGCAGCAGTCCTAGTGCGCCTGCGAGCAGAGTCCGGCGAATCATGAGGCACTCGCGTCAGCGGAGAAATAAGACTTGAACTTTTCCTCCCAGACGCGCGAGTTGACCGCGCCGGTGTGCTTTTCTCGCACCATGCCTTCGGCGTCGATCAGGAATGTCTCGGGCGCGCCATATACGCCCCAGTCGATCACTGCATTGCTGTTGGGATCGAAAGCGATCTGTTGGAAGGGGTTACCCATACGCGCCAGCATGGCCTTGGCTTCGGCTGCCTCATCGCGCCAGTTGATGCCGATGATCGGGACCTGCTTGCGTTCGGCGAGGTGAATCAGGTATTCGTGCTCCTTCCAGCACTCCGGGCACCAGGTGCCCCATACGTTCAGCAGCCAGACCTTGCCCGCCATGTTGGAGGGCCTGACGGTCTGCGACGGGTCGAGCAGGTCTGGCAGGGCGAACTCAGGCGCTGCGCGGCCGATGAACTGGGTCGGTACGTCGCGCGGGTTGTACTCGCCCTCGTTCATCTTGCCCAGCACAAACCAGAACAGGCCGGCCAGGGCGAGAAAACCCGCCAGGGGGACTATCGCCCGGTTCATGCCGTTGCCTCTGCCGTATCTTTACCAGATTGGCGGGCGCGCCGCGCCAGGGTGCGATAGCGGCCGTCGGTGGCCGCCAGGCCGGCTCCGATGGCCATCAACAGGCCGGCCAGCCACAGCCAGCGTACGAAGGGTTTGTGGTAGATACGCAGGCTCCAGTTGCCCTTGCCGAGATCCTCGCCCAGGGCTACGAACAGGTCACGGGTGAGACCGGCATCGATCGCCGCCTCGGTCATGGGCATGGTTTGCACCAGGTAGATACGTTTTTCTGGATGCATCTCGGCGATCACTTCGCCGTCCTTTCTGGCCACCAAGTCACCGCGATAGGCCGTGTAATTCGGTCCTTTGCTGGCATTCACGCCGAGGAACTCAAAGCTGTAGCCGCCCATCTCGTAGGTCTCGCCCGGTGCCAGACTCACGTCCTTCTCGGTCGAGTAGATAGAAGTCAGGGTGACGCCGACGATGAATACGGCGATGCTGATGTGGCCCATCACCATGCCCCAGAAACCGCGCGGTATGTTGCGCCAGTTGCTGTTCCGACCGAGCCGTTCGCGCACCGCGACCACGGTGGAGCCGGTTACCCAGAGGGCCAGCACCATGCCGAACGCGGCCTGCCATACAAAGGTCGGTGTAAGCACCATCGGGTAGGCAATACCGATCACCAGGGCGAGAATGAACGGTATCCGCAGTCTCGGCCAGAGGTTTTCGAAAGTATCACGCTTCCAGCGCGCCAGCGCACCGATCCCGACCAACATCGCCAGCGGCGCTGTCAGGGGTATGAACACGCTGTTGAAATAGGGCGGGCCCACCGAGATCTTGCCCAGACCGAGTGCGTCGACCGCCAGCGGATAAAGCGTGCCCAGCAGGATACTCGCGGCGGCCACCACCAGCAGTACATTGTTCAACAGCAGCCCGGTCTCGCGTGACAGCAGGTCGAAACGGACCGAGCTCTTTATCTGGTTGGCCCGGATTGCGTACAGGGCCAGCGAGGAGCCGACCACCGCCATCAGGAACATCAGGATGAACACGCCGCGTTCCGGGTCCGAAGCGAAGGCATGCACGGAAGTCAGCACGCCCGAACGCACCAGGAAGGTACCCAGCAGGCTGAGCGAAAAGGTGAAGATCGCCAGCAACGTAGTCCAGGCCTTGAATGCGCCGCGCTTCTCTGTCACCGCCAGCGAATGCATCAGCGCCGTACCCACCAGCCAGGGCATGAAGGAGGCGTTTTCGACTGGATCCCAGAACCACCAGCCGCCCCAGCCGAGTTCGTAATAGGCCCACCAGCTGCCCAGGGTGATGCCGATGGTCAGGCACAGCCAGGCGAAGTTCGTCCAGGGGCGCGACCAGCGTGCCCAGGCGGCGTCCAGGCGACCGCCAAGCATTGCGGCCACGGCGAAGGCGAAGGGCACGGCAAAGCCGACATAACCCATGTACAGCATCGGCGGATGAATGATCAGGCCGAAGTCCTGCAGCAGCGGGTTCAGATCACGGCCTTCGGCCGGTGGCATCGCCAGGCGGTCGAAGGGATTGGACGTCATCAGCATGAACAACAGGAAACCGACGGCGATCAGGCCGAGCACGCCGACCACCCGGGCGATCATGACCAGAGGAATGCTGCGGCTGAAAACGGTGACCGCGCCGGTCCAGAACGACAGGGTCAGTGCCCACAACAGCAGCGAGCCTTCGTGTCCCCCCCACACGGCCGAAAACAGATACTGGGTGGGCAGCTGGGTATTCGAGTTGTGGGCGACATAGGCGACGCTGAAGTCATGCGTCAGGAAGCTGTAGGTCAGCAGCCCAAAAGCGATGAACACGAACAGCAACTGCAGTCTTGCCGCCGGATAGGCCAGCATCATCCAGCTGGTGATGCCGCGCTGTGCGCCGACCAGGGGAAAGACGGCCTGGACGACTGAAAGTGCCAGGGCGATCAGGAGTGCGATTTGACCGAGTTCAGGGATCACTTTGTATTGCCTCCGGGGTGTGGCCCGTCGATGCTTTTTCCGGCACTTTCCAGTGCTGCCGCGACTTCCGGCGGCATGTAGGTCTCATCGTGCTTGGCCAGCACCTCTTCGGCCACGAATACCTTGTCCGGCCCCATTCGACCTTGGGCGATCACGCCCTGACCCTCGGCGAAAAGGTCCGGTAGGATGCCGCTGTAGGCGACCGTGACGCTTTTGGCCATGTCGGTGACCACGAAATTGACCTTCAGTTCGCCCTCTTCACGCTTGACGCTGCCGGCCTCGACCAGGCCGCCGAGACGGAAGATATGGTTTTGCGGTGCCTTGCCTTCGGCGACTTCTGACGGCGAGAAGAAATACGAAAGGTTGCCCTCGAGGGCGTTCAGCACCAGGTAGGTGGCCAGCCCGAGGGCGGCCAAGCCGACAATGACGATACCGAAGCGCTTGTGTCTGGCTTTCATTGATTGACCTCTTGATCCAGCCGCGTCATGCGTGCAATCCGCTTCTTTATGTTCCTGCCGCGCGCGCGAACCAGCAGGGGCTCGGCGATCATGAAAAGCGCGGTGGCGCCGAAAGAGCCCCAGACGTACAGGGCATGCTTACCCATATCGAGTGCTTCCGGCATTTCAGTTCTCCCCCGCGATCAGCTGTTTTACCCAGTTGGACCTGCACTCGCGTTCCAGAATGATGGCGCGCACCCGCACCATGGCCACGGCGATCGAATAGGCCCAGAAGCCCAGGGTCATGATCAGCATCGCCAGCAGCATGGTGTCGTCCATCGAGCTTTCCTCGTTCAATTTGATCGTTGACCCCTGGTGCAGGGTGTTCCACCACTTTACCGAGTAATAAATGATCGGCACGTTGACCACGCCGACCAGCAGCAGGATCGCGCTCGCACGGTCACCACGGCGCGGGTCATCGATCGCCGATCGCAGCGCCATATATCCCAGATACAAAAACAGCAGGATAAGTTCCGAAGTGATCCGCGCGTCCCAGACCCACCAGGTCCCCCACATCGGTTTACCCCAGAACGAACCGGTCCAGAGTGACAGGAAGGCGAACATGGCGCCGGTGGGCGCGATCGCTTGCGCCATCATGGCCGAAAGCCGTGTATTGAACACCAGTCCAAGCGCGGCCCAGCCAGCCATCACGACGTACAGGAACATCGACATCCAGGATGCCGGTACATGCACGAAAATTATCCGGTAGCCCTCGCCCTGCTTGTAATCGGTCGGGGCGACGAAAAAGCTCATGTACAGGCCGATCGCGATCAGTACAACCGCGACCAGGGTCGACACCCATGCGATCTTGCTGGCCAGCGGGTAGAAGGTCGCGGGCGAAGAGAATTTGAACCAATTTATAAAACGGGAAGACATTGTGCCTCGGATTGTGTCTGTCTGTGTGTCCCTGCTGGGTCAGTGAATCCTGTCAAATGGCGCCGAATCTCAAGGAGCCGCTCATTGTGCCGGGAATCTTTCGGGATTCCTTGATCTGGCTGGGATTTGGCGACGATTCCAGTTCGCCCGGGGGCTATGCTTGGAAAACAGCGGCGTAGAGCCTACCGGACTCTCCAGACAGGCGCAAAGCTTCATGCGGTGTCCGATTTCTGGACAGGTGCTAGTCTTCCGCGACCCTGAGTGCTGCGGCGGTGGCCAGCGGCGTCAGCACCAGACTGCCTACCAGGATCGCGCCCAGCATCGACAGGTGCGACTGTCCGCCGAGGCCCGAGACCGTTGCTTCAACGGCGCCGGCGCCGAAGATCAGGACCGGGATGTACAGTGGCAGGACCAACAGCGCCAGCAGGACCCCGCCGGAGCGCAGCCCCAGGGTCAGCGCGGCACCGATGGCGCCGATGAGGCTGAGCGTCGGGGTGCCCAGCAGCAGGGACACGATCAGCGTCTGCAGTGCATCCCAGGACAGATCGAACTGCAGCCCGAGCAGGGGCGCCATCAACACGAGGGGTACGCCGCTGACGAGCCAGTGGGCCAGCACCTTGCCGGCTACCAGCAACGCTACCGGTTGCGGCGTCAGCAGCATCTGCTCCAGAGTACCGTCACGGTGGTCGGCCGAAAATATCTGTTCCAGTGCCAGCATGGATGCCAGCAGCGCACCGACCCAGACGATGCCGGGGGCGATCAGGCGCAGGGTGTTGGGCTCGGGCCCGATGCCCAGTGGAAACAGGCTGACCACGATGGCGAAAAAGATCAGGGTGGTGAAGACGTCCGCACGGCGGCGCATCGCTATTGTCAGGTCACGCCGTATGATCCAGAAAAACGGTTCAAGCATGCTTCTGCCCCAGGGTGACGGTCCGGGTGTGTTCGCCGATCATGGCCACCTCCTGGTGGGTGGTGATGATGGCCATGCCGCCATTCTCCACGTGGCGGTGAATCACTTCCTGCAGCAACTGCACCGCTGCAACGTCGAGGGCGGTGAAGGGTTCGTCCAGGATCCAAACCCGGGCGTCATTGGCCAGCAGGCGGGCGAGGGCAACACGTCTTTTCTGGCCCTGGGACAGATGCTTGCTGGGAAGGTCTTCATGACCCCTGAGGCCGATCTCTTCCAGCACCTCCCAGGCCCGTGACTCGCTTAGCGTGAAGCCTTCGAGGGTCGCGGCGATGCGCAGATTCTCGACCGCGCTGAGGTCACCCTTGATGCCGTTGAGATGACCGAGGTACAGCAGGTGGCGGGAATACTCTTCACGCAGGCTGCGAATATTCTTCCCATTCCAGCGGATTTCCCCGGATTCCTGGAGCAGCAGGCCGGCCAATGCGCGCAGCAGCGTGGTCTTGCCGCTGCCATTTTGCCCTTTCAGGTGCAAAAGTTCGCCGGGACCAACCTCAAAACTTAGATTGCGAAACAGCACGCGGTCGCCACGCACGCAGCTCAGTGCATCAATCTGCAACGCAGGCTGGATTGTGCCGTCCGACATTGGTCTGGAAACCCGTTATCCAAAGGCGGCAAGTCTACACGAACCGTCGAATTGCCGGTGTTGCGGCTGCAAACCCCGGTCTGGGTGCGGGAACCCGTGACCAATGTGGATGCAAACTCGACTATGCTGCAGCAACGGGCGGGAATGGCCCATTTTGCTGGTCGGCGGCTCAGGCCGGCGGGCCGACCGGGCTGTGCAAATTCAGGATCGACAGGAAACGGAGGATCGGTGGTAAACAGCAAGCTGACGGAGATACGCGCAGCACCGACCAAGTGCGCGAGTTGCCCGATACGCGAGAAGGCATTGTTTCAAGTGATCGCAGAAGATTATCTGCACGATGCCGAGTCGCGCCGGACTGCCCAGTATCGCCTGTCTGCGCGCAGCCACCTGTATCAGGAAAGGACCCCTGCGACGATGGCTTACACCCTGTTCGAGGGGTGGCTGCTGCTCTACCGCACGCATTCCGACGGCAGCCGACAAGGCCTGCGCGTGGCCTTGCCCGGTGATTTCGTCGGCTATGTTCCACTGACGGCCTCGCTGTACAGTCACGGCGCCCTGGCTGTCAGCGATGTCACCGTGTGTGGTTTCCGCCAGGCCGACCTGCACTCCATGATCGACAAGCATGCCGATATCGCGCGCCAGATCACGAACATCCAGGCGAGCTACCTCGCCACCTGTGAATCCAATGTGCTTGGTCTCGGTCGCAAATCTGCGGAACAACGGATAGCGCATGCCATCGCTGATCTTTATCACCGCCTTGACCAGCGTGCCGAGGTCGATACCCGGGCCCGCAGCATGCCCTTCCCCCTGACCCAGGAGATGCTGGGCGAGTTGACTGGGCTTACTCCGGTTCACACCAATCGCGTTTTGCGCAGGCTGCGGACGGACGGAGTCATTGTGTGCGAGCGCCAGCGGGTGGATATCCTGGACCTGCCACGCCTGCTCGAACTGGCCGAGTACCGGACCAATTTTGTCGGCTGATCGTTTCAGCAGTACCCCCGTCGCACGCAAGCCGTTATAATCGCCCGACATTTTCTCCGGGCCGAGCCCGGTAGACCGTTGAATCTCTTAGGAGCGACTACCGTGTCCGCACATAACGACACCGCCTTTTTGCGCATGTTCATCATGATCCTGGGGGCGCTCGTCGCCTTTACCGTCGTCATCCTGATCCTTGCCAACCTGATTATCGGATCGGTGGAAGAAGAGCGCGGCGAAGACCCGCGGATGCGCGCAATGGTCCTCGAGCGGATCAAGCCGGTGGGCACAGTGAACGTGGCCGCCGCCGACGCAGCACCCGCTGCGCCCATGAGCGGTGCCGAGGTGGTTGCCGCGGCGTGTAACTCCTGTCACGTCGCCGGTGTCCTGGGGGCACCCAAGGTCGGAGATAAGGCGGCCTGGTCACAGCGAATGGCGGCTGCGGGTGGCGTCGACGGCCTGACCGCAAGTGCGATAAAGGGCAAGGGCGGTATGCCCCCGAAGGGCGGAGCCATGGTCAGTGATGGCGAGATCCGTGCCGCCATCGAGGAAATGCTGTCCAAGAGCAGTGTGGATGCCAGTGCCGCGGCCCCGGCTCCCGCAGGTCCTGTAGCCGCGGTGAAGGAAATGGCCGGTGATGCGGGCGACGCAGCCAAATCCATGGTTGCAGCGGTTATGCCGGCGCCAGCTCCAGCCCCGGCCTCAGCCCCGGAAGCCGCGCCTGCAGAACAGTCTGCTGCTCCTGCCGCCGATCTGGCAAAGGGTAAGGCGGTCTACGGCGCGGCCTGTTTTGTCTGTCACACGACAGGTGCTGCCGGTGCCCCGAAGTTGGGCGACAAGGCGCTCTGGGCCCCGCGTATCGCGCAGGGCATGGAGACGCTGCAGATGAATTCGCTGCGCGGCAAGGGCGCCATGCCACCCAAGGGCGGGCGTATGGACATCCCCGATGCGGACGTCCTGGCCGCGGTGGCCTACATGGTTAGCGAGGCCGAATAATCCAGGAACGATGCGTAGGGCTGTGCCTGCCGGTGTCGGGCAGAGCCCTACAATCTCGCAGAACCTCGAACCTCGAACCTCGAACCTCGAACCTCGAACCTCGAACCTCGAACCTCGAACCTCGAACCTCGAACCTCCAACCTCGAGCCTCGAGCCTGACTCAGCTGGCCAGCATGGCCTTGAGGCTGGCCAGCTTGGCCTTCCCCCGGGCCTGTTTTTCTTCGTCAGACAGGCTTGCACCCCGTCCTTCCCAGCTGAGGTCGTCCGCCGGCAGTTCCTGCAGAAAACGGCTGGGTTCGCAGCGCAGCAGTTCACCGGCGCGGCGGCGGCGTTCTGCGCAAGTCATTACCAGGGTCTGCTGCGCGCGTGTCAGGCCCACATAGGCCAGCCGGCGCTCCTCGGCGATGTTGTCTTCCTCGATACTGCTGCGGTGCGGCAGCAGCTCTTCTTCCATGCCGACCAGGAAGACATGCGGAAACTCCAGCCCCTTGGCGCCGTGCAGGGTCATCAGCAAGACGCGGTCGCCGCTGTCCTCTTCGTCCTGGCGCTCGATGATGTCCATCAGCGCAAGATGGTTCACCATCTGTGCCAGTGATTCGCCCTTGTGCTCGTCATCCTGCAGTTTCTCCAGCCAGCCGATCAGTTCTTCGACGTTTTCCCAGCGCCGCTCGGCGATCTTGTCGCTGCTGCTGGTCTGGTTCAACCAGTCGCGATAATCGATATCACGCAGGATTTGATGCACGGTATCCAGCGGGGGGGCGGACTCGCTGGCGCGGGCCAGATTGCTCAGCCATGACGCAAACTCACGCAGACGCGAAAGCGCCCGTGACTGCATGCGCTCGGCCAGGCCGAGTTCGTCGATCGCGTTGAGCAGGGAGCAGTGTCTGGTGGCGGCATAGGTGGACAGCTTTTCCAGCGTGCCGGTACCGATCTCGCGCCGAGGTGTATTGATGATCCGCAGGAAAGCGCTGTCGTCATCCGGATTGGCCAGCAGGCGCAGATAGGCCATCACATCCTTGACCTCGCAGCGGGCAAAGAACGATGTCCCGCCGCTGAGGAAATACGGCACATTCTGCATGCGCAATGCCTTCTCGAACGGCCGCGCCTGATGGTTGCCGCGATAGAGGATGGCGTAGTGGCTGTAGGGGGAGCTGGTGTTGAACCTGTGGTGCACGATCTGGCTGATCACGCGCTCCGCCTCGTCCTCTTCATCCTTGCAGTTCACGACGCGCAGCAGGTCGCCCGGTCCAAGCTCGCTCCAGAGTTTTTTCTCGAACACGTGTTCATTGTTGGCGATCAGGGTGTTTGCCGCATGTAGGATGCGTCTGGTGGAGCGGTAGTTCTGTTCCAGTTTGATCACATGCAGGCGTGGGTAGTCTTCACGCAGGCGGATCAGATTTTCCGGGCGTGCCCCGCGCCAGGCGTAGATCGACTGATCGTCGTCGCCGACCACCGTAAGTGCACCGCGCACGCCAACGAGCAGTTTGACCAGTTCATATTGGGCGCCATTTGTGTCCTGATATTCGTCGACCAGGAGATAGCGAATCCGGTTCTGCCAGCGCTCACGCAATGCCGGGTCATTGCGCAACAAGGTCACCGGCAACAGTATCAGGTCGTCGAAATCCACCGCGTTATAAACCCGCAGCGCCCGCTGGTACGCGCCGTACAGTGCGGCATAGAATGCGTCGAAATCGTCGTCGGCGGTGCTTGATGCGGTGTCGGGATCTATCAGGTCGTTCTTCCAGGTCGAGATCTGCCAGCGTGCCCGCCGCAGCGTTTCCTTGTCGGCCTCGTTCTTTTTCGACAGCTCGCGCAGCAGCTGTTCGACATCCTGTTCGTCGAAGATGCTGAAGCCCGGACGTAAACCGGCGGCCTTGAGCTCGCGCCGCAGGATCTTGAGACCCAGGGTGTGAAAGGTGGACACGGTCAGGCCGCGACCGCTCTCGGGATCAAGCAGTCTGCCGACACGCGCCTTCATTTCGCGCGCCGCCTTGTTGGTGAAGGTGACGGCCGTGATGTGGCGGGCTGCAAGGCCGGCGTTGTCGATCAGGTGCGCGATTTTGGCGGTGATCACGCGTGTCTTGCCGGAGCCTGCGCCCGCCAACACCAAAAGCGGCCCGCCGAGGTGACGAACCGCCTCCCCTTGTCTCTTATTGAGGTCGTTCATGCGGCCGGGTTCAGACGTTCTCGCCAAACAACGGGCGTTTGACCCGGTAAAGAGCGGAGATGTCTTCATCGCCGTGGCCGTCCGCCATCAGGCGCTCGTAGTGGACCAGGGTCATTTCGACCATCGGCAGCTGCACATCATCGCTTGCGAGCATCGCCTGACAGATCTTCAGGTCCTTGTGGTGCAGCGCGACCCGGAAACCCGGATCGAACACGCCCCGGGTCATGCTGCGTCCGCGATGTTCCACGAACCAGTTGCCGGCGGCCCCGCTGCTTACCACGTCGACCGCCTTGTCCATGTCCAGGCCCTGGTGCTGGCCAAAAGCCAGTGCCTCGGTCACAGCCTGGTTGATGCCTGCGCACATGATCTGGTTGACCGCCTTGGTTGCCTGTCCGCTGCCCACCGCGCCCATGTGCACAACCTTGCGGCTGATGCTCTCCAACACCGGTATGAGTTGCTGCAGGACGGCATCGTCGCCACCGACCATCATGACCATCGTGCCTTTTTCGGCACCTTCCTTGCCGCCGGATACCGGGCCGTCGAGAAAATGAATGCCATGGGCCTCCAGCCGCTCGGAGACCTTACGTGCGGTTTCGATACTGACGGTAGAGGTGTCCAGGACCACGCTGCCTGCCGTCATGACTCTGCTCAGTCGTTCAACCACTTGCAGAAGGTCGGTGTCCGCTGACACGGATGTGATCGCCAGGTCGGCCTGAGCGGCTGCATTTTCGAGTGAGTCCGCCAAAGCGAACCCATGTTGCCCGGCCGCAGCCTGCGCGCGTTCCGTTGAACGATTCCAGGCATGGCTCAGATGGCCCGCACGGAACAGATTGCCGGCAATGCCGGCACCCATGGCGCCGAGGCCGATTACGGTGGTTTTCATGCGTTGGAACCTCTGATCTGAAGTTGATGTCGGTGGGGCAAGTCCCGGCGGAGCACAATGGTACCGATGGACAGCACAAGGGCCAAGCTGTGATTGCCCTGATCAGCGAGTGGCAGGTTTAATCTGTGCGATAGTTAGGCGTCTGGCAGATAATTATCGGGTGTGAGGCATCACATGAATGACGTGGTGGGAACCAGAATCGACAAGAGTGTCGCGGAAGCGCAATTGCAGCGGGAATCCTGGCGGATCTTCCAGATCATGGCCGAGTTCGTCGAGGGATTTGAAAAGCTCTGCCTGATACGGCCCTCGGTGAGCGTGTTCGGTTCGGCGCGCAGCGCGCGGGACGATCCCTGGTATCTCAAGGCGGAACAGACCGCGCGACTGCTGTCGGATGCCGGATTCTCGGTCGTGAGTGGTGGTGGGCCCGGGATTATGGAGGCTGCGAACAAGGGCGGACACGCCGGCAAATCGCCGAGTATCGGCGTGAATATCGAACTGCCGCGGGAGCAGCGGGTCAACGAATTTCAGGACATTTCTTTACATTTCAGGCATTTCTTCGCGCGCAAGGTGATGTTCGTGAAGTATGCCTCGGCCTATGTGGTTCTGCCGGGCGGATTTGGCACCCTGGATGAGCTGGTCGAGATACTGACGCTCATACAGACCGGCAAGACGCGGCGGATCCCGATCATTCTGGTCGGCGCCGATTTCTGGTCCGGCCTTCTCGACTGGTTCCGCGATACGCTGATCGAGGCCGGCAACATCAGTCCCGAGGACATGGATCTTATGCAGGTCTGCGACCGGCCGGAAGACATCGTGAAGGCTATCTTTGAACACTATGAGACCAGGAGTCTCGAGCCCTCGGCGGCCGAACAGGAGATTCTCCTGGAGCTCTGAGCCTGCGAACCGGGCCTCGTTCCCGCCCGCTGCCCTGTGGCAAACTGGGGCTAAGGCGGTATTCAATTATCGGAATCAGGAGTGGGTCTGTTGTCGTGTGAAACTGGAATGACGGGAAAGTGGCTTATTGCGACCGGCCTGATTGTAATGGCCGGTGCGGCGATGGCGGAGAACGGCCGGCAGGCGGTGGAGGCCCCGCCGCCCCCGCCGCCGTTGCAGTCGGGCCAGGCACTCGAGCCGCAGGTCACGATCCGGCGGACCAAGCGTGAGGTCATCTACGAGTACCGGCAAAATGGGCGGCTGGTGTTGGTTCGCGTTCAGCCTGCGGCCGGCCCGCCGTATCACTTCGTCGACGCCGACGGTGACGGCACACTGGAATATCGGCCGGGCGAGCCGGTCCGGAACAATATCAACCAGTGGGTCCTGAGGCGCTGGTAGACAGAGCGAGCCTGCCGGCCACAGAACCTTTCCTCTCAGATCTTGCTCAAAGCCGCAAGCAGGCAGCGCAGGGCCCGGCCGCGGTGACTGAGTTCATTTTTGCGCTCGGCCGGTAGTTCAGCCGCGCTGCAGCCCTCTTCCTGCACGAAGAACAAAGGGTCGTAACCGAACCCTTCCTGACCGCGGAGGCTGGTCAGGATCCTGCCTTCCCAGGTGCCCTGACAAATGATCGGCGTGGGGTCGTCGGCATGCCGAAGATATACCAGGAGGCATTGGAAGCGCGCGCCGCGCTGTTGTTCCTCCACCCCTGAGAGTGCCTGCAGGAGCTTCGCATTGTTGGCGGCGCTGCCGCCTTCGCCCGCGTAGCGCGCGGAGTAGATCCCGGGTGCACCGTTGAGAAAATCGACCTCGAGTCCTGAATCGTCCGCGATCGCCGGCAGGTCGGTATGTGCGGCGGCATTGCGCGCCTTGAGAATGGCATTCTCCACGAAGGTGAATCCGGTCTCGTCTGCATCGGGCACCGCAAAATCGGATTGCGGCACGACGGTCATATCGCGATCTGAAAGCAGTCCGCTGAACTCTCTCACCTTGCCTTTGTTGCTGCTGGCAAGGACTACACGCTGGGTCATTCTTCGGGCTCCTGAAACTTGTTTGCCATCGATCGTCTTATTCGCAGCGGCGTGCTCAGGCCGTAGCGAGTATCGTGTCCTGGGCAGCGATGATCTCTGCGATACCGGACCGGGCCAGCCCCAGCATGCTGGCCATCTCATCTTCCGTGAATGGCGACCCCTCGGCAGTGCCCTGCACCTCGATGAAACGCTGCTGGCTGTCCATGACCACGTTCATATCGGTTTCGGCACCTGAGTCTTCCGCATAGTCGAGATCCAGGACGGGAGTGCCGTCATAGATGCCCACCGACACCGAGGCGACATTGCCAACGACAGGGTCGTTCTCGATTCCGCCGCTCATGCGCAACTTGTCCAGCGCCTGGCTGAGTGCAACAAAGCCTCCGGAGATGGCTGCCGTACGCGTACCACCGTCGGCCTGGATGACGTCGCAGTCGAGGGTGACGGTTCGCGGTCCGAGTTTTCGGAGGTCCACGGAGGCCCGCAGGGCGCGGCCGATAAGGCGTTGAATCTCCATCGTGCGTCCGCCCTGGCCGCCGCGCGCCGCCTCGCGTCCCATTCGGCTGTGGGTTGAACGGGGCAGCATGCCGTATTCCGCGGTCACCCAACCCTGATCTACATCGCGCAGCCAGCGTGGCTGCCGGTCTTCGATGCTGGCGGTGCAGATCACCTTGGTGTTGCCAAAGGCGACCAGCACAGAGCCCTCGGCGTGCATGGTGAAATTCGGGGTAAAGGATATTGGCCGCATCTGATTCGGCGCTCGTCCGCTCGGTCGCATCGTGTTTCCTTTTTGTTAGGGCCTGTTCACACTACACACACGCGAGTGACGGCGGCCATTTTTTCGCAGGACAAGGCGCAGTGAGCGCTTTGTACTTGCTGTGCATGAGCGAGCGGCAACGCTGGCCTGCGGAAAAATGGCCCCGTCCCTTCGGGTTGCGCCACAAATCGGGCCATGCGGTGTTGCTCGTCGTTCGTTTAGAGTCACTAAACGTCTCTCCTCGCGCCTTGCCTGGCCCAATTTGGGGGCAGCAACGCTTGCGTGTGTGTAGTGTGAACAGGCCCTAGGTTTCGCGGGTCTTTTCCAGCATGCTTTGCAGGTGCCGGACAGCCTGCTCGAGCCGCGGGTCATCCACCGAGCCCTGGTCTTCCGCCGCCGCCTGCCAATGCAGCGCGACGGCCGTGACATTATCACTGTTTGGTCGGGCCGCGGCCGCTTCCACCAGCGACTGCAGGCTGTCTGCGATCTGCGGCTGCTGGTCCTGGAAGGCCGCCGCCAGCCTGCCGGGTGCCAACTGCCCCCACAACCCGTCTGAACATAGCAAGATGATATCGTCCCTTTGTAACAGCGTAGGGGAGCTGCAGGTCGTGGTTGGTGGTTCCACCACCCCGCCCAGGCAGCGGGTGAGGCTGGCCCGTGGACGTGAACTTTCCTGCGCGCTCTGCCGCACGAAACGGATCTGTGCGTGATCCCGGGTCTGACGATGCACACGTCCTTTTCTGATCAGATAAAGGCGGCTGTCGCCAACGTGGACCCAATAGGCCATCCCTGACTGGATAACGGCGAGCACGGCCGTGGTGCGCGGCGCAATAGGTGGCATCTGGCGGCCGCCGAAACGAATGATGGCATGATGTGCCTTGCCGATGCATTGCAGCATGAACCGTTCCGGATTGGGCAGAGGCCTGGGAGCATGGCGAAAAAGCGACTCGCAGACGTCCACCACGATCTGGGCCGCCACCTCGCCACGCGGGTGGCCGCCGAGGCCGTCGGCCAGGCCAAGCAGTATGGTTTCGCGGTTGCTGAGCAGCATGCATCGATCCTGGTTGCAGCTGCGATTGCCGATCAGGCTGGCCTTGGCCGCCTCGAATGGCCTGTCGGGCTCATTCATCCCGCTTCCAGCTTGCCGTCGGATAAAGATTTCGGCGCGGGTATCCGCCCGAGCAGGGCGTCGCGCAACTCGGCCGCCGTCTCCGGGCGGTCCGCTGCGTCGATCTGCATCGCCCAGTCGATCGATTCAAGGACCTCTCTCGGATAATGTTCGCCAAAACATTCGATAGCCGATTTCAGTTCGTCCTTGGCGTGACGTTCCACCGCGGAGGGCGGCGGTTTACCCTCGATGCAGGCCCGCATGGTCGCACCCACGGCGTAGACGTCCGTGCTGGGTCCGACCTTGGCCGAGGCATAGTATTGTTCGATTGGGGAAAAGCCGGGCGTGACCACTTGGGCCTTTTTTTCGCCGACGTCGTCGAGGTGGTAAACGGCGCCGAAATCCAGCAGCAGCGGATTGCCGCCGGGGCGCAAATGGATATTGCTGGGCTTGATGTCGAGGTGCAGATGCTGGCGGCTGTGGATGAGCTCCAGGGCGTCCAGCAAAGGCGGAAAAACGGTCATCAGAAAGTTTGTGCTGAGTCCGCCTTCGCGTTTCTTGATGTAACGGCCCAGATTCTTTCCCGGCTCGTAATTCATGACCAGGTAGGCCGTGTTGTTGGCGAGAAAACAGTTGCGTACATGGACGATGTTCGGATGGCGAAGGTTCGCCAGGACCCTGGCTTCCTGATAGAACAGGCGTCGACCGCGTTGGAAGCTTTCGTGTTTCTCCTCCCTGACCACGGATACGGCAAGCCCATTCAGCCTTGCGCCGAATCGCTTGGGAAGATACTCCTTGATCGCCACCTCGTCGTGATTGTCTTCGTCTTCGGCCAGATAGATCAGGCTGAAGCCGCCACTTCCGATGAGTTTGGTGATCCGATAACAGTCCAGCACGGTGCCGATTGGCAGACTGTCGCGGGGGCGTGAAGTCATTCGGTCGCGTGAGTCACAGTGCGTTGGTGGGCGATGACCCTTATCATACACGCATTGCCCGGGGTCGATGGGATGCCGGAGCCTGAGCTGAGGTGAGCATGATTCGAAGCATGACGGCGTTTGCGCGCCAGCAGGGACAAGGTGAGTACGGTG
>Ga0265303_10000782_pt1 | contig 18716 bp, 21 predicted proteins | sample Helome_2_FD_192494 | JGI IMG/M metagenome (GOLD analysis project Ga0265303, IMG submission 192494) | Marine sediment microbial communities from subtidal zone of North Sea - Hel_20160317 (Illumina Assembly) | ecosystem: Environmental > Aquatic > Marine > Subtidal zone > Sediment ... | reverse complement strand
CAGGCCAGCCAGTTCAGACAGGCGCAAGCCGGAAGAATAAAATAGCTCCATGATGGCCTTGTCGCGTATTGCAAGCGGTGTATCTTCCTTGATGTCCAGCAATTGGGTCACGGCGTCGCTGTCCAGAGTGGCGGGCAGCTTGGCGGGTGCTTTCGGGGCTTTTACCGCCGTTGCCGGGTTGTGGTCGGCGAAGCCCTCGCGCATCATCCAGCGATAAAAACTCCTCAAGGCGGATAATAGTCTTTGCAGGCTGCGCGGGCCCAGCCCCTGCCGGTGCAGGCGGGCAATCATGCTGCGTACATGGTGTTCCCTGATTTCGCCTGGGTCGTCGAATTCGAGCCGTTTCAGCTCGACGGAAAATTGCGAGAGATCGCGTTGATAGGCAGTCCTGGTGCGTGGTGAAAGCCCACGCTCATGATGCAGGTAGTCCAGAAATTGTTGCTGCCGAAGCATGATCAGGCAGAACGGCGCTGTTCCTCAGGCTCTTCATTGGCCAGGCTGGACGAAATCACATTTGCCAGGAGATCAAGGAACAGGGTACCCATGCCGGGATAAAAACGGTCGGGATCACTGCTCCCTATGGCCATCATGCCGTCACAGCCCATTTCACCCAGGGGGGTAAGCGCCGTGGACTGAACCCAGCGGGCCTTTTTGCCGAACAGGAACTCCAGCTTGCTCTGGGCCAAGCGTCCGCACACCGTATCGCCTTTCTCAAGATGTGCCTTGAATTGCTCCAATGCGGGATCGTCAGCTTGGATTCCAATAACATCGTCACCGGCTACCGATGCAGTGTCTTTGTCCAGCAGAAAAATCTGCAGGATATCGGCATTGAAATCATTGAGCAGGCTGTTTCCCAGGTGAGTGAAAAATTCCAGCCTGGAGTTGATCGACATGAGTTCGAGAGTCAATTGATGCAGTCGTGACATTAAACTCTCATTTTCGGAGGCAACCTGGACCAGGCGGTTCAGTTGCTTTTTCATATCCTCGTTGCTGCTACGCAAAGACTCAACCTGGCGTTCAATCAGGGAAACTGCGGTTCCGCTGTGATGATTGACTTCCAGGATTTCGAGAACGTCCGGATATTCATCGAGGAAATCCGGGTTTTTTCGAATATAGCCGGCAACAATTTCCTTTAAAGACGTTTTGTCGTCACTCATTCATGATCCCTCTGAATATATGTGTGGCCGGCCCTTTCATGGTCAGGGGCTCTTGCTCTCCGCGCCACTTTATCACAAGATGCCCGCCGGGTAGATAGACGTCCACCTGTTCACCAACCCGCATCGCTTTTCTGAGTATTGCGACGGCCGCGCAGGCTCCGGAACCACAGGCCAGGGTTTCTCCTGCTCCCCGCTCAACGACCCGCAAGTGAATTTTGTTCTCCCCGGCCAGCTGTGCAAACCCCGCATTGCAACCATCGGGGAAGGCTGCGTGAGTGCTTAGAAAAGCCCCGAGCTGTGGAATTTGCGCATTATCTATGTCACGGGTCAGGACCAGAGCATGAGGGTTTCCCATGGAAACCGCACCAAACTCCAGCCTGCCCCAGGGCGAATCCAGCTGATAAAGCCCGTCTGTGGGCTGCAGGTTCAGGGGAATGGAATCAGGATCAAAGCAGGGGACGCCCATTTCAAGCTCATATTCTGCGTCTGGACAACGGCGCATTTTCACTACCCCCGAAGGGCTTTCGAGGCTGAATGGGTCGTTGCCTGTTCCGTCTGTCATTTCCAGGTATAGGCCTATACAGCGGGCTCCATTGCCGCATTGCGCGGCGGGGCTGCCGTCGGAGTTCCAGATTTCATAACGGGCGTGGTTCACGGCCTGTTCTGGATTGCGCAGCACCAGTATCTGATCGCAACCAATTCCCCGCTGGCGATCGGAAAGCCTGGCTGCCAGTTCGGGGTTTATCGACAATTCCGTGTCGCGTGCGTCGATCAGCACGAAGTCATTGCCCGCACCGTGCATCTTGTGAAATTCAAGTGTCATGGTGCAGGCTTAAAGGGTTCCGCTGACAATCCAGTGGCGGTCACTGGCGCTATCAACCCTGAGGCTGTCCAGTCCGGCCTGTACCAGTTGTTCCTTTATTTCGCGGGTCGTATATGCAGCAAGCAGCGAGTTGTAAAAGTCTTCACGCAGGATTTGCGGCGCCCCGTCAGCGTACTTGTCGACCAGGCCCTGGGCAGCGATTTCACTGTCCGGACGGATCAGGTCCATCACCTGGACGGCCGCCCCGGCCGCCCCCAGGTCACTGATAGCCTTCCAAAGTACCAGGGGTTCCGGTAAATGATGCAGCAGGCTGTTGCTGATGACGGCATCCCAGGCACCTTCCGGCAGGGATGGATCAGGGAGGTAGGCCTGCATAAAACTGACGCGATCACCCAGAGATTTGCTGTTGAGCCGTTCCCGTGCCCGCTGCAGCATATTCTCCCCGGCATCAATTCCGGTCACCCGCCATCCCGGCAACGCAACGGCCATGCGAATGGCAATATCACCAGGCCCACACCCGAGATCCGCCATGTCACCACTGGGGTCGAGCTCTGTGAATCGTTCCAGGAACCTGCTGGTAAACAGGCTGTTTGCTTCTTCAAAATCGGCCTGGGCGTAAGCGAGGGTTTGCGCTTCACCGTCCATCAGTTCAGGTTCAGGTACTCGCTTCATCACTCTCTTCTGATGTTTCCTCAGGCGCGGGCTCAGCCGCGGTGTCCTGCGGCGGTGGTTCTTTCTCGGGGAGAAACAGCGGGCCACGCTGTCCACAGCCCGTCACGGACAAGGCCAGGCAACAGCAAAAGGCGAGCGTGAAGAACGGGTTGAAAGTTCTATTCATTGACAGGTTGAAAGCTGCAAGGGCTGATACACTATACGCCATGCTTACACAGGAATCAGCCACAGACCCGCAAGGCGGCCAGGAGACCGGAACCGGTCTCGAGGCAGTCGAAATTTCTACCGGGCCGGCTCCGGTGGCCGCAGTCATCTGGCTGCATGGTCTCGGTGCTGATGGCCATGACTTTGAGCCGATCGTACCCCAGCTGATGTGGCCTGGCGCGCCCGCTATCCGTTTTATTTTCCCCCATGCCCCGGTCAGGCCGGTGACCCTCAATGGTGGCATGGCGATGCGCGCATGGTATGACATCGTCAGCCTGACGGGGGATCGCGATAGTGATCAGCCCGGTATCGCTGACAGCGTAAACCGTGCAGCCGCCCTGGTGGACCGCGAGCGTGAGCGTGGAATCGAGCCGGGTAAAATAGTAGTCGCCGGATTTTCCCAGGGCGGAGCAATTGCTTTGCAGCTTGCGATCCGCTATCCGCAAACGCTGGCTGGACTGATTGCGCTTTCCACGTACTTGCTGCTCGAGTATCGCCTCGAAAATGATCGTCACCAGGCCAACAGGCAATTGCCGGTGTTCGTTGGCCACGGGACTTCTGATCCGATGGTGCCTTGTTTCTTGGGAGAGGCTGTTGCCGAACGCTTTACGGCCATGGGCCACCCGGTTGAATGGCATAGTTATCCGATGCAGCACGCGGTGTGTCCGGATGAAATAGCGGACCTTTCCGCCTGGCTGCGGACTACCCTGGGCTGAGCCGATGGCACAATCCCTGGAAATGGATTTGCAGGAACGGGCGGTCGGTGTTTATCCGCCTTCATTTTGTAACTGGCGACTGTTGTTGGCCGTGATGGTCATCACCCAGGTTTCGGTCGTTCTGGTGGGCCTGGGTCGCGGCGGTTTACCGGGCTGGCAATGGCTGGCGGTGGCCAGCCTGTATGCACAGTGGATGGCATTGTTTTGCGCAACCGGCCTTTGCGTGATGAGTGGCTGGACCAGGAGGTTTTCAGCGCGTGGCGCCTGGGCCGGTAGTTGGCTGATAGCCATGATGCTGGCGGTGGCGTTCAGTTTCGCCTGCTGGCAGATGGACGCAATCAGCAAGCCTGGATTGATTGGCGACAAGGTGGGAATGTTCGTTCTCAAAAGCACTTTCGCCGTTGGGCTGGTGACAATCGTATTTTTTCTTTACCTGGAAATCAGGGCACGCTGGCGGTTGGAATTAATGGCCCAGGCCGAGGCCCGGGTGCAGGCATTGCAGGCAAGGATTCGCCCGCATTTTCTCTTCAATAGCCTCAATACCATAGCGAGCCTGATACCGGGCGATCCGGACAGCGCAGAAGCAGCGACCCTGGACCTGGCCGATATTTTCAGGGGCAGTATGCGGCGGGCAGACCGACTCATTTCGCTTTCTGACGAACTCAATCTTGCCCGCCAGTACCTGGACATGGAAAAGCGCAGGCTGGGTAGCCGGCTCCAAATCGACTGGCGTGTTGATGAATTACCCCCAGGCGCGGCGGTCTTGCCACTGACTTTACAACCCTTGCTTGAGAATGCAGTGGCACACGGCGTGCAGGCGCTCCAGGAAGGTGGGAAAATTGCCGTATACGGCCGCGCCGAGGGCGAGCAGATCGTGGTAACCATCGGCAATCCGTTGGCGCCCGAAGGCTCAGATACCAGCGGCCATGGAATGGCCATACGAAATATTCGAGAACGCCTGTCACTGGCTTTCGGTTCGCGGGCAAGCCTGTTAACCAGCCAGGACCAACAACAGTTTTTTGCCGTTTTGAGTTTGCCTTATGTTGAACATTCTGATCATTGATGATGAACAGCCGGCGCGGGACCGGCTGCGGCGGCTGCTGGGTGAAATACCAAAGTGCGAAGTGGTAGGTGAGGCAGCCAGCAGCAACCAGGCGCTCGAGTATATCAAGGAGCTGAGTCCGGAAGTGCTGTTGCTGGATATATCCATGCCCGGTATGGACGGTATGGCCCTGGCGCGTGTGTTGCAGGAAGGAGGGGCCTCACCCGCCATCATATTCTGCACGGCTTACCAGGACCAGGCGCTCAACGCGTTTGAGGTCGACGCACTCGATTACCTTGTCAAGCCGGTGCGCGTGGAACGCCTCGAATTGGCGATTGAGAAAGCCCGCCGTTACCTGGGTGGTGAGCGGGGCGGTGAGGATGAGCACTATGTGCGTTCTACGGTTGGCGGTAAAGTCGTTCTGACGCCCATACACCGGGTGATTTGCCTGGTCTCGGAAGACAAGTACACCACGGTTACCCATGAGAGAGGCAGCACGGTTATTGATGAGTCATTAGCCGAGCTGGAACAAAGGTACCCGGACCTGTTTTTCCGGATACACCGCAACGCGCTTGTTTCCCGAAAACATTTACGCGGGTTGGAACGGACCAACGAAGGCCATACGCTTGTGCTGCTCAGTGGCACTGAACGCAAACCCGAGGTCAGCAGAAGAAATATTTCCGCGTTGAGAAAATTATTGAGCGAACTTTCATGAAAGAAAAAATAACAATAGCGACTAGAAAAAGTGAACTCGCCCTGTGGCAGGCGAACCATGTTGCCGGCCTGTTGCGGGAGCAGTATCCGGACAAAACCGTTGAGTTGCTGCCCATGGTGACAAAGGGCGATATCATCCTTGACCAGCCGCTTGCACAGATTGGAGGCAAAGGCCTTTTCCTGAAAGAACTTGAAAAAGCACTTCTCAATGGCGCAGCGGATATCGCAGTTCACTCGATGAAGGATGTTCCGGTGGAGAAGGTCCCCGGCCTCGTCGTGGATGTCATGTTGAAACGTGCCAACCCGTTTGACGCCTTGCTCAGCCGCCAGGGTCAGACGTTTTCGGAATTGCCCACCGGAGCCTGCATCGGAACCAGCAGCCTGCGCAGGCAATGCCAGTTGAAATCAGCGCGGCCGGATCTTGTTGTCCGTGATCTGAGGGGAAATGTTAATACCCGAATCCGGAAATTACAGGAAGGGGAATATGACGCCATTATTCTGGCCTGCGCCGGGTTGGAACGGCTCGGGCTGGACCACCTGATCACCGAACCCCTGGGGCTGCCTGGCTGGTTGCCGGCGGCTACTCAGGGGACCATTGGCATCCAGTGCAGGGCACAAGACAGTGAAGTGATCCGCCTGATCGAACCGCTAAAAGATCCTGCCGCTGTTTTGCGTACGCACGCCGAGCGCGCGGTGGCCACCGCTTTGCAAGGCAGTTGCCAGGTGCCGCTGGCGGTGTTTGCAGAACTCGAGGGAGAGGTGATGAGTATCAGCGCCCTGGTAGGCATGCCGGACGGAAGCGAAATATTGCGTTGCGAACGATCCGGGCCTGTCGATAAGGTGGATCAACTGGCCGCTGGCGTTGCTGATGAATTGTTGGGCCAGGGGGCTGGCCGGATTATTGCGTCCTTGAACTGATGGCATTTACACACGTATTCATTTCACGCCCCAGGAAAGAGTCCGAGGAACTGGCCTCGATGCTGGCTCCGCTGGGGCTCAAGCCGGTAGTCCAGCCGGCTTTTAATTATTTTCCGCTGGACTGCCGGATTGCGCAGAAAAAGAAGTTCGAAGAGATGGTTGGCTCGGGAACGGACTCGCTGGTGATATTTACCAGCCCGAGGTCGGTAGCCCACGGTTTGACCCAGTTGCCGCAGAATCTGTTGTTCCAGGCAAGGGTGGCGGCGATTGGTCCGGCAACCGCCAAGGCACTTGGGGATGCAGGAATTCGCGTGACGATAACGCCGCGAACGGGATACACCAGTGAAGCATTGCTGGAAACACTGAGTGAAGAAACGCCCAACAGGATTGCCCAGGCCAGTCGCGCTTTTATTATTGCGGCCCCTGGTGGACGTAAAAAGCTGTTGGACGGCCTTGCCAGGCAAGGTTGGAAGGTGCGGCTTATCAAGGTGTACAAGCCGGAACCTGCGGATTTGGACAAGCAGGCGCTAAGCGCCTTGAAAGAAGCCTCGGGAGTGCTGTCTGTCTGGACCAGTGCAAATGCCATGAAGGGGCTTTCGCACAGGCTGCCGCCTGCCACCTGGTTCCAGCTTTGCCAGGGCGACTGGCTGGTGATTTCCGAAAGACTAAGGCGCCTGTCGCGCGCCTACGGCCCTGAACGGATTCATTTATGCGCCGGCCCCGGAAACAGGGATTTATTGAATTCTATCAGAGGGCTGGTTTGACCTGGAAGAGCGCGGTTGGCAATAAAACGTGAACTGTTTCGCTCTTTTGGTTAGCATCAGGGCTTCTTCGGACAATCCACAGGTTTTGCAGGTGAACAACGAAATACCCGACACTGAATCTGACGCTCCGGCAACACCACCGGAATCATCACCAGAAGGGCCACCGGAGTCATCACCAGAAGGGCCACCGGAGTCATCACCAGAAGGGCCACCGGAAGAAGCCGTGACCAGCGAGCCTGTCGTCAACGACAACAAGCCCCGTCGTGGCGGCGGCGCTTTGTCATTTCTGGCCTTCATTTTTTCACTCGCCGCGTTGGCCGGCGCCGGCTGGGTGTGGTGGCAGGATCAGGTGATAGTCGACCAGCAGGATCCGCGCGTGTTGGCTGAGCTGTCCCGCCTTGATAGCAGTGACAGCGAGTTGGCGCTTAAGCTGAAGCAGGTTAGCGACAATATGAATTCGCTGGCCGACAGCGATATGGATGTTGAACTCAAGGCGTTGCAAGGCAGGTTTGAAGCAGATCGCAGAAAACTGGATGCTGCCGAATCGTCCATCAGGGAGCAGTTTGAACTCTCGCGCTCCCTGCAGGCTGCCGCCAGCTCGATACAGGGTCGCCTGGCGGTCACAGAGGCAGCCGTTGCCGGCATGTCTACACGGGAACTGGACGCCAGTCATGAACTCGATATTGCCGAAGTGGATTACCTGCTGAGGCTGGCCAACGAGCGCCTGAAGCTGTTTTTCGACCCCGTGGCAGCGGAACAGGCATTGGAAGTTGCTGATATGCACCTGGCGGCACTCGATAATCCCATGTACCTCGGCGTCCGCCAGGATATAGCAGCGGCGCGGCGCAGCCTGGCTGCGGTGGATATGCCGGACTACCTGCAAATTGCCAACGATCTCGACTCTATCCAGGACCAGGTCGTGTCACTGCCGTTTCCCGGCGATGATTTGCCAGCCCGGGTTGCAGGCCAGGCAGAATCTGCAGGCTGGTGGGAAAAACTCAAGGGTGTTTTTTCCGGTCTCGTTACCGTGCGGCGCAGCACCGACGAAGAGAACCAGAGAATCAGCCTGCAGGACAAGGACTACATTCGCCAGCGGGTCTGGCTGCAGCTGGAAATTGCCCACCTGTCTTTGATGCGCAGGGACCAGGATGGATTCACCAAATCACTTGCACGTGTCGAAGATTCGCTTGCCAGCTGGTTCGATACGGCAGACAGCAATTACCAGGCAATCAGGAAAGGCATTGATGACCTGAAGGCTTTGGAAATCCAGGTCGAAATGCCGGATATCACCCCTCCGTGGTCGACTTTGCGCATGTTACGGGCTGGTCAGGCCCGGCCCGTTGTAGCGCCGCAGCCCGCGGAGCAGGAAGAGCAGGAATGAAGAGTTTATTTCTCATTCTGATCGTTGTAGCTTTGGCATTGCTGGCCGCTGCAATCGCGCCGGTGTTCAAGACAGACCCGGGCCTGGTACAAATGCATTTTCGTGGCTGGACGATAGAGACCAGTCTGCTGACCCTGGTGCTGAGTGTGCTGGTGGTTTGGTTATTGGTGTGGGTGCTGGTTCGCTTGTGGAAAGTTCCGGCAGAGACGGCAGGTCGGATTCGCGAACAGCGTTCACTGGCGCAACTCGAGAAAGGCCTGCTGGCACTGACTGAAGGAGACTGGAGCACAGCCGAACGTGCGCTGGAAAAATCCGCCAGCTCACATGGGCGCACGACGGCCCGTTACCTTGCCGCGGCCGAAGCCGCTGACGGCCAGGACGCCGGGGATCGTGCGGAGTGGTACCTGGAACAGGCCGACACCCGCAACCGCAAACAGAGATTCCTGGTGGATCTGACACGGGCGCGCATTTTGACCCAGAATGGTCACTACGCGGAAGCGAAACCCGTGCTGGAGACGTTGCTCAAGCGCCGCCGCCGTCATCCGCAGGTGCTTGAGATGCTGGCGCGCTGTAACCGGGAGCTCGGCGAATGGGAAGCACTGTTAAAGCTGTTGCCGGTGATGCAAAAAGCAAACGTCATCGACGAACAGGAAGCTGTGGAATTGCGGCATAGTGCAGCGATCGGAGAACTGCGGCGCTGCAAGGACAGGGCAACCCTGCAGTCCAGTTGGAAGGCCCTGCCCAGGAAGATTCAGAAAGCACCGGAGGTGATCAAGGCCTATGCCGATCAGGCGGTGCTGCAAGGCCTGCCGGAAATGACGGAGGAGGTCATCCGTGTGAGCCTGAAGCGCGAATGGATTCCCGCGCTGTTGATTCCTTACGGCGAGCCAGGGCCGGATGACACGCCCAGGCGGCTCAAACAATGCGAGAAGTGGCTTGAAGTACATCCGGATGATGCATTGCTGCATCTCACGCTTGGACGCTTGTGTGCCCGGGAAGAGTTATGGGGCAAGGCACGTCACCACATGATCCGCAGTCTCGAACTCGATCCCACAGTGGCGGGCTTTGATTCCCTCGGGCAATTGCTGGAGCGGAAAGGGGAAATGGAGGTCGCCATGGCCTGTTTCAGGAACGCGTTGCGAATGAACCAGGGTAAAGACCCGCTGCCTCTTCCCGGTGATCAGGCCAAACTCGAACCCCCGCTCACTGCCGATCCCGTCTAAGGCCCTGCTAATGGGGCCTTGCCAGGACCCGCACCGGTACATCCAGACCGAATTCAAATGAATCGTAATACAGCCGGTCAGTGGAAATGCCATGTTCCATAAACCCGCGCCTGGCCGTTTCGATCATGGCCGGCGGTCCACTCATGTACACATCGAAGTCCGCAAGGTCGGAATGGTCAGCAACTACGGCCTCATGCACCAATCCCTGGAACACATTTTCACCGGTCTTTTCATCCGGCTCTGAAACCGCTGTGCGGTAGTGAATGTGTGGGTGCTCGCGCGCCCACTTCCGCGGCAGTTCATCCAGGTAAAGTTCCGCCTGCGTCCGGGCACCCCAGTAAAGATGAATCGCGCGCCGGTCGCCGTGTTCGATCAGGTCTTCTATCATCGACTTCAATGGAGCAAATCCAGTGCCGCCACCCATCATGATCATGGGCCTTTGTGGCTGATCATTGCGGACGAAAAAGTTTCCCTGGGGACCCTCCAGCCGCAGGATGTCTCTGACCTGCAGTTGATCGAAAACATGGCCGGTAAAATCACCGCCTTCAACATGCCGGATGTGTAATTCGATTTCATTTTCCAGTGAAGGGCAACTGGCAATGGAAAAAGCACGGCGCTTGCCGCCGGACAACAGCACATCGATGTACTGCCCGGCAAGAAATTGCAGTCTCTGCGCCGCGGGAAGCTTGAGCCGCAGGCGAACCACGTTTTCGGCCAGCAGATCCTTCTCCAGTACACGGGCTGGCAGCATCCTGATCTGGATGTCGCGTACCGCCTCGATTTCCCGGACCTGGATTAACAGGTCTTCAGTCGGCTCAGCCTGGCACAGTAGCGCAAAGCCTTCCGCAATATCCTGATTTTCCAGCGCCAGCGGCGGGTGAAATGGATACCGGACATCGCCTTTTTCAAGCTTTCCCTTGCAGCTGCCACAGGTGCCGTTCTTGCATGAATACGGCAACATCACGCCCTGGCGAAGGGCAGCGACTAGAACGTTTTCGCCTTTGTTGACTTTGAAGGTTTTGCCGCTACTGGCGATAGTGACTTCGAATTGCTTCACGCTTTTCTCCATGTGAGGGCGGACATTTTCGCTGATTAATGGCCGCTGTGGTAGGCTTGCGCGGCTTTCTTCTTGATCATGGCTGAACTTTGAACCAATACATCAGCCAGGCGCCGCTGAGCCTGGTCCAAATGAACCGGAAAATCCAGCTGGGCATTGAGCGGGTGCTGGGCATCCGGATAACTGCCGTTGGGCCCGATTTCATCTGCGGGGAAATGCCCGTGGATGAGCGTACTCACCAGCCCTTTGGCGTGCTTCACGGTGGAGCATCCATCGTGTTGGCGGAGACGCTGGGCAGCTGGGCATCCTACCTTGTAGCCTGTGATGATCCCAACGCCAGGGTGGCAGGTATCGAGGTTAGCGGCAGTCATGTCTGGTCAGTCAGTTCTGGTGTTGTCACCGGCATCGCACGGCCTGTCCGGCTGGGTCGCAGCCTGCATTTCTGGCGCATTGATGTGCACGATCAGGATAATAACCTCTGCTGTTCAGCCAAATTGACCGTCAAGGTCGGATCAAGTGCTGAATTCTCAGCCTGAGCAGACCATGCGATGAAAGTGTTTTCAGGAATTTTGCGACTGACTTACCGGCTCCTTCTGCTGCTGTTGCACTTGCTTTTCGCTACCCCGGTCACCGTTCTTTGCCAGTACTCCTGGGGCAGGTCGACCCATCTGGCCGGCAGACCGCTGAGCGAAATCACGTCGTGCTGGTGGTCGTGGGTGATCTGCCGCATTTTTGGTATCAGGCGCCGCCTGACGGGTGAATTCAAGCCGGGTGCCCAGTTGGTTGCCGCCAACCACATATCCTGGATAGATATCGCCGTATTGCACAGTTTCGCCTCCATGGGTTTCGTTGCCAAGGCGGAAATTGACGGCTGGCCTCTGCTCGGCGGCCTGGCCCGGGCCGGGGGTTCGGTGTTTCACCAGAGAGGAAGTCACGATTCAGCCAGTGGTGTCGCCGTTGCGATGGTCAATCGATTACATGAGAACCGCAGGGTGGCGATTTTCCCGGAAGGGGGTATCCTGCCCGGTACCGGGGTTAAACGTTTTCATGCACGCATGTTCGCCGCAGCCATTGATGCCGACAAGCCGGTCCAGCCGGTCATGCTCAGATATCTTCGTGACGGGGCACGTTACGACGCTATTACCTTTCTGCCGAATGAGCATTTTATGGGCAATTTCTGCCGTCTGCTGATGCAAAAAAACTGCACCGTAGATGTGCAAGTCCTGCCCTTGATCGAGGCTGCCGGCATGCAGCGCCGGCAGCTGGCTGGTGAGGCAGAACGACGGGTCAGGGCAGCTTTCGAATCGGATCTTCCCGATGCCTGATACCTGGTCAGAGTTTCAGCCGCCCTGGGGGCTGCGCAACGGCCATGTGCAGTCGTTAATCAGCAGCAGCAGTATTCGCAGAAAAGTAGTGATGCGCCGGTCTGAAGCACTGCGCCAGGCGGAGGAGGTCTGGACGCTGGATGGTGGTGATGGCATTCGGCTGCAAGGTTTTTACTCCCGGCAGCCGGAAAAAAGTAAAGGGCTGGCGGTCCTTTTGCATGGCTGGGAGGGCAGCGTGAATTCCAACTATGTCCTGGCCAATGGTGCAAGGTTATTCGCATCCGGTTTCGATGTTTTCAGACTGAATTTCCGCGACCATGGTGATACACACCACTTGAATCACGAGATTTTTCACTCTTGCCGGCTGGATGAAGTGGTCCACGCCTTGCGCGACCTGCAGGACCGGCTCGGCGTAAAACCCTGGTTCCTGGCCGGGTATTCACTCGGAGGGAATTTCTCGATGCGGGTTGCGCTGCAGGCTGAACGGGCAGGGCTGCACATTGGTCATGTCGTCGCCGTGAACCCGGTCATCAATCCTCTCCACGCCATGGTAGCGATGGAGGAGGGCATCCGGTTCTACGAACGCTATTTCGAGCGCAAGTGGTCTCGATCACTGAAAATAAAAAAGCAGGCGTTTCCAGATCTTTATGGTGAGGAAAGTTGGCATGAAATCAAAGGCCTGAGGGAACGAACGCATTACCTGGCGACACGTCATGCCGGTTTTGAAAGTGCGGAGGAGTATTTTGAGGGATACTCAATTGCAGATGACCGGCTGGCGCCACTGGCAACTCCTTCCACGCTGCTCACCAGTGCGGATGATCCGGTTGTGCCGGTGGGAGACTTTGCGCAGCTCCCCAAAAACCCCTGCCTCGAAGTAATCATCTCTGAGCACGGCGGCCACTGCGGCTTCCTCAAGAACTGGAAACTGGAAAGCATGGCGGAAGATTTGATTGCCAGCCGCTTCCTGGCCGCCGCCGGCAACCAGAGTGCTGTAGCCTAACTTCCGGTTTGGGCGCTTGCTGCGTTTTCCGCGATTGAACTGTTCAACGTTTCAATGTGGTCCATCACTGCCTGTTTTTCCGGAACATACTGTCGCCAGGTGATCCATTTTTGTGGTGAGTTGGAAGGATTGCAGTCGAGTCTTGACCCGGTACAGCCACCTCTGTCCCTTGAGGTTGGCTTGTTGTCTTCCGGCCCCCAGCGTCGCAGGAAATAGTCGACCTTTTGCTGTGCTTTTTTGCGGTCTTGCACAGGAACCAGTGCCCCAACTGCATCCCGGTACTCGTTGAGTTCCGCAGAGCCGCTCTCAGCGGCAACAACCGCCCAGGCAAAGGCATCGATCAGATTCTCCTTGGTACCTTCACCTTTCAGCATCATGTAGGAGACACGGTAGGCCGAGAACGCGTCCCCTTTTTTGCCCAGCTTCAGATAGGCCTTGTATGCTTTTCCAAAGTCATCATTTTCATAAAGCGCGGTCGCATCATTGCGCCATGCAGTGTAGTCCGAATTGCCTGTCACCGACGGTGACAGCAGCACCAGGCAGAGGAAAGTTGCGGTTATAAGCGACCGTGAAAAGTGCATCTGAATTCTCCAGAAATTTTCCAAACCATGAAAATGAGGGCAGTTAGCTTTCTGCCTTATAAGTTGATGGAGCGGGTGAACGGAATCGAACCGTCGTCATCAGCTTGGGAAGCTGAGGTAATACCATTATACGACACCCGCGCGGAGCGAGATGGTAGCAGAAATCTGTCAGTTCGTCAGCGCCGTTACGTGGGCAGCCGACGCCGATGCCAAAGCATCCAGGTCATAGCCGCCCTCAAGTACCGAGATCACGCGTGCGCCGCAGTTGGCAACGGCGAACGAACATATTTCCGAAGTGATCCAGCCATAGTCATCGTCTTGCAGCTCCAACTGGCCAAGCGGATCTGCGATGTGGGCATCAAAGCCGGCAGAGACAATGACCAGTTCCGGTGCAAATTTCTCCAGTGCCGGCAAGCCGGTTTCGGCCCAAATGCTGCGAAACCCGGCACTGCCTGCTCCCGGAGGAAGTGGCAAATTAAGGATGTTGCCGCAGCCTGTCTCGTGCGGATAACCGGTACCGGGGTATAAAGGCATCTGGTGGCTGGATATGTAAAGGACATCGGCACAGTCCTCGAATATGGCTTGTGTCCCGTTGCCGTGGTGCACATCAAAATCAAGGATGGCAATACGGCCGGCTCCGTGGGCCATTTGCGCATGGCGGGCCGCAACTGCGGCCTGGTTCAGCAAACAAAAACCCATAGCCGTTGAGGCATCGGCGTGGTGGCCGGGCGGTCGAGTGGCGCAAAAAGCGTTCCTGGCTTTGCCGGCGAAGACCTGGTCGACGGCAAAGCACGCAGCGCCACTGCCACGCAGTGTTGCGTTGATCGAACCAGCAGACAGGAAAGTGTCACCATCGAGCGTTACCCGGTCCTGCCCGGACTCATTGGTGGGTTCGAGATCCAGCAGTCGTTGCCAGTAATCAGGAGCGTGCACCAGTTCCAGCTGTTCGACGCTGGCGCGGGGTGCGGGCAGGATTTCGGTGCCGGGTAAGTTCTTTATACCATTCATCACTGCGGTAATTCGCGCCGGAGATTCGGCATGGCGAGGGCCGGGGTCATGCCTCAGGCAATCGTCATGGTGCAGGATTAAAGTTTTCATCGGATCTTATATTACAGGCAAAACCGTCGATTCCTTCACCTCTTCCATCACCACGTAACTGCGTGAGTCGCTGACGCCTGGCAGGGCGAGTATCTTTTCACCCAACAGACTGCGGTATTCCTGCATGTCCCTGACCCTGGCTTTGAGCAGGTAGTCAAAATTCCCGGACACCAGGTGGCATTCCAGCAGTTCGGGGAGCTTGGTCGCTTCCCGGCGGAAGTCCCTGAATGCATCGGGAGAAGTTCTAAGCAGGTCTATTTCCACGAACACCAGCAACCCCGCTTCGACCAGGCCTGGATTCAGGAGTGCGGTGTAACCCTTGATATAGCCATGTCGTTCCAACCTGCGGACACGTTCGTGGCAGGGTGTGGCCGACAGGTTTACTTTTTTTGCCAGCGCGACGTTGGAAATCCGCCCGTCCTGCTGAAGGTGTTTGAGGATTAAACGGTCGGTCCGGTCGAGCTTTCTCGGTTTTCTCTGCCTGTTTTTCATCCGATAAATCCTGATTTCTGTCTTATAAGCAGAATAATACACTGGAATTCTGTCTTATATAGGACCAAAAACCACAGCTTAGGCTTTAAAATTAGAGTTTAGAATCAAATCTGGAGCCATGTCATGAAAGTCGGTGTACCCAAGGAAATCAAAAATCATGAGTACCGCGTTGGGCTTGTTCCCGCGTCTGTGCGCGAACTGACTAATCGAGGTCACGAGGTTTTTGTTCAAACCACGGCCGGCGCCGGTATTTATGTTGAAGACAGTGCATACGAGACCGCAGGAGCCACGATCCTGCCTGATGCGGCTTCGGTATTCGATACCGCGGAAATGATCGTCAAGGTTAAGGAGCCGCAGGCGGAAGAGCGGGCAATGCTGCGTGAAGACCACACCCTGTTTACCTACCTGCACCTTGCGCCCGACGCGCCCCAGACCGAAGACCTGGTCAACAGCGGCGCCTGCTGCATCGCTTATGAAACCGTAACCGACCGCAGGGGGCATTTGCCGCTGCTCGCACCCATGTCCGAAGTGGCCGGCCGGCTGTCTATCCAGGCCGGTGCCTGGTGCCTTGAAAAAGCGCACGGCGGCGCCGGTGTCCTGCTCGGCGGCGTACCCGGCGTGGAACCTGCCAAAGTCGTCATCATCGGCGGCGGAACGGTTGGGTTCAACGCTTGCCAGATGGCAGTTGGATTGGGATCGCGCGTGGTGATCATGGACCGTGACGCAGATGTCATGCGATTCCTCGATGCCACGTTCTCCAGCCAGGTCGAAACCGTTTACTCAAACGCAGAGTCCATCGAGCGCCACATCAAGGACGCCGACCTGGTCGTCGGTGGTGTACTGATCCCTGGAGCCGCGGCACCGAAACTGGTGACCCGCGAGCACCTGAAGATGATGCGCCCCGGATCGGTTCTGGTAGACGTAGCCATCGATCAGGGCGGTTGCTTCGAAACATCCAAAGCAACGACCCACGCTGAGCCAACCTACATCGTTGATGACATCGTGCACTACTGTGTCGCCAACATGCCCGGCGCCGTACCGCGCACATCCACGTTCGCCCTGAACAACGCAACCCTGCCGTTCACGCTGCAACTGGCCGATAAAGGCGCGCACCAGGCCCTGATCGACAACCACCATTTGCTCGATGGTCTGAACGTCCACCGCGGCAAAGTGACGTACCTGGATGTAGCCAGAGATCTCGGCTACGAGTATGTCCCTGCCAGAGAGGCGTTAGCGCTTTAAGTTTGTCCTCCGGCGCAGGTAGGGGGTGCGGGGTATTCATTTACGGGACACGCTCGAGACGTCCCTGTTCGCTCTTCGGCTGTTCCCGACAGCCGAAGGTCCCGCAAATGAATACCCCGCACCCCCTACCGGCACTCGTAGCGCTCCCGCATTACCGCTACAGAGTCGCGGATGATCTCCTCGAGAACTTCACGATCGATCGCATTCAGGTTTCTGAGGTAAAGACAGGACTTGCCGGTCTTGTGCGGCCCGAGTTTGGCCATTTGCTTCTCGTAATCGCTGAAGCCGGGCATGATGTAGACCGTCAAGGCGGCTTTTCGCGGTGAGAACCCGGTAATGAAGGAATCGCCTTCGCGGCCGCTCTCGTACTTGTAGTGATACTGGCCGAAACCGACCAGGCTTTTACCCCACATTTTCGGCTCGGCGCCGGTGATTTTTCTCATCAGGGCGATCATGTCCCAGCTGTCTTTTCGTTTTTGCTCGTTATCGACCGAGTTGATGAAGTTTTCGACACTATCGACGGTTTCGGCGGTTTTGTTGCTGGACATTTGGAGTCCTCCCTAACTACTATTGCCTGCGTTAATTATATTCAACATAGACCAAAATGAGCATAGAAGTCGGAAAACAATTAAAGGCCGTGCGCACTGCGTTTGGATTGAGTCAGCGCGAATTGGCCAAACGGGCGGGCGTCACCAACGGAATGGTCTCCCTGATCGAGCAGGACCGGGTCAGTCCTTCGATCGGCTCACTGCAGAAAATTTTGTCGGCCTTTCCCATGACCATGGCGGAGTTTTTTACCCGTGATATGGAAGGGCGGGAAAATGTGGTGTTTCGCGCCGGCGAGCTGCCGGACGTGGGAACCGGCGATATCCAGTACCGCCTGGTCGCTGCTTCCAGGCAGGACCGCAAGATGTCGATCCTGTGGGAAACTTACGAGCCCGAAACGGATACAGGAGAGGACATGCTGACCCATTCCGGCGAGGAGGGGGGCGTGGTGGTCGAAGGTGAGCTCGAGGTGACCGTGGCTGGACAAACCTGGGTGCTGGGCCCGGGCGATGCTTATTATTTTGACAGCCGGCTTCCGCATCGATTCAGGAACACCGGGAAGGGTCCAGCGAAAATCGTCAGTGCGAACACACCGCCGACTATCTGAAAGCGCCGCTCAGAGCCTGATTGCGTTAGAAATCGAATGCCCTGGTCAAAGAGAGCACCAGGTTGGTGTCTGATTCTCCACCCAACAAGTCCGAGTCGCTGTAGATCACAGAAAATGTGTAGTCAAACAGGTATGTATCCTTCACGGTGAGACCGTTGCCGTAACCACCCTCGACGTATGTTCCGTCGAAATCATCGGCGAACCAGCCAACCTTGCCGTAAAAGCCGTTGTACTCGGCGGTCACCGAGTAGAACTGGTAGTCCTCGGTAGGCCCGGCGAAATTCTTGTACTTACCGATCGCCGCATCGAATGTCAGGAACTTCCAACCCACGCTCAGGTTGACTTCCTGGTAAGTGTCATCGAAGTCACTGGTATAGGTGTAGATGGTGCCGCCAATGCCGAAATTGAAATCTCCGGCTTCGAAATTGTAGCCACCGTAATAGTCGATTTCGATTCCGTCATCAACGTCCGCTGCCCACGTGCCAAGATAGAACCCGCCGGCGTTGAGATCCAGACCGCCGTTAGCCGACGATTTGGACTGGAAAATACCGCGGTAAATGTATTGCGAGTTGTAACCAATGTTCGCCGAGAAATCTGCCGCCATAGCCGGGGCTGATAAAAGAAGCAGCAGCGCAGCCAGGGCAAGGGTCATTGTTCTGTGTTTCATTTAAGGGATCTCCCTGTAGTCAAAGTAAATTGTGTGCGCCGGACCGACGCTTCTTTCAACCTTGTTACTGCACAATGTGTGCCACCCTTAGTTTCATTATAAAAAACATGGAGATAAACAAATTATTGTTTTGGTCAACCAGGAGCCGGCGCATCAAGAAGGAGCGTTTGCACGGGCTTGTGCATCAATGTCGTGCACGAATTTGCATCTGGGGGCTGTGGGAGAATGACATTCAGCTTCCCCCAGGCGGATTGGTCAAATAATTAACGATTTATGTCTCTTTTTGAGTGAATCGGGGTAGAAAGCCTTAATAATGTTTATTATAATAGACGTTGATGTGTTTCTCCTGATTTCCGAGGTGTTTCCCAATGACAACCAGTTCAGCCGCAGTCGATTCCTATTGGATGCCATTCACAGCCAATCGTGATTTCAAACAGAAGCCACGCATTATCGTCGAGGCAGAGGGCCACTATTACCACACCGAAGA
>Ga0265303_10000781_pt1 | contig 18720 bp, 18 predicted proteins | sample Helome_2_FD_192494 | JGI IMG/M metagenome (GOLD analysis project Ga0265303, IMG submission 192494) | Marine sediment microbial communities from subtidal zone of North Sea - Hel_20160317 (Illumina Assembly) | ecosystem: Environmental > Aquatic > Marine > Subtidal zone > Sediment ... | reverse complement strand
GCTGAAAACGGTCGAAAAAGGCGCACTTTGACCAGCCCCACTTTTTCACCCTGGGATTGCAGATAATTGATAACCTCCTCAATGGTTTCGCAGGAAGAGCCCATTGAGATAATGATGCGGTCCGCCTCCGGATCACCCACGTAATCAAAAAGGTTGTATTGCCGACCGGTCAGATCGCTGACTTTTTTCATATACTCACTGACAATGCCAGGCACCTTGAGATAATAGGAATTGGCTGCTTCGCGGCCCTGGAAATAGATGTCGGGGTTCTGGGCCGTCCCTCTGAGTTCAGGTCGTTCCGGATTGGCGCCGCGGGCGCGAAATTTTGCCACCGCTTCAAAATTCGTGAGTTTGGCCATATCGTCATATCCGATGACGGCAATTTTCTGAATTTCGTGTGAGGTGCGGAAACCATCGAAAAAATGTGCAAACGGAATGCTGCTTTCAATGGCGGACAGGTGCGCGGTTAAGCCCAGATCCATAACTTCCTGCACGGAAGCCGATGCCAGCAGGGCGAAACCGGTCTGGCGAACGGCCATGACGTCCTGATGATCGCCAAATATGGATAGCGCGTGCGCGGCGATCGCCCGGGCGGAAACATGCAGCACGGCCGGCAGCAGTTCACCGGACATTTTATACATGTTGGGTATCATCAACAGCAGCCCCTGCGATGCCGTAAAGGTTGCGGTCAGCGCCCCGGCCGCCAGCGAACCGTGCACGGAAGCGGCAGCTCCCGCTTCGGATTGCAGCTGGCGAACAATCATGGCTTGATTAAAAATGTTTTTGCGGCCTGCGGCCGCCCACTCATCTGCAATTTCACCCATCGGCGAAGAGGGTGTGATCGGATACAGGGTGGCCACATCGCTCATAGCATACGCCACGTGGGCGGCTGCGGTATTCCCATCCATGGTTTTCATGTCATTGGTAGCCATAGTTTGCTCCTTTGATTCAAAGTCTCGGTAATTTATTATAATTATTTCGTAAGTTAAACTTATAAATTATAAATCTACAATCCGGCACTCCATTTCTCCAGTACTGCTGATGGCAAAATCACAAGATTTTTTAAATGGTATTGTATCGTGTTTAATCCAGAAGTTTCTCGAAGAAGTCATTGCCTTTGTCATCGACCATGATGAAGGCCGGAAAATCCTTTACGGTTATCATAAAAATGGCTTCCATGCCAAGTTCTTCATATTCAACGGTTTCAACACCGGTGATGCATTCTTTGCCAAGCCGAGCTGCCGGACCCCCGATGGAACCCAGGTAAAACCCACCGTATTTTTTACAGGACTCGGTAACGCCCCTCGAGCGGTTGCCTTTGGCCAGCATGATCATCGAACCGCCCTGAGCCTGAAAAACAGGCACATACGGGTCCATGCGACCGGCGGTGGTCGGTCCGAAAGCGCCGGACGCGTAACCGGGCGGTGTCTTGGCCGGCCCGGCGTAATAAATAATGTGGTTTTTAAAATAGTCCGGCAACGCTTCGCCGCGGTCCAGGCGTTCTTTTAGTCTGGCATGGGCGATATCCCGGGCAACCACAATTTTTCCGGTCAGCAGCAATGGCGTGGCAGCCGGGTATTGATTCAGCTGCTCCAGGATCTGATCCATGGGTTGGTCTAAATCAACACGCACCGCATCGGCATCCGCAACCTCGACCCGGGGCAGGTACCGGGCCGGATTTGTTTCCAGCTGTTCTACAAAAATACCCTTTGATGTGATCTTGGCTTTGATATTGCGATCGGCGCTGCAGCTGACGCCCAGCCCGATTGGGCAGGAGGCGCCGTGACGCGGCAACCGGATCACCCGGGTATCCAGGCAAAAATATTTTCCCCCAAACTGGGCGCCAATGCCCAGTTCCCGGGATATCTCCAGCAGGCGCGCTTCCAGTTCCAGATCCCGAAACGCGTGCCCTGCCGGGCTGCCTTCGGTCGGCAGGCCGTCCAGGTATCGGGCGGTGGCCAGTTTTACCGTTTTGAGGTTCAATTCGGCAGAGGTCCCGCCGATAACGAACGCTAAATGGTAAGGCGGACAGGCTGCCGTGCCAAGCGATTTCATCTTGTCTGTCATGAACTCTAAAAGCCCAGTGGGCGTCAGGACGGCTTTGGTCTCCTGAAAAAGATAGGTTTTATTGGCCGATCCGCCGCCTTTGGCCAAAAATAAAAAATGGTATTCATCGCCCTGCACCGCATAAAGTTCAAACTGCGCCGGCAAATTGCAGCCGGTGTTTTTTTCGTCATACATGCTCAGGGGTGCATTCTGGGAGTACCGCAGGTTGTCTCGGGTATAGGCGTTGAAGATTCCTTTTGACAGAGCTTCTTCATCCGCGTAACCGGTCCAGACGCCCTGGCCTTTTTTGCCGATGACGATGGCCGTGCCGGTATCCTGGCACATGGGAAACTCACCCTCGGCCGCAATGACTGCATTCTGTAAAAGCTCCAGAGCCACCCGCTTATCATTGGCAGAACTTTGCGAATCATCGAATATGGCGGCCAATTGCTGCAGGTGTGCCGCGCGCAAAAAATGCGACACATCGTGAAAGGCCCGCTCGGCCAGCAGCGTTAACCCTTCCGGTGCCACCTGTAAAAGCCGCTTCCCGTCAACATCCATCAGAGATAAATGATCTGTTGTCAAAAGGCGATATTCGGTGGAATCAACTCCCCGGGGAAACATTTCCTGGTAGACAAACTCAACCATTCGTGCTTGCTCCTGTCAAATTTTCGGGATTTTGAAACATCATTATGGAGAGCGGTGAATATTTCGATTAAGAGGATTTATTTACCAAACACTAAACACCCGTTACTAAACACCAAAAACCTATTCCTCTTTGGGCTTAAGATGTTCGGGAACCTCCAGCATGTTAATCAAAAGGGGCTTTAAAAACGACCAGCGGATACCGATTTTATAAATTTCTTCCATATCCCGGATGGCATCCCAGCAGTTATGGCAGGGCGCGATGACCAGCTTGGCGCCGGTTGCAAGCACCTGATCCCGTTTAACCTTCATACCGATGTTGCGCTGTTCGCGGTAACGGCCGATACCGTTTAAACCGCCGCCGCCGCCGCAGCAAAAATTATGCTCCCGGTTGGGTGTCATTTCGCGGAAATCATCGGCCATATAGCACATGATTTCGCGGGCCACATCGGCCAGACCGCCGTTGCGAATGTAATTGCAGGAATCCTGATAGGTCACCGGTTCCTTGATTTTTTTGGCCGAGTCGATTTTCAGTTTTCCGGTGCGCAGCGCCTCAGCCACCCACTCAACGTAATGCAGGCTTTCAATCGGCGTCTTGCCGGATTTGAGCCCCGCCCAGTAGGGCCCTTCGATAACGGTCGCTCGATACGCATGTCCGCACTCGGTGACCACCATGCGCTTGGGCTTTAATCGTGCCATGGCATCATAAACCGATTCGACCTGCAGTTTGGCGGCTTCCCAGTCGCCGGCAAACATGGCCAGGCTGGTTTCCTCCCAGCCCTCGCTGGGCACCGTCCAGTTTTCACCGGCCACATGGAACAGAATGGCCGCTTCGGCGATGTCTTCCGGATAATGTTTGGGTTCCCGGGCATTGACCGTATAAATGATATCCGCATTTTCTTTATCCACCGGAATTTCCAGCCCCGGCCAATCCTCCTCGTATTCTTCCGCCATCCACTCACAAGTATCGACCCAGTCTTCGGTGGTAATATCCATCTGGGCCCGGAAGATGCGGTGCATGCCGGAACCGATTTTCATTTCCCAGGGCACAAACCCCTGCCCGTAAAGCAGGCCGCGCAGATAACTGAACATAATGCCGGTGTCAATCCCGAAGGGGCAGTAAACCCCACAGCGGGTGCAGCAGGTGCATTTGGAATAGGCCCAGTCCATGCATTGTTGCATAAAGGCATTGTCGACGTCTCCTTTGCGGGCGATCAACTCGCCCAATGTTTTTTGAATTTTGTAGGAGGGCACCTGCTTGGGGTCCCGCTTGTTAGCCAGGTAGTAAAAGCAGCTTTCGGCGCACAGGCCGCAGTGCGAGCAAATATCCAGCCAAGTTTTGGTTCGTGATTTCAACGATTTTTGAATGTTTCCCCACAGCGCCTTGCGGTCTACATCCAAATCATTCATCTCTTCATAGTATTGTTTGCCGCTTTTATCGGCCAGCAGGGCCTGCAGTTGTTCCTTCGTATTAACGGGCTGTTTGTTACAAAGTGTTCCTTCCGGCATCGTTCTAAATCCTTATAGTGTCTTTTGTTTTAATCAGCATTCCTTTGACCGGTAATTATGGTTTTAACTGGCTTCAAGGCAATTTATAGCAGGAATAGTGGAAAAATGGAATAATGGAATAATGCTATTTTTAGGAATATTTCTTTTGTTTGCCCAATATTCCAGCATTCCAGTATTCCTAGCCTAAATATTGTAATAGTGCTTAAATGTCTTTTAAATATTGATTCATCATCATAATTTACAGTTTGGCCTTTACCACGCCATGCCCTTGCCTTTCATGCCGCCGCGTTTAATACCGTAATCCATACCGAGCTGCGCCCGGGTCATGAAGAAAAGCAGAAAATGCGATAGTTTGGTCAGTGGAACGGCAATCAACAGGATATGACCGCTGATAATATGAGCCATCAACCAAGTGTAATAATCCGGCGCACGGTGGTAGGCCAAAAAGCCGGTCAAAAAGGGTGAAACCGCAATCAGCAACAACAGATAATCATACCAGTTGGTGATAATGCGAACCTCGGGAAGCGCGATGCGGCGCAGGATCAAAAAGACAACCGAAACGATTACGATGACCGTCATGGTGTCCGCCACGGCTTCGGGCAATGCCCACAGGCTGATGCCCCATTTTTCCTTCAACAGGATATTATGCCCCAGCAAAAAGATCGGCGTAATCAGCAGGCCAAAATGCATCACAAAAACCCATAAGGTAAACCAGGGATTCTTGCGCCAGCTTCGGGTCCCATATGGAAAAATCCAGAATAAAATGGACCGTATCGCCCCTCTGACGCCATAGGATATATTCTCACCGTAGGTGACCCGGTCAAGCTTCCAATCAAGGCCTCTGACGTAGCGCACGCCCCGGACTATCAGACCGATAATAAAAATTCCGAATGATATCCATACCATCGGGCCGGTTAAAAACTCATACATGCTTGACTCCTTTATTCGCTAAATTACCGAATATTTTTGAAAACTTTTAAACTAATACAAGCTCTTAAAAACCTATCTCAAAGATGTGGCTCAGGGTTCCCGCTTAAAAGCGGGATTTCACATCTTGATCGAAAAAAATAATGTGTTCAACATAGCAAGGCTTCCCGTGAATTGGAAACGGAGCGTACACGGAGTACGCGCGTATTTCAATTCGCGGGCCAACGCAGCCCTGGGCACTTAGACACGTTTTTGAGATAGGTTTTATTCTTCATCATCGTCCCGCTGGCTAAGAAACAGCCAGAAAAAGGTGATGCCCAGCAACGCACCTATGATTAAGATGTAGGTGATGCTTTCGGTGTGAAACATGTATTCCTGCAATGTGTGAATCGTACCATCCATAGTGTCAGCCTTTTTCGATTATATTCTTATATTCGGTTTTTTAGTTGATTATAGCCTTTAAAGGCATTCAAAAACCAACGTCTGATGATCGTCCTTAAATGCACGGGACTTGAGGAGCGTTTCGCAAAGTATCTTTGCTTCACTTAAGGAGCGCTTCGCTTGAGGCAAAGACCAGTGGATTCGTGCTTGCCTCCAACTTTAAGGTCTGCAAGACCGCTCCTCAAGTCGCCGACTTTCAGTCGGTGACGCTCCTTTCTAATGGTCTTCATAGTCCGGATGCGAATACAATATCGGCATACGGGTAACAATAAAGCGAAAAGCAAGCACGCCCAGGGTCACCAGAAAAACCGTAATAACAATTTCCATCCAGTGCGGGAAATAGCGTTCACTGGCCGGCAGATGCCAGTTAAAGGCCACCAGAGAGATATTCAAGCGGTTGACCACAAGACCCAGAACGGTCCAGGCCGCCGTCCATTTTATCAGCTTTATATTTTTGTCACGCACGCCGACCGCATACAGAAAACAGGGTAGCGCCACAAAGCCTAGCAATTCGACCAGAAACCAGAGCCCGTAATTGGTTGATAGCAAGTGCCAGTTATTGCCTTCCGATACACCGATGACCTTAATGATAAAATAGCCGGCCAGCACCAGTGAGGCGGCTTTACCGAAACCCAGCGCAACGGTATCCTTTTCCTTTAGATGGACCGCGTCCATCTTATCGGCAAAATAGCGATGCGACAGCGTACTTTCAAAAATCACCATCGACAGTCCGGCAATGATACTCGATACAAAGAAATACACCGGTAAATAAGGTGAATACCATAGCGGGTGCAGTTTGGCCGGTGCGATCAAAAACAGAGCGCCCAGCGATGATTGGTGCAGGGTCGACAGAACAACGCCAAAAATGGTCAAAAGAATCGTCAGTCTGACAACCAATTTGCGTGCCCGTTTTAGGCCCAGCCATTCCATGGCTGCCGGTGAAAATTCAATAAACAGCACCGTGAGGTAAAGCGCCACACAGGCCGCCACTTCAAACAGCAGCGAGGTGGTTCCCCGCTGCATGATAAACGGGTAAGGCAACCGCCAGGGTCGGCCCACATCGTAGTGGAGCGCAATCACGACCAGGGTATATCCCAGAAAACCCGTCAAAATTGCGGGCCGAACGGCCGAATGGTATTTCTTCATGCCGAATAGGTAAACCGCCGCCGAGGTAACATAGCCTCCGGCTGCCAGGGCTACACCCACCAGCAGGTCAAAGCCGATCCATATCCCCCAGGGATTATAATCGGACAGATTGGTGACCGCGTCCAAACCGACTGTAAAGCGCAAGACGGTGACAATTAATCCCAGGACAACAATAATTCCGGCAATCACGTTAAAAGGCGTGAGCAACGGTTTGCCGGTTGTTGCGGCTTCATCAGACATCAGGAACCCTCCTCACTTGGCTTCTTCTCCGCTTTTTCAGGCTGCGCATCGGAATCTTCTTCTTTGGGCTTGGCAGCTTCTTCAAGCGCCTTTTTGACCGCATTATCAATCTCTTTTTGTTTCATTTTATTGACGGCTTCGATTTCTGACTTCAGGTTCGCTTTGGCCTCGGTGTTGGCTTGCTCAACAGCCGCTGCAACCGCCAGTTTCGTTTCCGTATTCGCAATTTTCTCTTTGCGCTTTGACATGGCATAAATGCCGGTCAGCAGCACCGGCCAGATCCCGACGACAATCGGCACGCCGCTGAGCGCGCCGGCGGTCAGTTTCGGCGCCGGGGTGACACCCAGATCTTCACGCATGCCGACCTCTTTGTAAGGCACTGCCGACAGATACAACCAGCTGGTGCCGCCCATTTCATTTTCGCCGTAGATATGATTCACATAGCGATCCGGGAATTTGGAGATTCGCGCCCGGGCGACTTGCAGCAGGTCGGTGCGCTTGCCGTAAGTTAATGCTTCTGTGGGGCAGGCTTCCACACAGCCGGGAAGCAGGCCCTTCTCGATTCGCGGAGAACACATGGTGCATTTCATCACCCGCGGCTCAAAGGCGCTGTCGTATTCGTAAGTCGGTATCTCAAAAGGGCAGGCAATCATACAATAGCGGCAGCCCACACAAACCGAAGCATCGTAAATCACGGCTCCCTTTTTCGTCTTGCTAAACGCCCGCACGAAGCAGGCCGATGCACAGGCCGGCTCAAGGCAATGGTTGCACTGGACCTTCCGGTACAGCGGCTCTTTGACTTTGACATTGCTGACAGCATCATAGCGATTAACGATGGTGTAAGTCTTGGCATCGGTGCGGCGTCTGGTATTCAGCACCGACAGATCATCAAACGGCCGCTCCGGCGCAGGCAGTTCATTGACCGTGTTGCAACCCTCTTCGCATTTGCGGCATCCGATGCAGCGGGTATTGTCAAACAATACGCCCATGCTGTTTGGATAGCCGCTAAAATGCTTGTTTGAGGCCGCGTTGGCGGTATTCCCCAGCGTCGTGCCGGCAGTTGCAGCACCCAACCAGCCTAAAAACTTTCTGCGTGTGATCGACATAATTTCCTCTTCCGCTTCCTGTTCGTTTGCAGTTCCGTGTTACAATTAGCTTTTTTTCGGGTGGCAGGCGACACAATTGGTTGCCACCGGTTTTTCAAGGCCCATCGCATCATGACAATCCATACACTGACGATGGTACGCCGCCATGAGACCCGGCTTGGACGGATCCCGTTCATCAAATGGCCGGCCGTGACAACTGGCACAGTTAGGCGGCTTTTGGGCCGCCGGGCTATGATGGTGACATGCCTGACAGAGCGTGTTTTTGTCGGCGTGAAAATACGCCACCAGCTTGCTGTTTTTAATATTGTTGGAAAGTGTCTTGATAATTTTTCGATGCGGCAGCTTCACCGGCTCATATTGGTTCTTCAACGCTTTAATTTCAACATTTTCCGGTATATCCGAGGCCGCGTACATGTCGGTCATAGGCTCGCGCGCGGCGAGATACATGGCGGCCAATTCTTTTTCATCGGTCTGCTGCAGGCTTTCGGCGACCTGTACCACATCTGCCATGTGACAAGTCTGACAGGCAGAAGGATCCTGCTGCCGGGTTTTGGCAATGCTGACATGACAGCCGGCGCATTCTGGGGCGCGCTGGTTTATTTCATGACAGCCCGAGCAGCTCATATTGACATTGAGACGGTGCATGGAGGCCTCAAGGGTCACATATTTGCCTTCTTTGGTGCCCTGTAAAGTGTGGCACTGGACACAGGCGTTTAAATTGGCGTGATGGCAAACCCGGCAGGTGTCGCTGTATTCTTCATGGGATTGGTGATTGAATGGCACCATCTTCATGCGCGTGGCCTGTTTGGGATCCTTGATTCCGGATTTGCTGGCGCGCACAAAAACCGTATCCGGCTGATTGCGCTGCATGCGGGGAACGACCTTGAGTCTTTCAATCAGTTTTTGCTGGGCGGGATCATGACAACCGCCGCAGGTTATCGGACCGGCATCGTCGAATTTGGCCAGGGTTTGACTATGGCAATTGATACATTCCAGATGTGAGGCTTGCTGCAGTGAGATTCGGTTTTCTTCGGTGACGTCCTGATGGCAATACCGGCAGGTGCCCTCCTGGCCTTTGGCGTAGAATAGCTTTTTGGTCACTTCATCATATTGGTGATGGCAGCGTTCACATTTTTCGTTTTGCGCTTTGGAATGCCTGTAGTGCAAAGACTTGTCCATGCCCATCGGCTGCCAGACAGACACAAGGCCCGTCCGCTCCTGGTGGCACTCGCCACAGACCACCGGCCCGCTTTTTTCATTGGCGGCCGCCGTCTGCTGATGGCAGGCAACACAATTGGCGTGGTAAACATCCATCACCGCCTGCTGGGTAGAATCCTCAAGCCGCATATATTTGAATACCAGGCGATCTTTTTGGGTTAAATGGCAGGCGGTGCAATCTTTATTTTTCTTTGCCACCGCCTCGGTGTGCTTCTGGTGCAAAAATGGCACTGCCGGCCGCTCCAGTTTGCCGAATTTTTGCATCGAATTGATGCGGATAATGTCGGCCCGCTGTTGCATTTCGGATTCAGATGGGCCTTTGGCACCGTAGTTTCCGGAACACGTCAGACAAATGGTAACGATCAGAATAACAAGTACGCTACCTGTAACGCTCAACCGTGCTTTTACTTTCTTCATATCTTGCTTCCTTGTATTCCTTGCGTTTGCCACTAAAATGCGGGTATCAAAACCTTCTCATTTACAATTTACATTTGCCTTCTCGTTATCGATGAGATCCTTTATAGTCGTTTCATCGTAAATATTAAATATCGCAGCCTTGACCTTGTTCCACATGGGAAAAAACGTGCATTGCCCTTTAAACGGACATTGCGTCTCCGGTACCAGTGCTGCACAATCAGTTTGATCGACATCGCGCTCCAAAAAGCGCATAATGTGACCCACCGTAATTTTTTCAGGGGGCTGAATAAGGTAGTATCCACCGTAAAAGCCGCGCTTGGAATTCACCATTCCGCTGCCTTTGAGCTGGTTTAGAATAACTTCCAGAAATTTTGCGGGGATGGCCTGTGCTCTGGCAATTTCAGATATTTTGCGGGGCCCCTTACCATTATGCTTGGCAAGTTCAAATATGGCCCGAAGGGCATATTGATTTTTTTTCGTGATAAGCATCGCGCTACTTTCTCGACTTTTATAATCAAGAAGTTTGTCGACTTTCATAGTCAGGAAGTTTGTCGACTTTCATAGTCAAGAAAGTGCCAATTGTCAAATATTTTTTTTAAATATTATCAATTTTTATCTTTAATGTTTTTAATGGGTTATCAAAAATTACGACGATGTGGCATCAGTTAATATCACGTTGTAGTAGAAGGAAAAACAGGGCAAACAGGGTGTCAGATCACAGAGGTCCGCGGTCAGAGAACAGAACACTGAAGACAGATGGTATAAACCGGGGAATGAATCACTTTGTCGGCAATCTGACCTCTGTTTTCTGTTATCTGTTGACTGATCACCGACACCTGAAACCTATTACCTAAAAAAAAGGCAGGGTTATAACTACCCCTGCCTTTTTTCCAATGTCTAATACATGAAAGATACAGCGGAACGCAACTCCGGGCGATGTTAGTGAATAGCTATTTCGTGCGCCCCCTGCATCGGATCTTTGAAGGGTACCGTAACTTTTAAGACTCCATTTTCAAATTTTGCGCTGGCGTCTTTCGCATTCACCGGACAACAGAACGCGGCCGTGGTGACATAATCAAAGTCTTTCCGGGGTGCTCTTAGGCTGAAACTGTCTTCAAGCATTTTAAGATTGATATCCTTTTTTTCGACCCCTGGAAGACAAATTTCCAGATTTAAATTCTGGCGGTCATCGTCCACATATGAACACACCTCTGCGGCCATCTTAAATTTATCTTCTGCCATTGCCATCACCTCCCTTGATTCACCGCAGTGACGAATTGATTCGATTAAGATGCAGAACACAATGTCCTGCATTCTAAATTATGGTAATGCACAACCGGTCAAAAGCAAGCACCAGGCAGCCGGTCGGCCTATAGAGCCGCTTAACAGTTCAATATTGACAATAGCGCCCGGCAGTTTATTATGGCAATGGCGGGATCAATTTTAGCATCTCAACGAGGAGTAGGGGGACAAAGGTGCTGGTTATCGGGCTCACAGGCGGAATCGCAACGGGAAAATCAACGGTATCCGCTATGCTCAAGAAAGCCGGCGCCGTTATTATCGACGCCGACACCATTGCCCGGGCAGCGGTCAAAAAGGGGCTGCCGGCTTATCGGGAAATCGTCGCTCAATTTGGTACTGCGGTCCTGTTGCCGGATGGTGAGATCGACCGCAATGTGCTGGGTGATATTATTTTCAATGATCCCCAAAAAAAACAGCTGCTCAACAGCATTGTGCACCCGCAGGTCAGCCGCGAAATAAAGCGTCTCCTGAAACAGATCGAAAAAACGCATCCGAATTCGGTCACCATTCTGGACATACCGCTGCTGATTGAAGCTGACATGCACAAAGGTTTAAGCGTTGTCATGGTCGTCTATGCGCCGCAGCATCTTCAGGTGAGTCGCTTGATGCAAAGAGATCACATTTCAGAAGCCAGTGCCCTTGCACGCGTTCGCTCTCAGATGCCGATAGAGGAAAAGAAAAAACAGGCCACCATCATAATCGATAATTCCGGCACCATCGAAAATACCCGCAAGCAAACCCTTGAAATATTTAAGCGTCTAAAAACTGGAAAGGATATAATCAGACTATGAATATTGTCGTGCCCAGCGAAATTCATCCCGCTGAGAACCGGGTGGCCCTGATCGCCGAGCATATTGCCCGGCTGGTCGAAAAAGGAGCGCATATTTCAGTCGAAACCGGAATCGGAAAGACCTTAAACATCTCCGATGAAGATTACCAAAATGCCGGCGCATCTCTGGAAGCGGATCGAAGTCAATTGTATCAGAGCGCAGACATGGTTCTTCAGATCCGCAAACCGGCCATAGAAGATGTTGCGCTGTTAAAAGAAGAATGCATTTATGTGAGCTTGATGGATCCGTTCAACGAACGGGAATTGATCGAAGCTTTCAGGCAAAAGGGCGTGACGGCCATCAGCATGGAGATGATCCCGCGAATCACCAGAGCGCAGAAAATGGACGTCCTGAGCTCACAATCCAATCTGGCCGGTTACGCGGCGGTGATCATCGCCGCCGAGCGCATCGCTAAAATATTTCCGATGATGATGACGCCGGCCGGAACCATTTCGCCGGCCAGAGTTTTTGTGGTCGGCGTCGGCGTGGCCGGCCTGCAGGCCATTGCAACCGCCAAAAGACTGGGTGCCCGGGTTGATGCATTCGACACCCGGCCGGTGGTCGAAGAGCAGGTAAAATCACTGGGAGCCCGTTTTGTGAAGATAAATCTGGGTGAAACCGGCCAGACAAAAGACGGCTACGCCAAAGCGCTGACCGAAGAGCAGTTACAAAAACAACGGGAGGGGATGGCTAAAGTCTGTGCGGCTTCCGACGTGGTGATTACCACCGCCCAGTTATTCGGCCGAAAAGCGCCGCTCATTATTACCGCAGACATGATTCAGGGCATGGCCAAAGGATCGGTGCTGGTTGACCTGGCCGTTGAAAATGGTGGCAATATTGCCGGCTCACAGCCGGATCAAGAAGTTGACGTCAATGGCGTGCGAATCATCGGAATGACCAATCTGCCGGGCAAAGTGGCGGTCAACGCCAGTCAGATGTTTTCAGCCAACATGCACGCGCTGGTGGATGAATTTTGGAATCCAGATGAAAAGCGCTTTGTGCTGAACTTTGAAGACGAAATTATTCAAGGATGTGTTATCACACACAAAGGTGAAGTGGTAAATCAGATGATTGCGGATCATTATGCTCAAGTGAGTCAGTCCGGTTAATATCTTCACGCCGGCAAAACCCGAAATCCGGAACACAAAATCCGACATAAATTCGAAATTCGAAATTCAAATTATCAAAAATTTTTCGAATTTGCGTAAACTTCCAAGGAGAATAATATCATGTCCATCGGTCTTTTAATCTTTGTGTTTATTCTGGCCATTTTTCTCGGAGTGGAACTGATTAGCAAAGTGCCGTCGCAATTGCATACGCCGCTGATGTCCGGAACCAATGCCATTTCGGGCGTCACGATTGTGGGCGCGCTGACGGCAGCCGGAACCGGTGCGGATACCTTTGCCGCCATCGTGGGAACCATCGCACTCGTTCTGGCCACCATCAATGTCGTCGGCGGGTACCTGGTGACCAATCGCATGCTAGCCATGTTCAAAAGCAAAGATCAGGAGCAGAAATGACGGACTACACTGCGGTTTTGATTGATTTCGGCTACATTCTGGCATCTATGCTCTTCATTATTGGCATCAAGATGCTCGGCAGACCCGAGCGCGCCCGGCGCGGCAACATGGTCTCCGCTCTGGGTATGCTCATCGCAGTTGTTGTGGCGCTGCTTGAGTGCTGTCTGTCGTTTTCGCTCGTCATCGGCGGGATGGTCGTCGGCGCGCTTATCGGCGTGATTGCCGCGCGCACCATAAAAATGACATCCATGCCGCAGATGGTGGCCATCCTGAACGGTTTTGGCGGGCTGGCCAGTCTGCTGGTTGGCTGGGAAAACTATCATAGTTCACCCGACGGTAACAGCTTTGTTATCTTCGCCATCGTTCTGGCAGTGCTGATTGGCGGTGTTGCTTTTTCGGGGAGTGTGGTGGCATACGGCAAACTGGCTGAGCGGATCTCGGGCCGGCCTATTTTTTTCAAAGGTCAGAAGGTCGTCAACGCCGCGATCATCGCCGCCATCTTAATCTGTGGCGTTTTGTTTGCATGGAGCCCGACGGCAACTTACGCCTACCCGCTTTTAATTATCATCATCGGCCTCTCGTTGTTTTTGGGTGTACTGGGTGTCATCCCCATCGGCGGCGCCGACATGCCGGTGGTCATCGCCCTGCTCAACAGCTATTCCGGACTGGCAGCCAGTGCCGCCGGCTTTATCATTTTAAACAACGTGCTCATCGTCGCCGGCGCGCTGGTGGGCGCCAGCGGTTTGATTTTAACCGGCATTATGTGCAAAGCCATGAATCGCTCCCTGGCCAATGTCCTTTTTGGCGGATTACAAACGGCAGTCAGTAAAGCCGGCACCGACCAGGTGCAGGGGGAACCGTCTCCGATTTCCCCGGCGGATGCGTATTTTGTACTTGAGGCCGCGCGCTCGGTCGTGTTTGTCCCGGGCTACGGGATGGCGGTGGCCCAGGCACAGCACGCGGTCAAAGAGATTGGCGATATTCTGGAGGAAAACGGCGCCGAGGTTCGCTACGCCATTCACCCCGTCGCCGGCCGCATGCCGGGGCACATGAATGTGCTGCTGGCCGAAGCCAATGTCCCTTACGAGCAACTGGCCGAGATGGATGATGTCAACCCGATTATGGATAGCGTTGACGTTTGCGTAGTTATCGGGGCTAACGATGTTGTCAACCCGGCCGCCAGAGAAATCGAATCGAGCCCGATCTACGGCATGCCGGTCATCAATGCCGATCAGGCCAAAACCGTCATCGTTCTGAAACGCTCCATGGCGGCCGGATTCGCCGGTGTGGACAACCCGCTTTTTGTCAAACCAAATACACGCATGCTCTTTGGCGATGCCAAAGCGTCATTACAGCAATTGGTATCGGAATTCAAGGAAAGCTGACAGCCATGCGGCAGAGGCCAGAGGTCAGATGGACGCAATAAAGAAAATTGCGGATAAAATAAAACAGGGCGGCAAAAATATCGTCTTCACCGGCGCCGGTATTTCCACTGAAAGCGGAATACCAGACTATCGCAGCCAGGGCGGTATCTGGGACAAATTCCGCCCGGTCTATTTCGACGAATTTATGAGCTCCCGCAAAGCCCGGGAAGAATACTGGCGACGATGGCAAGAACTTTACCGGGGTATCCGGCAGGCGCAACCGAATGCCGGGCACACCTCCATCGCCAGACTTTATCAAACGGGACTGCTGGAGGCGGTCATTACCCAGAATGTGGATGGGCTTCACCAGGAATCGGGCCTTGCGGATGAAAAAATAATCGAGCTGCACGGCAACACCCGACGCATCCGCTGTATGAGCTGTCGCAACATAACGTCCTCTGCAGAAACGCAAAAGCGTTTGCAATCCGGCGATGCCGCTCCGGAATGCGAGTGCGGCGGTTATTTAAAACCCGACACGATTTCATTCGGTCAGGCCATGCCCGTTGTCGAAGTTGAAAAAGCCGCTGCGCTTTCTCAGACCTGTGATTTTTTCATGGTGGTGGGTTCCACCCTGCTGGTACAGCCGGCAGCCCATATGCCGGTTTATGCCAGACAAAACAATGCTTTTCTGGCGATTGTCAACCTGTCCGAAACCCCCTGCGATAATATGTGCGATGTGCTGATTCGGGATAAAGCTGGTGAGGTGCTGCAGCAGATCGTCAGAGAAGTAGAAAACAGTATCTAAAAGTTCAGCGTTCAGGGTTTAGAGGTTCAAAGGTTCAACGCCTTGGCCACTGGCTTCTTGCTGCTGGCCGATTCAAATAGTAACTCGGAACGCGTAACTCGTGACTCGCAAGACGCAAAGCCTGAACCCTGAACCACGGAACCCTGAACTCTTGAACTTTGACCCCTTTGGGGGTCAACGAACTTTAATATTATCAATAACCTTGACGCTGCCATCGGTGCTGCGGGAGATTTCAAGGGCACGATCCCTCTGATATTTGCTGCTGACGACCCCGGTGAGCGTCACCACCCCCAGATAGACGTCGACATCAATATTCAGAGAACGGACTTCCGGTTCGGCAATCAGCTTGGCTTTGATTTTATTGCTGACCACATTGTCATCCCAGACATCGCCAAAACTTCTTTGACCGATCTGAATATTATTGGAGACCGACTTTACGCCCGGAACGCGTTGAGCAATTTGCGTGGCGCGCGTGGCTTCATTTTGGGTGGCAACAACCCCTGTGAGTGTAACGTTGCCGCCGATGGTATCCACATCGATCTGGCGGGCTTTGACGGTTTGGTCTTTCAGCATTTCATGGTTGACCCGGGTGGTGATCGTGGAATCATCCAGCATGCTTTCGACCGGGTTTTTACCGGACTCATGTGTGCTGGCGCAGCCGGAGATGGCAAACAGCGCAACGACCGATAATAGCAAAACTTTTTTCATGATCCCTGCTCCTTGAGCGGTTATAGTGGTTGTCAAAAATGTTATTATGAAAAGCGGTATAAATTTATCCTGACTATGTTATGCAAATTTTATGCTAAAAACTGTAAGCCAAACTATTTATAAATTATTCAACGGGTTATAGAACAAATTGCCGTAAACAAATTTGTAAAGGGTATGCAAAATGACAAATTATGGGGGTTTGAGTGTCAATTTTACGATTCAATACCATTAACGGCAAAAAACTTTTATTTGAACCATTTGCTATAAAACATGACGGTTAAGCGGCAGAATTTTATCCCTGCAAGCTCAAAACGTCAGATCGGTTTTTCAAATTCAACGCCAAAGTCATAAGGAAAAATCAATGCAGATTGTCAATAATCTTCACGCATTCGTGTGGCGGTCGCCGACCGCCAACAATTGCAATGCCTATTTCATTGATGGGCCAAGCCGGGTGTTGATCGACCCGGGGCACAGGGCCCTGTTCGACCATGTTGATCTGGGATTAAAGGAGTTGGGCTTGAAAACAGACGATATCGATCTGGTCGTCTGCACCCATGCGCATCCGGACCACCTGGAAAGCGTTCAGCTGTTTAGGAAAAAATCAACCCTGTTTACCCTTGGCGGGATCGAATGGCAGTGGGCCGCAACCATCGGCAAAGATATGAGCGCTGCCTATGGGGTCGATATTGAGGCCATCGCTCCTGACTTTTTCCTGCAGGAGGGCACGCTTTCTCTGGACGGACTTGAAATGCAAATTTATCTCACGCCCGGTCATTCTCCCGGTTCTGTCTGTCTTTACTGGTCGGCACAAAAGGCGCTGTTTACCGGTGACCTGGTTTTTAAGGACGGTCTCGGGCGTACCGATTTGCCTGGAGGCGATGGTGCCAAAATCAAAGAAAGCATTCAGCGGATGGCCCGGCTGGATGTTGAGTTGTTGTTGTCGGGACACGGCGAAATCATTTCCGGTGCCCGGGAGGTAAAGTCAAATTTTGACCGCATCGAGGAATATTGGTTCGGGTATATTTAGATCCAGAGGTCAGCAGACAGAAAACAGAGGACAGAGGACCATCAATTTGGGATTTATAGTGGTTGTCAAAAAAACGTTCCGATTGCGGGACGTTTTTTTGCTACAACACTTATGCCGCCATCCTTTTTTTCGGAACATTATTATGACAAGCGGTATAAATTAGCGTTGGACAAAGATGACTTTACAATAATCAATATAAAACCTGAAAATTTTGCCTGAACAATCCATTTGAGGTATAATTATACATAAGAAAAATTCAAAATATTTTTTTAATCTTAGAAAGAGCATTGATAATTATGATAAATTGCAGCGAGCTCTTTGACCGCTTACAGCGAAATGAAAAAATAGCTAAAAAATTTCACGAAATCGAAATCAAAATCCTTTCGATTTTAAACTTCAAGAATCTATTTGAGGTTCTTTTAACAGAAATTCAAGAACAATTCGGCGTATCATATGCATGGATTTCATTGATTGAAAAAAGCGAGATATCAAACCTGGTCCAAACTGTAGCAGACTCTGTAATCTTAAAACAACGAATGCGTTTCATCAATCGTAAAAAATTTATGGATCTTGTCGGAAACCGCCGACAACCAATTCTGATAAATGAAAACCTTCAACACTATTTTCAGCTAATTCCAGCTGATTACAGTTATCCAATAAGATCAATGGCTATTGCGCCAATTTCATTTCATGGCAAGATCATTGGTAGTTTAAATCAGGCGGATTATTCAAAAGGGCGCTTTCAACCCGGAATAGATACCAGTTTGCTTGAACAGCTCTCAATCAAGGTTTCTTTGTGCATTTCAAATGTGATTGCCCATGAGAAGCTGCAGTTTATGGCTTACTATGATCCATTAACCGGCTTGCTAAACCGCAGAGTGATGAAATCTATTCTCAGGCGGGAATTTAATCGTGTCAAACGATATAAGACTCCGCTTTCTCTAGTTTTTATTGATGTAAACGATTTCAAACAGGTGAATGACACCTTTGGACATGATGCGGGTGACGAGTTGCTCAAATATCTATCCTCACTGCTATTGGAAATGAGCAGAGATTCGGATGTGGCTACGCGTTTTGCCGGCGATGAGTTTGTGCTCATTCTTCCAGAAACATCTGCATCCAGTGCTGAAATGATGTTGAGCCGTATGCAAAATTATGTAGTCGACCACCCATTTGTGATGGAGTCAAATATTGTGCCTTTTTCTGTTAGCTTTGGTATTGCCTCCACCGAAGATGAAACTATCTGTAACCCTGACACGTTGCTCAAAAGGGCTGACGAAGCGCTTTACGAAAAGAAAAAGGCACAAAAGTTAAATGTTTACAATATTGCATAATATTATCGGATTGACGTAACGAATTCATAACAAATCTGAACCCTACCTAATTTTATCCTTCGGCTATGAAGGGACAATCGCAAATAATGCAGATATCTTCTGGAAAACTAAAATATTTTCACACCAAAAAACTGC
>Ga0265303_10000780_pt1 | contig 18723 bp, 14 predicted proteins | sample Helome_2_FD_192494 | JGI IMG/M metagenome (GOLD analysis project Ga0265303, IMG submission 192494) | Marine sediment microbial communities from subtidal zone of North Sea - Hel_20160317 (Illumina Assembly) | ecosystem: Environmental > Aquatic > Marine > Subtidal zone > Sediment ... | reverse complement strand
CACGTCATCAAGCGTGCGCGCCCTCTCTTGCGCGACCATGTGTCTTACTTCAGCTTCGCTCAGGCCGGCGCCAAAGTCTTTGCCAAGATCCTCCTTTTTCTGCGCGTTGCCAAGCACCTTCTCGGCCACGGTCCCGTAACTTCGAACCAGCCTGTGCACAGTTGCGCCGTCGATAAAGGGGTAACGTGATTGTAGTCTTGCGTGGAGTTCTTGCACGCCATCAGGTGCGAAGTCGCCGCCAGGCAAGGGTGCGTCGCGCGTCCAATCCGAGTCGGGCACCGACAGGAACGGGGTGAGACGAGAAAGCGCATTCTGTGCCAGGCGTCGATAGGTCGTGATCTTGCCGCCAAAGACATTCAGCAACGGGGTACTTCCCTGCGCAGTTTCTACCTTGAACACATAGTCCCGGGTAGCCTCCTGGGCAGCACTGGCGCCATCGTCGTATAGCGGCCGCACGCCGGTATACGTCCAGACTACGTCATCACGACGGATCGGGCGCTCGAAATATTCGCTGGAAGCTGCGCACAGGTAGTCGATCTCGTCTTCGCCGGCGTGGATTCCATCGAGCGAACCGTTGTGATCGGCGTCTGTGGTGCCGACAAGTGTGAAATCCTGTTCGTAAGGGATGGCGAAGAAAATCCGCCCATCCTTGTTCTGGAAAATATAGGCCCGCTCGTGTTCGAACATGCGCGGCACCACGATATGGCTTCCCCGGACCAGGCGTACATTGCGCTTCGCAGCCGCTTCACTATGCGGAACCGCAGCATGGATAACCTCATCGACCCAGGGACCGGCCGCGTTGATCAAGGCGCGAGCCCGGACCCTGTGTGCATTTTCCCCAGCGGCATCCTCGACAGTTACTTCCCACACGCCGTCTCGGCGCACGGCCCCGGTCACACGACTGCGTGTCTCTATACGGGCGCCGAGGCGCTCGGCGTCCATGGCATTGAGTACCACCAGGCGTGCGTCATCCACCCAGCAGTCGGAGTATTCGAAGCCTTTGCGAAAACGGTCCACCAGCGGCTGACCGGCAGTGTCGGTTTGCAGGTTCAGGGTGCGCGTACCCGGCAGAAGCTTGCGCCCGCCGAGGTGGTCATAAAGAAACAGCCCCAGACGCAGCAACCATGCCGGGCGCAAATCCGCGTGGTGAGGCAACACAAAGCGCAGCGGCCAGATGATATGCGGCGCATTGCGCAGCAGAACTTCACGTTCGATCAATGATTCACGTACCAAGCGGAATTCGTAGTACTCGAGATAGCGCAGCCCTCCATGGATCAGCTTGGTGCTGGCCGATGAGGTGCCTTGGGCAAGATCACCCTGTTCGGCAAGGAAGACTTTCAAGCCGCGCCCCGCCGCATCTCGCGCAATGCCACACCCGTTGATACCGCCGCCGATGATTGCAATGTCGTAGATCGCTTGATGTTTCATGTGCCAGTGTCTCTATTGCATTTGGCGGGTGTTCATAGTGCTTTTCTCGCGCTATGTGGCGCGTGAACTTGGTTGAATTCTGGCTAAAACATTCGTTATGTCAACATTTGCTTTCGTTTTATTTCGAATTTGCCTGCCTCGCGCCATATAGCAAAGGGAAACCAGCGTTTTTTCAGTTAGTTATTGTTCAGTGAGTATTAGAATTTGTGAATTACCCCATGCGCCTTGCGGCCCGGGAATGGCGTGACATAGCGCGTGAATCTCGGGTCCGGAACCCAAAACAGGCCATAATGGTTCGCAAAGGTTCGCTTTATAACAGGTATCGCTATGTCGCTTTCGCTAAGACAGCAGGAGATCTCGGAGATCGCACGCCGTAATGGCCGAGTCACGGTGGATGAACTCGTCAATCAATTCGAGGTAACGCCACAGACAATCCGCAAAGATCTGAACGACCTCTGCGAAAAAAAAATCCTATCGCGAGTGCATGGCGGCGCGGTCATCAGCTCCGGCGTGACCAACCTGGGTTATGAGCAGAGGCAGGACATTGCGGCCGAAGAAAAAGCCGTAATCGGGCAGATGTGCGCCGAGCAGATACCGAACAGCACGTCCCTGTTTATCAATCTTGGCACCACGACCGAGGCCGTGGCGCGCGCGCTGCTGCAGCATCGCGACCTCCTGGTCATCACCAACAACCTCAACGTGGCTAACATCCTGATCAACAATCCCACATGCGAGGTGATCATTGCCGGCGGTGTTCTGCGTCGTGCCGACAGAGGAATAATCGGTGAGGCAACTGTCGATTTCGTCAATCAGTTCAGAGTTGACTACGCTGTTATCGGAACATCTGCTATCGACGGTGACGGGTCCCTGCTTGACTTCGACTATCGTGAAGTGCGGGTTGCCCAGGCGATTCTGAACAATGCCCGGCGTACCTATCTGGTTGCGGACAAATCCAAGTTGGAGCGCTCAGCTCCAGCAAGGATTGGCCATATCTCCCAGGTGTCTGACTTTTTCACCGACGAGATGGTGTCTCAGGACCTGACCCAGGTGTGCGTTCGACATGGCGTGGGTGTGCATGAAACAAGAAACTGGGAATCCCGACGCTAAGCAACCCCAATTCCATACTGTACGCACTACCAATCCGGAAAAGATCCGTCGCACGAGCGGTTGGTGCGCAACTCCACCGAGGGCGGTTGTCTGAGCCAGAACAGGACAAACTGCAACTGCGAAAACGAAGGCTGAAATTCATCAAACGCCCTTCGTGATGCCACGGACTTCCATTTGCCCGCCCGCCTTCATGCAATTTGCAGGTTTAGCAGCCTGTCGGACTTGGCCGTTTGCAGCGAAAATTCCTCGGAGCGAATCAAATCAGCTTTGTCGTCTGAGGAGAATGGCCAGGCTATTTGACGAGGAGGATAAGCGGAGTTGATCGCTATCCAGGGATTTGCAGCCAAACAGCGTTAAGTCCGAAAGGCTGTTAGCCCCTCAGCGCCGTGATCGCCGCAATATGGGCGACTCGATCCCGGGCCCCTTGATGCTCGCAGCTTTTTTTGAAATTTGGTTTCAAAATCAGCAGCGAATGCTACTATGCTTGGCGTGTAAGTACACTCGACCCGTTGTGATCCGAGGGTGAAGTCCGAGACGCAACAACCTCTTTAAACGAGACAAGCGACGTGGCAGGAACGCGAAAAAGCAGCCGTGGTGGCGCCAATGCCTCCAACGTGGGATCGGTCAAGGCCCTCGACCGCGGCCTGTCGCTGCTCGAATGCCTGGCGGAATCAGAGCGCGGCATGACCCAGAGCGACTTGGCGATGACCGTCGGGATACCGCCGGCCACAACGTTTCGGTTGCTCAACACCCTGGAGCAACGCAAGTTCGTCTACCAGGATGTCGAGCGCGGTCTCTGGTTCGTGGGTCAGAGGGCATTCCAGACCGGCAGCGCGTTTCTCGAAAGCCGAGATTTCGTCGTCAAGGCGCGCCCCTACCTGCGGCAGTTGATGGAGCAAAGCGGCGAGACCGCCAACCTCGCCGTCGCGGAAAACGGCAGGGCGGTTATTTTGGCACAGGTCCAGTCCCACGAGATGATGCGCATGATCGTGCCGCTGGGCAGCCAGTCGCCGATGCACGCCTCGGGCCTCGGCAAGGCATTGCTGGCCAGTATGAATGACGAGGCGGTGTCATCAATCCTGCACCGCCACGGATTGCCGGCCATTACCAAACACTCGATTACCTCCCCGGAACAATTGCGTCAGGCGCTGGAAGAAATAAGCGCCCGGGGCTGGGCGTACGACGACGAGGAGCATGCGCTGGGACTGCGCTGTGTCGCGGCGACGATTCACGATGAATTTGGGAACGCCCTCGCGGCGGTGTCCATATCCGGGCCAAAGTCACGCATTCCTGACAACAAATTTCCCGGGCTCGGTCAACTGGTCAGTAAAACGGCGGCGGAGATCACCGCTACGATTGGCGGCCAAATGCCGGCACGACCGCAAACCACGGTACACGCCGTTTAACCGACGTCAACAAGCTTGTGCTGTAAACGGACTTCCCGCCTGTCTCAAGAAACATCGAGCAGTTCTATCCAGTGCCGAACGTCGATCCGGGTGCCGGTCTGGATGTGCAAAAGACAACCGATGTTGGCGCTAGCGATGATATCCGGCATACCGGACTCCAACGCCTCGACCTTGTTTTTCAGAAGCTGTTGCGAGAGCGCTTTCTGCAGGATCGAATATGTACCGGCTGAACCGCAGCAGAAATGTTTGTCCGCAATCGGCGTAAGCTCGAAGTTCAGTTTGCGGAGGATATCCTCGACCACACCTGACAGCTTCTGACCATGCTGGAGCGTACAGGGAGGATGAAAGGCGATCTTTCTGCCAGCACCATTTACGTCGAGCTCGACAAGGTCCTCCGCGGCGAGAATCTCACTGAGATCGCGGGTCAACTCGGTAACCCGCTGCGCCTTGTGCGCATAGCCGGGGTCGTTGCACAACACATGGGCATAGTCGCGCACCATCGCCCCGCAGCCACTGGCCGTCATTACGATCGCCTCGACACCCTGTTCGACGTGAGGCCACCAGGCATCAATATTGCGCCGCATGAAATCCGCCCCCTCTTCGTGCGCGCCCAGATGGTAGCTCACGGCGCCGCAACAACCGGCCTGCGGCGCCGCAATCAAAGAAATCCCGAGGCGGTCGAGCACGCGCGCGGCAGTGGCATTGATCTGTGGCGCCATCGACGGCTGCACGCAGCCCTGCAGTACCAGCATGCGGCGCGCATGCCGCGGCGCGGGCCAGCTGCCGGCAGTCCGTTTCTCGGGGATGGATTTCTTGACTGCAGCGGGCAGCATCGCACGCACCAACTGCCCCAGCTTGACCAACGGGGTAACACGCCGCTCATACGACAGCAGCGTGCGCAACCCCCAGCGGGTGATGCTCGCTGACAGTGTGCGGCCGACTTTCTCATCCACCACCTGCCGGCCCACATCCACCAGGTGCCCGTACTTGACCCCCGACGGGCAGGTGGTCTCGCAGTTTCTGCAGGTCAGGCAGCGATCGAGGTGCAACTGGGTCTTTGCCGTGACCTCCCGCCCCTCCATCACCTGCTTGATCAGATAGATGCGGCCGCGCGGACTGTCGAGTTCGTCGCCCAGCAGATTGTAGGTCGGGCAGGTGGCCAGACAGAATCCGCAATGTACGCAGCTGCGCAGGATGGCGTCGGCCTGTTTGCCGACGTCGGTTGCCTTGATGGAGTCCGAGATCGCAGTCTGCATGATCGTTTCTCAACTAATGTTCGCAAAAAAGGGAGCCTGCATATTGCACCAGGGCGCGGCTGCGCAAGCGGGCTGAGCGGCAATTACCATTCCGCATACAGCCGATGGGCATTTAGGATGCCGCGCGGATCGAATGCCTGCTTTATCCGGCGCTGGACGGCTGCCATTTCCTCCGGCAGCGGTTGGAACACCGCCCCCCGGTCGCCCCCGCGGTACAAGCTGGCGTGACCGCCGGCCGCCCGAGCGTGATGCCACACTGCGTCCGCCGCCGGTTCGCCGCGCAGCCAGCGCTGCGCGCCACCCCATTCGAAAAAACCGACGCCCTCGAGATCCGTCAGCGGCGCCGCGGCAGGTACCGACAACCGCCAGATTGGTGCATCGCCGGCAAAATAAGGGTGCGCGTGGTCGCGTACGGAGTCCCAGAAGTCGTCGACCTCCGGCAGACGCTCACCACCGACCCTTGCCGCCGCGGCAGCGACCGCGGTGCTCGCACCGGAGAAGCGCAGGTACAGGCGCTGGCCGTCGTATGCGGTGGCGGTCAGGGGATAAGGTTTTCCGCCGAGCGCATTCATTGCCGTCAGCGCCGCCTCCGGGCGCTCTTCACGCACCAGCGTGATTTCTGCAGGGGGCCGCGGCAGCACCTTGAGCGAGGCCTCGAGCAGAACGCCCAGGGTGCCTTGGGCCCCCACCATCAATCTCGACACATCGTACCCGGCAACGTTCTTCATCACCTCGCCACCAAAGCGCAGCAACTCCCCTCGCCCGTTCAGCACCCGGGTGCCGAGCACGAAATCCCGCGCCGCACCGAGATACGGGCGGGCGGGACCAGACAGCCCACAAGCCAGCGTGCCGCCGAGGGTGGCGGCCTTGCCGAAGCGCGGCGGATCGAAAGGCAGCATCTGTCCGTGCTCCGCCAGTGCCGACTCGATATCGCCGAGCGGCGTGCCCGCACGTGCGCTGAGCACCAGTTCGGTCGGTTCGTAGTTGGTGATCCCGCGGTGCGCGGAGACAGACAGCTGTGTGCCCTGGCTGGCGCGGCCGTAGAAGCCCTTGGTGCCGCCGCCGATGATGACCAGCGGGTTCCGCTCGGCATGGGCATGCTCAACGACCTGTGCCAGATCTGCGCTGATGTCCTGTACCTGCATGGCCTCAGAACCTCTCCAGATCGGGCCATGGCGGGTCTGCATGGTGCACGTGCATGGCACCGTATTCGGCACAGCGCTGCAGCGTCGGCACTGCCTTGCCCGGATTCAGCAGGCCGTCGGCATCGAACGCCGCCTTGACGGCGTGGAACTGTTCCAGCTCCAGCGGCTGAAACTGCACGCACATCTGGTTGATCTTCTCCACACCGACGCCATGCTCGCCGGTAATCGTGCCACCTACCTCGACGCACAGCTCCAGGATGCGAGCCCCGAACTCCTCGGTCTTCTCCCATTCCCCCGGTTCGTTGGAGTCGAACAGGATCAAGGGGTGAAGATTGCCGTCACCGGCGTGAAACACGTTGGCCACGGGAAGCGAATATTGCTCCGACATCTCAGCCATCCGCTTGAGCACCTCCGGCAGGCGCTTGCGCGGAATGGTGCCATCCATGCAATAGTAGTCTGGCGCCAGCCGACCGGTGGCAGGGAACGCCGACTTCCTGCCCTTCCAAAGCCTCTGCCTTTCCGCCTCGTCGGCGGCGATGTGCACTCCGGTCGCGCCGCTGCTCTGCATCACCGACTGCACACGCTCGATCTGCTCGTTGACTTCCTCCTGGGTCCCGTCCAGCTCGCACAACAGGATGGCTGCGGCGCCCACCGGATAGCCGCAATGGGCGAAGTCCTCGGTGCAGCGGATCGCCAATTCATCCATCATCTCGAGGCCCGCCGGAATGATACCGGCGGCGATGATGCCGCCGACCGCCGCGCCGGCGTTGGCGACATCGTCGAATGCCGCCATCAGCAGCATTGCCACCACCGGACGCGGCAGCAGCTTGACTGTGACCTCGACGATGACGCCGAGCATGCCTTCCGAGCCGTTCATCAGCGCCAGCAGATCATAGCCGGGGGCATCCAGACACTCGCCGCCGACGGTGAGCAACTCGCCGTCGATGGTGATGACCTTGAGCTCGAGCACGTTGTGCACCGTCAAGCCATACTTTAGGCAGTGCACGCCGCCGGAGTTTTCCGCCACGTTGCCCCCAATCGTGCAGGCGATCTGTGAAGATGGATCGGGTGCGTAGTAAAGGCCGTGCGGAGCGGCCACCTCGGATATCGCCAGGTTGCGCACTCCCGGCTGCACCCGGGCAATGCGCCGCACAGGGTCGACATCGAGAATACGATTGAACTTGGCAAGGCCCAGCAGCACCCCATTGTCGAGCGGCATGGCACCGCCAGACAGGCCGGTTCCGGCGCCACGGGCGACCACCGGCACCTGCTCACCCCTGCAGATCGCCAGCACCCGCTGCACCTGTTCGATCGTGTCTGGCAGTACCACGATCAACGGAACCCGTCGAAACGCCGACAGGCCGTCGGCCTCGTAGGGCCGCAGATCCTCGGGCGCAGACAGCACGGATTCGCTCGGCAGGAAGGCCATGAAGGCCGCCGCCAGGGATGCGCGCTGGCGCGCCAGATCAGCGGGAGCTTCGTCGACCCCCGGCAACCCATCGAGTGCTTGCGTCATATCGCCACCCCACCCGCGTTCCGCGGCAAAGTTTATTTTTTGAAAGTTTTTTTCAAATTTACTTGATGTCGCACTTATAGCTGCTATCATGCTTTTATACAAGGCAAACGAAGAACTAAAATTTCAAAAGTTATTTTTGAAAATCAATTTCTTTTTCTGAGCCACAAGAAGCCGGGACCGCGGTTGGCAACGGAAAATCTCTTCGAGGAACATACCCATGGCAAGAATGAAAGCTTGTGACGCAGCTGTCCACATCCTGCGTAAAGAGGGAATAACCTGCGCATTCGGCGTTCCCGGCGCCGCCATCAATCCTTTTTACGCCTCGTTGCGGGCGAGCGGTGCCATCCGACACATCCTGGCGCGGCACGTCGAGGGCGCCTCGCACATGGCCGAGGGTTACACCCGCGCCGCGCATGGCAATATCGGCGTCTGCGTCGGCACCTCGGGCCCCGCTGGGACCGACATGATCACCGGGCTGTATTCGGCCTCGGCGGATTCCATCCCCATCCTGTGCATCACCGGCCAGGCACCACGGGCAAAGCTGGACAAAGAGGACTTCCAGGCGGTCGACATCGAATCCATCGCCAAGCCCGTCGCCAAGATGTCGGTCACGGTAATGGAACCGGCCCAGCTGCCGAGCATTTTTCAGAAAGCCTTTTATCTGATGCGCTCCAGTCGCCCGGGTCCGGTATTGATCGATTTGCCGATCGATGTGCAGATGACCGAGATCGATTTCGATCCTGATGCCTACACCCCGATGGTGCCGCAAAAACCGCTTGCGAACCGCGCCCAGGCGGAACGGGCAATCGACATGCTGATCGCTGCCGAAAGGCCGCTGATCGTGGCCGGCGGTGGCATCGTCAATGCCGATGCCGCGGAACGGCTGGTTGAGTTCGCCGAGCTGACCGGGGTGCCGGTTGTGCCGACGCTGATGGGCTGGGGCACGATCCCGGACGACCATCCCCTGATGGCGGGCATGGTTGGCCTGCAGACCAGCCACCGCTACGGCAATGCCACCTTCCTGAAGTCGGACTTCGTGTTCGGTATCGGCAACCGCTGGGCCAACCGGCACACGGGCTCGGTGGACAAATACACCGAGGGACGTAAGTTCATACACGTCGACATCGAACCAACCCAGATCGGCCGCGTTTTCGGCCCCGACCTCGGCATTGTTTCGGACGCCGGTGCTGCTCTGGATCAGTTCCTCGAGGTCGCCCGCGAGCGCAAGGCCGCAGGCAAACTGCGTGACTGGTCGACATGGGTGGCCGAGTGCGAGCATCGCAAACAGCACATGCTGCGCAAGTCGGACTTCGATCAGGTGCCGCTCAAGCCGCAGCGCGTCTACCAGGCGATGAACGATGCGATGGATCGCGACACCTGTTACGTCACAACCATTGGGTTGTCGCAGATCGCCGGCGCCCAGTTTCTCAAGGTCTACGAGCCACGTAACTGGATCAATGCCGCACAGGCTGGTCCGTTGGGGTGGACACTGCCGGCAGCACTCGGGGTCCGCGCCGCGCTGCCCGACAAGAAGATCGTGGCGCTATCCGGCGATTACGACTTCCAGTTTCTGGTCGAGGAACTGGCGGTCGGCGCGCAACACAAGCTGCCGTACCTGCACATCGTGGTCAACAATTCCTACCTGGGTCTGATCCGACAGGCACAACGGGGGTTTGAGATGGACTTCCAGGTCAGCCTGGCATTTGACAACATCAATGCCAGCGCCGACGGCGACGCCGAACCCGGATTCGGAGTGGATCACGTCGCGCTCGCGGAGTCCCTTGGCTGCAAGGCCATTCGCGTGCGCAGACCGGATGAGTTCGACGCCGCCTTCGTCAAGGCCGAAGCGCTGATGCAGGAGCACCAGGTGCCGGTGGTCATGGAGTTCATCCTCGAGCGGGTGACGAACATTGCAATGGGCGCAGAGATCGATGGGGTCAATGAGTTCGAGGACATTCTCTGTCTCGACCCCAGCCTGACCCTGGAGAGTGGCTGGGTGAGTATGAACGACGGCGCAGAGCAAGGCCTGGTAGCCGAGCCGGAAAAAGATCCCGCCTGACCGCAAGCACGCACGCCGACTAGGAGAACACCATGCCGAACTTTGCCGCGAATCTGACCATGCTGTTCCAGGAACACGACTTCCTGGATCGTTTCGAGGCGGCTGCGAAAGCGGGCTTTCGGGGCGTCGAGTACCTGTTCCCGTACGATTATGAGGCGGGACAGCTGGTCGAACGCCTGGACAGGCTCAAGCTGCAGCAGGTATTGCACAATCTTCCGGCCGGAAACTGGGGCGCCGGAGAGCGCGGTATCGCCGTGCTCCCCGATCGGGTCGGTGAATTTCAGGACGGTGTCGGCCGCGCAATCGAGTACGCCAAGGCGCTGGGCTGTCCGCGGGTGAACTGCCTTGCCGGCATCGCACCTGCAGGCTCCGATTCTGAGAAGCTGCGCCAGACCTTGGTCGACAATCTGCGTTTCGCTGCGGACCGGCTGGCAGAGCACGACATACGTCTGGTCACCGAACCAATCAACACGCGCGACATCCCGGGCTTCTTCCTGTGCGGCACGCAACAGGCGGTGGACATCATTCGTGATACCGGGTCCAGCAACATCGCGGTGCAATACGACATCTACCATATGCAGATCATGGAGGGCGACCTGGCGCCCACGATCGAGAAGCATCTGGCGAATATCGGCCACATCCAGCTCGCCGACAACCCGGGGCGACACGAACCGGGTACCGGCGAGATCAACTACCCGTTCCTGTTCGACTTCATCGACCGGCTCGGATATAAGGGCTGGATCGGCTGCGAATACATTCCGAGTAAAACAACTGCCGAAGGGCTCGGCTGGTTCGACCGTTATAAAAAGGACGCAGCCGCCTAAGTGCAACCGTAAATCACGTCATTGCCGACACCAAACCAAAAGGGTAAATCATCATGAGTGCAGTTGGATTCATCGGCCTGGGCATCATGGGCGCCCCTATGGCCGGACACATAATCGACGGCGGACACAAACTGTTCGCCCATACGCGCGGACAGGTCCCGCAGGAACTCATCGGCAAGGGCGCGGTCGTCTGTGCCAGCGGGCAGGAAGTCGCGCAGAAATCCGACGTCATCATCACGATGGTGCCGGATACACCGCACGTCGAAGAGGTGCTGTTCGGCGAGAGCGGCGTCGCCGCCGGCCTGTCGCCGGGCAAGACCGTGATCGACATGAGCTCCATCTCACCAATTGAGACCAAGGAGTTCGCGCGTCGCATCAATGAGCTCGACTGCCAGTATCTGGATGCACCGGTCTCGGGCGGCGAGGTCGGCGCCAAGGCCGGCTCGCTGACCATCATGATTGGCGGCGAGCCCGCCGCGTTCGAGCAGGCGAAACCACTTTTCGAACTGATGGGCAAGAACATCACCCTGGTCGGGGGAAACGGTGATGGCCAGACCTGCAAGGTCGCCAATCAGATTATCGTTGCGCTGAACATCGAGGCGGTTGCCGAGGCCTTGCTGTTCGCGTCCAAAGCGGGTGCCGATCCGTCGCGGGTGCGCGAGGCACTGATGGGCGGTTTCGCCTCCTCCAAAATCTTGGAGGTCCACGGCGAACGTATGGTCAAACGCACCTTCGATCCGGGGTTCCGGATCGAACTGCACCAAAAAGACCTCAACCTGGCACTGTCCAACGCCCGCGCGATGGGCCTGAGTCTGCCCAACACCGCGACCGCGCAGGAGCTGTTCAATGCGTGTGCCGCACATGGCGGCAGCGCATGGGATCACTCTGCGATGGTGCGCGCGCTCGAGCTGCTTGCCGATCACGAAGTTGCCTGATGCAACGGCTGCCGTGAACGGCCGTTCACGGCAGCCGCGCGTTGCGCAGTTTGGACGAACCAATGAAAGCTGAACCGGGTCAATTGCTCAGGCGGCTGTTCGAGTCAGCCGTGGAGGCGGCTTCGCCGGCCGCCTGCCTGCCCGCACATCTGCCGGCGCCCCCGCGTAGCAGGACCGTGGTGATCGGCGCCGGCAAGGCTGCCGCAGCGATGGCGCGCGCCGTCGAAGACAACTGGCAGGGCGAGTTGGGCGGCATCGTCGTGACCCGTTATGGACACGGCGTGGACTGCAAACGCATCGAGGTCGTGGAGGCAGCGCATCCGGTACCCGATACCGCGGGCCGGGAGGCTGCCGTCAGGATACTCGGGCAGGTGCAGGGGCTGGAAAAGGACGATCTGGTGCTTTGCCTGATCTCCGGGGGCGGATCCTCGCTGCTCGCCCTGCCAGCTCCGGGATTGACCCTTGAGGACAAGCAGGCGGTCAACAAGGCGCTGCTGCGGTCCGGCGCCAATATCGGCGAGATAAACTGCGTGCGCAAACACCTGTCGGCGGTAAAAGGCGGGCGCCTCGCTGCGGCCTGTGCCCCGGCCCAGGTCATCACGCTGATGATCTCCGATGTCCCGGGTGACGATCCCGCCGTGATTGCCTCTGGCCCGACCGTGGCAGATCCGACCAGCAACGCAGACGCGCTTGCGATCCTTGAAAAATACGCCATCAGCGAACCGGCTGGTGTTCTCGAATACCTGCGCACGACGCAAGACGAAACACCCAAACCAGGCGATCCGCGACTGGCCAGATCGAGCTCAGTAATGCTGACGACGCCGCAGGCCTCGCTGCAGGCGGCCGCCTCGGTTGCGGAGCAGTTCGACATCCGGCCTGTGATCCTGGGCGATCTCGAGGGCGAGGCGCGCGACGTCGCGCTGGTACATGCGGGCATTGCGCGCCAGATCGCGAAATATGACCAACCTGCCGCTGTGCCCTGCGTGCTGATATCCGGTGGCGAGACCACTGTTACAGTGCGCGGTCATGGCCGCGGCGGCCGCAACGCCGAATTTCTGCTTGCGCTGGCCGTCGCCCTCGATGCCCACCCGGGCATCTATGCCATCGCCGGCGACACCGACGGCATCGATGGTACCGAGGACAACGCGGGTTGCATCCTGACACCGGACAGTCTCGAACGGGCACGCCGCGCCGGTCTCGATGCCAAGACCGAGCTTGCCAAAAACAATGGTTACGGATTCTTCCAGGCAATCGACGACCTGATCGTCACCGGGCCGACTCGCACCAACGTAAACGACTTTCGCGCCATACTGATTACCGAGGAACTTCGCTAGGTTGCACGCAATGGGCTAGGAGTCTGCGCGGCGAGGCTCCTCTGTGTTTTTTGCGCAGAAGCGAAGGGTTCCATCTGGGCCGCCGACAATTTCGCTGGCAGGTTTTGAACGCATTTATCGTCGGACGTGATCAAGCCGATGCCGGCCCCACCTGCTCGCGCGCGCTGGCGGCCGCGAGCGACTGGCGCAACTGCTGCTCAAGAACATTGAGCTCGGCATTCGCCTTGGCCCTGGCTTGGCGGCCCTCGTCGGCGATCAGCAGGCTGTCCTCGATCGTCGCAATCAGCGTCTTGTTGGCTTCGCTGACCGCCTCAATGTCGAACACACCGCGTTCGATCTGGCGGCGGGTCTGGGCGTTTGCCTGACGCAGGTTGTCGGCATTCGCGCGCAGGAGATCATTGGTCAGGTCCGAGGCCGCGGCTACTGCCTCACCCGCCTCGCGCGAACGATGGATGGTTAGCGCCTGAGCAAGTTGTTGGCGCCATAGAGGCACCGTATTGACCAGTGTTGAATTGATCTTGCCGACCAGCGCCTTGTCGTTCTCCTGCACCAGACGAATACTCGGCAGACTCTGCATGGTGACCTGGCGGGTCAGGCGCAGATCGTGTACGCGCCGATCCAGGTCGTCACGAACCGCGCGCAGGTCACGCAAGTGCTGCGCGGCCAGGGCGTTGTCACTGTCGTCGACTGCACTGGCCTGCTGCGGGATAACCTGCTCATCCAGTTCGCGCAGCTTTTCCTCACCCGCTGCGATGTAGAGTACCAAGGTATGGAAATAGTCGAGGTTGGCCGCGTACAGCCGGTCAAGCGACTCGATGTCGACCATCAGGCCGGTCTTGTGTTGCTCCAGGCGACCGGTGATGTCCTCGATCTGGTCACGGACGTGCTCATAGCGCTGCAGCAATTTGGCAGCGTCGCGTCCCTTGCCGAGCAGGCGACCGAACCAGCCCGCTTCGCGGTTCGGGTCGAGACCGCTGAGATCGAAGCCGCGCAAGGTCAAGACCATGTCGTTGAGCGCGTCTCCAGCGGGCCCCACCTCCTTGACCCGCACCCGCTCGAGCATGCTGTCTGATACCGTTGTCAGTTGTTCCTGAGCGCTACTGCCAAAAAACAGCACCGAATGGCTGTCGTTGAGGTCAAGTTCGGCCAACAGGGCTGTTACGTCGCCAGGCTCCATCGGCTTCGACAGCATGGCCGTCGCGGCATGGTCGGCCGCTGAGCCTGGCTGCTGGTCTTGTGGGGGCAAGTCGGTTTCGTGTTCTCTAGGCGGTTGCATGGCCGCGGACCTCCAGGGCTTAGTCAGGTTATACCTTCACGCTTGAGCTGTTTGCGCAAGACCTCGATCTGTACATCGAGGTCGAATACTTGGTGCTCGGCCAAGCGGTTGAGCTGTTGCCCGAACACCTTCTCTATCTCAATCAGCACGTTGCGGAAATTTTGTTCGAGTTCCTGGCCACGTGCCAAACGGTGGGTCTTCGCGTAGCGGCTGGCCACGCGTTCAGCGCCCTCGAGATATACGTTCAGGAACTTGCGCGCGCGAAAACGTTCTTCCGGACGCGCAACCATCTGGTCGAGAATTGCCCTTCCCTGGACACCGATCCGCAGCAGGCGCTGCTCGAGTTCGCGATTGCCGATGCGCAAGGCCGATTTTTCAATCGCCAGGATCCTCAGCTCGGCCTGGGCCAGCACCTTCTGCAGGGTTTTGTCATGTACGGCCTTTTGCGGCACGCCGAATGCCTCGCGCGGATGGGGTAGCCGATACGCCATGTGGAACCCCGCAATGGCAAGCAAGCCAAACGCGGCGCTCACCAATCCATTCTGTCCGACAGCGCCATAGGCCGCGACTACAGTACCGGCGGCTACCGCCAGCGCGGCCGTGTACTTATGCGGCATGGCCCAGGAACGCGTGAAGTGGCGCTCCGGGGCCACCAGTTCCTCGAGGATTCCGCGGCGGTTGAAAAATGCACCTGCCGCGACAAGCCCGAATGCCAACGCGGCAGCGGCAGCGGCGGAAAAAGCGCCGCTGGCCAACGAGATGATCGTGGCGAACGCCAGCGGTGTGGCAAGGACATACAGCAGCCCGCCACGCAGGCCCAATCGCGAACGCCGCCAGGACGCGAAATGCTGATGCGCATCGCGCGCGGCCCTGATCAGGTCATCGAGGCGTGGATCCACACCCGGGCTGCTGTGTCTAGAAGGCATGAATAAATGCCTGGCATGACACCAGGCCCACACTGGCAAGCAGAACGAGCGATCCGAGAATTCTCACCCACATTGCCACGCCGCTCCCAAACAGAGTCAAACGTCGAGTTTGAACGGACTTGTCGATTGTTGCCAGCGTCAAGGCGATGGTAGAACAACCGCGACCCATGTTGATCTGGGGCGCGCTTGTCTCCCAAACGCCGAATGTCCCTGTATAGAGCAAGGTCGAATCACGTCGCACGCGACCGTTTTGCGGTTGCATCGCACGCACTGTGTACTTAATGTCTTGCGTCTCACGAATTGAATCTTGGAATCGGGGAGATGCGCATCATGTCAAAGAGTTCTGGAAGAAGGTTTCTGGCGGGCTTGCTTATGGCCTTCCTGGCTACGTCCGTCCTGGCCGCGGATACTTTTGTGTTCACGGCGATCCCCGATCAGGATGAAGCGCGTCTTCGTGAGCGGTTTGACAAAGTCGCCGTTTATCTCACCAAGGAACTGGGTGTCGAAACCCGATATATCCCTGTGAAGTCTTACGCGGCAGCCGTGACCGCCTTCCGTAACGATCAGGTGCAGCTTGCCTGGTTTGGAGGCCTGTCCGGTGTGCGTGCCCGCCAATTGGTAGACGGCTCGGAGGCGATCGCGCAGGGCGTCGAAGATCCAGTATTCGAGACATACTTCATCGCTCACGCAAGCACGGGGCTGACGGCTGCGGAAGCCTTTCCACAAGGGATCGCGGGCAAGGTGTTTACCTTCGGCTCGAAGGGTTCGACGTCAGGCCGACTGATGCCGGAATACCACATACGCCAGCACTTCGGTAAAGCCCCCGAAGAGGTGTTTGAAAAAGTCGGCTTCAGCGGAAATCACTCAAAAACGATCGCCCTAGTGCAGTCGGGCGCTTACCAGGTAGGCGCGGTCAACTTCAAGGTCTGGGAGACAGATCTGCAGACTGGCAAGGTTGATCCGAAAAAGGTTTCCGTGATCTGGAAGACGCCGCCGTATCCCGACTATCAATGGTCCATCCGCGGCGATGTCGACGCCCGTTGGGGTGCCGGCTTCAAGGGGAAGGTACAGGCAGCGCTACTGAATATGCGAGACCCGGATCTGCTGGCTTCTTTTCCTCGCAGCGGTTTCATATCCGCTTCGAATTCGGACTTTCAGCCTATCTTGGACGTCGCCCGCGAAATCAAATTAATCGATTGATTGCCGGTTGCTCGTAGAACTCGTCAGCGAGAATCTTGGCTACGGCAGTGACCCTGTTCTGCGCGACGTCTCGTTGTGCATAGAGACCGGAGACAGAATCGCCCTGGTGGGGGAGAGTGGCGCGGGTAAATCCACCTTGCTTACGGCGTTGCAGGCACGATTAAAGGAGCGGGTGGCGCTGGTGCCGCAGAACCCTGGCCTGGTCGCGTCTTTGAGCGTTTTCCACAACATCTACATGGGGCGTCTGCATCGACACCCTACCTGGTACAACCTGCTCAATCTCGCCTGGCCTCGCCGCCGGGAAATAGCCTCGATCCGCCCGCTGGTTGCGCGTTTGGGGCTGGAGGAAAAACTGTTCGAACCGGCCGGTGCGCTATCTGGCGGACAACAGCAGCGGGTCGGCTTGTGTCGGGCGCTTCATCAGGGCGGCGACCTGGTCTTGGCCGATGAGCCCGTGTCCGCAGTCGACATTCACCAGGCACGCACAGTTCTGGATGCCCTGCACGATCACTTCGACACGGTGGTTCTCGCTATGCACGATGTGGAGTTGGCCCTTCGCTACTCGTCGCGCATCATCGGTCTGAAAAAAGGTCGTATTGCCTTCGACCGACCAAGTGCAGGCCTGAGCAACGCGGATCTGGATTTCCTGTACAGAGATAGCGATGGCGCTCGCCACTGATACCGCACGCGGTCTGCGGCCACGCTATTCGTCGAGCGTCACCGTCAGTTTCGTGTTCGTCGCGATCGCGGCGGTCTGTCTTTTTTTTGCCGATGTATCGATTTCCACCATCGACCCTTGGTCTGAAATCAAACGTATGGTCTGGGGTACGCTCACGCCGGACTTTCTGGCCGTGGAGACGATCGGGACGGCAATCCTGCAAACCGTAGCCTTTGCGCTCGTCGGTGTCGCATTGGGGGCTGTCGGCGGCTTCATTTTGGCACAGTTCTTCCATTTAGGGCCGGTGCGTTGGGCCTGTGCTTTCGCGCGCGCCATCCATGAACTGTTCTGGGCCTTGATCTTTCTGCAGATGCTCGGGCTGTCGCCGCTCACCGGCGTCCTCGCCATCGCGATTCCTTATGCGGGCATCTGCGCCAAAGTCTACGCCGAGACCCTGGATGAGGCGCAACCGTTGGCGCTGAAGGCACTGCCGGGAAATGCGGCGACCATATCGACGTTTTTTTATGTGCGCCTGCCGGACGCCTGGGTCCACATCAAGAACTACACATGGTACCGGTTCGAGTGCGGGCTGCGCTCCAGTGCTGTACTGGGGTTTGTTGGCCTGCCGACACTCGGTTACTACCTTGAGACGGCATTCAATGAGGGTAACTATTCAGAGGCCTCGGCGTTGCTCATCATTTTCTACATGATGATCGCGACACTGCGCCTGTGGCTGAAGCCCAAACTGTTGGGGCTCTATTTGCTCATTGCACCTTTCTTGCTGGGTGGGGCTTCCGACATTCGCCTGGAGAACATCAGGCGATTCTTCACAGAAGACATCGTGCCGGCGCCGATACGCCACAGCAGCCTATTGGAAGCCCAGACCTGGACAAACCTCGGCGACTGGCTCGCCATGCTGATCACCGATCAGGCCTTACCCGGCATTGTTGCGACCGTCCTGCTGACACAGATCGCGCTGGTGGGTACGGCGTTTCTCGCATTGGCCCTGTTTCCGATCATCTCGGAGAAATTTTTTGGCCGTATCGGACGTACCCTGGGGCATCTGTTTCTCGTGATCGTGCGTTCCACCCCTGAGTTCATTCTCGTATACGTGTTTCTGCATTTCTGGGGCCCGTCCATGCTGCCGGCAATCGTCGCATTGTCGTTGCACAACGGCGCCATCATTGGACACCTGCTTGGACGCTACAGCGATGAGGTACTCCTGCGTCCGGATAGCGGCAAGGGACTGAACCGCTACGCATTCGAGATCTTGCCGCGGGTATACGGCCAGTTCCTGGCGTTCCTGTTCTATCGTTGGGAGGTCATCATGCGTGAGACCGCCATACTCGGTATTCTGGGCATAGCCACGCTGGGTTTCTATATCGACAGCGCCCTGGCTGACATCCGCCTGGATCGCGCGGTCCTGCTCATCCTGATAACTGCGCTGCTGAATCTTGGCATCGACGCCTTGTCGCGTGCGATACGCGCTCGATTGCGGATCAACACGCGGCTCGCGTCCTGTCGGGACTAGTGGGCCAAGTGGAAAGTTCTGTAACGGTCAGCCACGCCACAAGCATCGTGGGCGGTGTTGCGTTTCTTGCCAAGGGAGGGGCCATTGCCTGCGAAACGCGCCTTGATTCACACTCGCACAGT
>Ga0265303_10000779_pt1 | contig 18730 bp, 19 predicted proteins | sample Helome_2_FD_192494 | JGI IMG/M metagenome (GOLD analysis project Ga0265303, IMG submission 192494) | Marine sediment microbial communities from subtidal zone of North Sea - Hel_20160317 (Illumina Assembly) | ecosystem: Environmental > Aquatic > Marine > Subtidal zone > Sediment ... | reverse complement strand
CTTGGCAAAGCCAAGCAGCTGCTGGCGGATGCCGAACGCGAGCTGAGTGAGAACCGTTACGACACGGATCTTCCCCGCAGTCTTGCCCAGCAGGCCAACTATGAGGCCAAACACGCCATCTACCTTTCCGAAGTCGTTCGCAAGGTACGCGACAAGAAAATGACCGCAGAAGAATTGGTGCTGCAATGGGAGCAACCGTTGCAGGCAATCGCCGGTGTCGCCGATGCAGTTCCGAGCATGGAGGAAGGACCCGATCGACTGACCCAGGAACTCGTCGCTTTTTTCGAGAGCCAACGCAACCAGTTGCAAAGTCTCGAACAGGAAAAGGCAGAGAACGAGGTACGTATCGCGGACATGGAAGAAGAACTGCGCGCACTGGATGAGCGTCTTGGCGGTGCGACGGCCGAGCGAGCCGCACTGGTTCAGCGACTCGAAGCCCAGGCGAGGGTCAAACAACAGTTCGAACAGATCGAAAAGATGTTCGACGCCGAGGAAGCCAGGGTATTCCGTGAAGGCAACAACATTATCATGCGACTCGTCGGCCTGAACTTCGACAGCGGCGCGTCACAGTTGAAGTCCGATAATTTCGATCTGCTCGCCAAAGTCGAAAAGGCCATCGATGTCTTCCCGCGCAGCGAGCTGATTATCGAAGGTCACACCGATTCGCACGGTGGCGATGATCTGAACCAGACGCTGTCCCAGGCACGCGCTGAGTCGGTCCAACAGTACATGATCAACGCAATGCGCATTCCTACCTATCGTCTGATTGCGACCGGTTACGGCGAAACCCGGCCCGTCGCCAGCAACGAGACCGCAGCCGGACGCGCACGCAATCGTCGCATTGACATCGTCATCAAGCCCAACCTCGAGAGTTAGAGACTCCCGGACAGCGCTGCCAGTCGCGCGGAAGTTGAAGAAATGACTGCTATGCGTCGCATAGCTGCCGGTCGACTGGTCTGAGTTACATGTCCGTTACTGACCCTTGGCGGAAGTTCAACGATCAGCCTAGCTGAGCTAATGTTAAGTCAGCAATTGACCGCCCTCGGCCGGGAAGCAGTCCCTCGAGTAACTCTACGCGCTACCTCGTGATGTCAATTCCATTTACCACAGCAAAGTACCCGCCCACCGCGCCCAGGACGTTGATCGTGCAGTGCAGAGCGATGCCGAGGTAGACGTTTTTGGTCTTCCAGACGATGTAACTCAGGATTATTCCGACCACGATTAGTGCGATGAAGTTGTGCGGTTGCCAGAAGTGATAGAGTCCAAAAAAGGCGCCGTTAACAACAGGTGCCCAACCCTTGAGGTAATTCATGCGTGGTAACAGGTAGCCCCGGAAGAATACTTCCTCGAGAGTGGGCGCAATGATCCCGTCGATAAGAATGGCTATAAGGAACAGGTTCGCTAGCGTGCCTTGGTCGGTCACACCGTAACCCGGGTTGAAGTACCACTCGGGTAACCAGGCGAACAGTTCGCCCCGCACGAGGATGCCAACCGGGTAGAGCGGGATAAACGTCCCGAATATAGCGAGCAGACCGACGACGTACCACAGCACGAATGACTTTGTTCCTATCGGCTTCCGGTTCGGGATCACGATGCTTAGCGATTCGGACCTCTCCAGTTTCCTGGCGATCACCAACAGATGCACGATCACCAGCGGCGTCAGCACGAACAGCTCGACGAAGAGCAAGGCGCCAATACCAGCGTATCCGTGCGCTACGAGCAGCGGCGCAGTCAGGACGTAAATCGCGGTGATCAGAACACCCATGTAGAAGTGTTCGATGGTCTGTCTAAGAAAGGTCTTCGAGTAATTCATCTGTATCTGCCATGCGCTTTAACAGATACCAATTTCGGCCGTTTCGGCGTCGCGATCGACCGAATTCGCGAATTCGAACCTCGAAATTGTCTTTTCAGCCGCCGGACCGGACCTTTCTGCGATACTCGGACGGGGTCAGACCGGTTTTCTGTTTGAATTGCGTATTGAACGACGACTTGGAGCTAAAGCCGACCCGATACATGACATCGGTGATGGTCCCGGCCGATTCGGGCTCCGCTGAGAAGATTTGTTCCGCCGCCTGCACACGGTACCTGTTCACGAGGTCGTAGAAATTCCTGGCCAGGTGGTGATTTACGACGTGCGAGATATCGCGCACGGGCTCGGCCAGCTGATCGGCCAGGTCACCAATCGTCAGGTCCGGATTGGCATAGCCCTTCTCGAGCTCGAAATAGTCACGGATCTTCACGGACAGTTGCTCTACCTCGGGTGCAAGAAGGCTGTATTCCGTCGTGCGTTGCGGCGGCGCAAGTAAAGGGGGCTGATCGAGCGCCTTCAAAAGCAGATAGAACGTAAATAGTCCAGTCGATGCGACGACGACCATAACTCCAGCCAGGTAGAGCCCGGGATAGCCGGCCTGCAGCATCAGCATGGTGGCAAGCGACATGGCGAAGAGACCGATCAGGTAATGAGTGGTCGACCCGGCCCATCTAACCACGCGCGTCGAGTAATTCTGCTTTAGTGCTTCCTCATGCTTCTGGATTATGCGGCGGGCAATCAAGGTATAGATAAAGACGTGAGCGACGACGGCCAGCTGTATCGCGAACACGTAAACCGTGGGCTCCATCGAGGTCGCCTGTTCGAGGATGAACCGCTTTTCCTCGGCGGACAAGGACTGGTAGGAAACGACCAGCGCCACCTCGACAATAATGAACGGCACGAGATGAATCCACCTGCTCATCGACCATCGAAACGGCGGATCCGTGACGCTGTACGCGAAGAACAGAATCGATGGGCCGTACAGCAGCACGAAACCCTCTTCCCAGCCCGCGAGACTTGGATACCCGAGGTAGAACCCGTTCAGAGAAAGCAGCCCATCGGCGAAATTGATGGCGAGCAGCAGCAGGAACACTCCGATCCAGCGGAACGAACCGCCGCTCGGGTTTGCCTTGGTCATCATGTAGGTTGCAAGTACTAGCAGCAAGCTAACGCTGGCAACCGTCACGAATTCGATGTAGCGCATGGATCTGTCATCCACAGGTCAGAAGGGGTTAAAGACGGCAGGCAGCATACCTTTACGGCTTCGCTAGCGCCTGGTTTTCGGACATTGATGAGTCGTGGTCGCGCCACCAGGCCGAGACTGTTCGCGCGGTCAGCTCATTGACCAGGTAGCCGTACTCCGAATGCACGTTAAGCGCGCCGTCGAGTCGAAAGTGGTTGTACAACAGTGCGTCTTCGAAGCTCTCAACCAGGTCGAGGTGCAGGACCTCCCTGAAGTCGTTGCTGAGCCATGGGTCAATCGCGGTTAAATCGCCGACCGCCGACAGATTTTTCCAGTGCCGAATGTTGTTGGGATAACGTTCCGTACCGCTGGCGGTACTGCCCTTGATGCGCTTTTGCAGATACCGCTGGCCCAACGGGCTACCCATCGTCAACAAGAGATCGACCAGCACATGGTCACGGTCATTGTGCGACATCTCCCAAAGGGCATCGTATGAAATAACAGACCCCATGCTATGAGCCATCAACAACACGGGATGATGCCCTTCCGTCGCGGCCCTTAACGGCACCTTGAGCATACGACGCGTGTGTTCGGCAATGCCATTGTCATCGTTTACATAGCGACGCAGGTCGCGCAGGTGCAACTCGGTGCGTTCGTTCGCAAAGTGTGGGATCAGGAATGGCAGCAGGTCGCCGAGATGGTAGATCCAGCGCACCATGCGGCGTCGCCACGAACTCGCTTCGGCGATATCGCGCTTGCTGGCCACCGCCTGGGTGACAACGTCTTCCACGGCGTCTTTGTCGATAGTGAAGTCCCGGTGCTCCCGATAAAAATCGTAGGTCCAGGAGACCAGGTCAAAACCGCCGACGGTCGATGTGATGGCATCGGCGACAGCCGGGTCCACACGGTGCAAACCAGCCAGCAGGCAACGCAGCAATGCATCGCGATGCACCGCCGGCTCGGGTTTGGGCAGTAGCCCGGGCACGTAGAGAATGACGGGATGGCCGGATTCAGGCATGGCTAACAGTGACTCAGAAGGTCATCAAGCTCTCCAACGTGTCGAACTTCGCCTTCCGGCACGGGGTATTCGTCCGGCCACTGCTCGCCGTTCCGATTCACCCAGATAGCCCTGAGTCCGGCGTCGCGTGCGCCGTGCACATCGTGCAGCGGGTGATCGCCAACGTGCAGGGTCTGCCGGGCACTCGCGCCGCCGGCGTTCACCGCGCGATCGAATATCCGCCGAGCCGGCTTGGCCGCCCCGGCCATCGCCGCTGACACGACATCGTCGAACAAATCGCGAATACCGATTTTCTCCAGGTCGGCATTGCCGTTGGTCACCGCCACGAGCACGAAGCGCTCACGCAAAGAAACCAATGCGGGTCGCGCTTCGGGAAACAACGTCACGTCGTTGCGAACCGTGTTGAAAACGTCGAAAGCGTCATCGACGTGGCTGTCACCATAGCCGGCCGCCTCACCGAGACGGGTCAGTACGGTTCGACGCAGGAATGTCAGATCATGCAGGCGATCTTTGAACTCCGCGATCACTTCCAGGCGTATCTCACGAATGTCATCGGGCTGGAACAACTCGGTGATGCGCGGGTAGTGCTCGCCCATCCACGCATACAAGCTTTCTTCGGCACGCTTGATGACCGGATGTATAGCCCACAGCGTGTCGTCGAGATCCAGGGTGATGGTGCGAATGTCGTTCACGTCTTGCCCGAGGCGCATTGATCGACGACCATTGTGAGGTCAAGGCTTACCCGGAGCAAGACTATGAAATACCTGCACACCATGGTACGCGTCACTGATATCGAAAAATCACTGCAATTCTATTGCACACAACTGGGCCTCAAGGAACTCAGGCGTTACGACAGCGAACAGGGACGATTCACGCTGGTCTTCCTGGCCGCTCCCGGAAATGAAGAAGCGCAAGTTGAACTGACCTACAACTGGGACCCGGAAGACTATGACGAAGGCCGCAATTTCGGCCACCTGGCCTACGAGGTCGATGACATCTACGCGATTTGCCAGAGACTCCTGGACGCGGGCGTCACGATCAACCGACCGCCACGCGACGGTCACATGGCTTTCGTGCGCTCGCCGGACAATATTTCCATTGAGTTGCTGCAGAAAGGCGACGCCTTACCTGCGACTGAGCCATGGGCGTCAATGCCAAGCGTCGGGCACTGGTGAGTGCAGGCTGGAGTATCGACGTTACATAATATTGGACGCAGTTCACAGTTTTGTGCGAGACGTACCCGTACGACGGCTTCCATGAAATGGTCGATAGTGAGAGCACGCTGGAAGTTCCAGGCAGATGGCTGACACAGAGTCATGGGGAGTCCCGTGCTACACGGCGAAAAACAAAATGACAATCGTGGCCAACAACCCTGCTCAGAAAAGCAGGTAACGAGGGGGCAATTCGGTTTCACGCTCATCGAGGTCATGATCGTCGTGTCAATAATCGGCATTCTGGCCGCTACTGCGAGCGCGACGTATCAACGCTATATAATCCGGGGGCAAGTGGCCGAAGGCCTGAGTCTCTCCAGTGGCGCGAAAAATGCGGTTAGTGACTTCTATATGAACCAGGGCGTTTGGCCTGCCGACAATACGATTGTCGGCCTCGCAAACGAAGCTGAGATTTCGGGCACCTATACCGCACAAGTCGAAGTCAAAGATAACGTCATAGAAATTCTTTACGGACCAGACGCGCACTCCGCCATCTCCGGCGAGCTCCTTGTGCTTACCGCGTTCGACAACTCCGGAAGCGTTAGTTGGTCTTGCACCAGCGCTGGAGCGATCAAAGACATCTACCTGCCAAACGTGTGCCGATAGTATTTTCTGTGACCTGGAACGCTGCGCAGCGGAAGCACGAGCATCCGTTCGGACTGTCGGGCACTGGTAGAAGGGGTTTCAGCCTGGTCTAGTGAGCGGTTGAACCCCGATGTGAGTGCCGATCATCACTGTCGTCAACCTGCCGTCGCTGCGGCGAGTTCAAGTCCGTTCGCGCGACCTGCCGTCGTTCCTTCGGGCGTCGGGACACAAACCGCCGCAAGCGGTTAACCGCTGCAACCATCGCATCTTCGATGGTATCCAGGAGTTGAAATAGGGTCTCCATCAGTGGCAGCTCTGTTGTTTCGGAATCATTCTAAGAATTGCGGTCATGGCTCTTATATATTCTACGCCCTTTATTCTACGCTGTGGCAACGAACGTTGGCATTCCTTGTGACATAAGCCACTCGTCGCGGCCAAAGTGGCCATCGTCAAGCCGCGGGCGGCATCAACGGCGGCAACTCGTCTTTTTCCTCGGCGCCAGAACGACCATTAACGACCGCGAACGACCGTAGTGACGCTGCCAGCGCGGCGCCGTCCCACTCGTCTCCGCCGGGACCGTAGCTGGACGACGACAGTCGTTGTAGTTCGTCGGACAGCGGTGCTGACACCCTGCCTGACAGTTCGCCGACACTCCGCGGCGCGTCCTCGGGCCACTGCAGGCGGCCCCACTCGAGCAATGCGGAACGGACCGTAGCGCCGTCGCCTGCCATCGCCGCCTTGCGCGCGGCTTTCAAAGACTTTGCTTGTTGCTTGTACACAGGTGGCTCTTGGGGTTCCGTGGGTCGGGACGGTTTTCGCGCGCGCGACGTCCACCACCAGGCGACCAGGGTCAGCAGCCATGCTGCGGCAAGCAACTGGCTGATTCTCTGCCAGACGCCGTTCGGCAGGATACCCGGCACGACCGGCTCCATCTCAGCGCTTTCAATCGGCGCCGCAATGACTGGCGCGAGCGCGTCGGGCTCGTCGACGGCCTTGATGTTGATGGTCCGCGCCGGCAGTCTCGCGACATGCCAGGCGCCGGCCTCGATGTCCCACCACGGAACCTGGAGCTCGGGCAATTCTATGGCGCCACCATTGACGCCGATGATCGCGTACTGATCTTTCCGAATGCCGCGAATGCCGTCGGCCTCGATTCGACGGCTCAGCTCCGGTTTGTCAGCGTAGACATTCAAGCCGTCGATGCTGGGCGGTTCGAGCGCAGGGATTTGCGTTTCGATCTGTCCGAGCGCACTGATGGTCAGGTGTCGCGTGACCGGCTCGCCGGCGTTAATGCGCTCCGGGTCTCGCGACCACTCCTCGCTGAGTTGCACATCACGCGCCGGCAACCAGACCGCGTCGGGGTATTCATCCGGCGGCGCCGGGATGGGCAGCACCTGGACCGTGTGCGCGTCGGACGCGAATACCTTGCGGCCCGTGATGCGTCCGTCCCTGAGCACGCGCGCCTCGAATCGTGCGGGTGAAATACTGATTTCACCGCTTTCCTGCGGATAAAGGGCAATGACGCGTTCCACCACGTTGTAGGCCTTGCCGTTCAGAACCGCTTCGTAGGACTTTTCGTCACCTGCCAGCTCAACGAGAACTTCGGCACCGGTGATCGTCGGCTCCCGCAAGGCCGGTTGCCGGGTGGCAACAGCCCGATAGACTTTGATGCGATACAGGATCTGCGCCTGCACGTAGGCTTCGGGTCGATCAATCTCACTTGTGACAAACACGTCCGCCTCACCCGGTGGCGATTCGGCCGGTTCGTTGACGACGATTCTCACGACGGCGCTTTGCTCGCCGCCAATCGTGATGGGTGGAATCTCCTGTACGCCGGTGCCCTTCGGCATCAGCGCAATGGTCCAGGTACGGCTCCGGCGAATTTCGTTGTTGATAATTGTCGTGTTGCTTAACTGGCTGACCTGACCGACATAAAACCCCGCATCCAGCACCGTGAGGTCGGGTTCATCGTCCGTGTTGGCATCGACCGTAACCTCGAGCATGAACGATTCATTCAGATCCACCGTTGCGCGGTCAACCTGTGCTCTAACGGCCGCCAACGCACCCGATGTCGTGACAAGGCAGGCGCACAGCAGTAACGCAACGTTGCAGAGCCTGTTCTTATTTTGTGTTACCACGGTTGCACCTCGTCATCAGGCCACACGTCATTGCCATCCTGGTCCTTTCCGGAGCGCTGGTACTGGTGCCGGAATTTGCGCCGCAGCAGGCCGCCAGGATCGTCCGGAATGCGGCGCAGCCATTGCTCCATCGCTTGTTGTTGCTCCTGTTGATCACGCAATTCTTCGAGTTCGGCCGCGGACATCTGTTGTGGCTCCTGCCCTTGCTGCGCCTCCTCAGCAGCCCGTTGCAGTTCCTGCTGCAAGGCCTCGAGGTCCTCGTCGCTCTCTTCCTCGTCACCGCGTTGCGGCGAATCGCCCTCTTCCGACTGCTGGTCCGATTCCTGGGAGCCCTCGGAACCTTCCTGGTCGGACTGGCTCTGCGAGTCCGACTGCTCGCCCTCGCCGCCCGAATTCTCGGCTGACTGCTGATCGTCGCCTTCACTCTCCTGCTGCTGTTGCTGCTGGTCCCTGAGGCTTTTCACGAGTTCGAGGTTGTAAGCCGCATCGTCGTTACCGGGCTCCAATTCGAGTACCTGTTCATACGCATCGATCGCGGAATCGAGCTCGCCCTGCTGCGCCATCGCATTTCCGAGGTTGTAGAGATTGCGCGCGTTGCCGCTTTCAGCAAACTCGGCGGCACTGCCTTTGAAATCCTTTGCACGATAACGTGCGACAGCGCGCCACTCTGTGTTTTCGAACAGCGCCGCCGCGTCGTCGGCATGACCGTTCTCGAGTTGCTCGAGCGCCTGCTGGTTCCTGTTCTTCCACAAATCATCCCAGAGCGACGCTTCCGCTGGTTCGGAAACCGGCAAGATGAAAACCAGCATCAGCAGAACCCAGCCACGACGGAATGCCAATGCAGAGATCGGTAGCAACAACAACAGCAACCAGGGCCCTTCTTCGCGCCACTGGTCGGTCTCGAGCGCTTCGTCGGAGGCCGCAGCAGTTGCCACTTCGCCCGACAGGAGAACATCGAGATCGCGAGTGTCGGTGGCCATCACGGCAAAACGGCCGCCGCCGGCGACAGCCAGTGCGCGCAGCGATGTCTCTTCCAGCCTCGGAACGGCAATCTTGCCGCGGTTATCCGTGACGAACCCTCCCGACGCGCGCGGGATCGGGGCCCCGTCGCGCGTGCCAACGGCGAGCACCGACAAGGTGTAGCCCGCCGCCTTGAGGTCGCGTGCTTCATTCTCGGCGGCGGGCGATGAGCCCCCGTCGGTAATTAGCAGCACTTCGCCGTAGCCGACGCCTGCTTGCTTCAGGAGCGACTGGCCTTTCCAAATGGCAGATACCGGCGAGCTGCCGCGGCTCGGCATGATGTCGGTGCTGAGGCTGTTGACGAGTGCCGCCACCGTGTCCGTATCCGTAGTCAGTGGCGTTACCGTAAACGCGTTCCCCGAATAAACGACGAGTGCCGTCTGGCCACTCTGCCGCCGTTCGAGGATGTCGAGAATCTTCAGGCGGGCGCGTGCGAGCCGGCTGGGCGAAACATCCTGGGCGTCCATCGACCGCGAGAGGTCGAGCGCGACCACCAGTGCCTGTTCGGTGCGAAACACCGGTTGCTCTATCCGTTGCCACGCAGGGCCCGCCAGCGCCGTCGCCGCCAGCACGCCGGCAAGCGCGAGTAACCACCAGCGATAGTCTCTGCCGCGACCCGGTGCACGCGACAAAACAAAGGGCATCAGCACCGGATCGATGACGTCCTGCCACTTTCCTGCTCCCAGTCGACCGCGTCCGAGCAAGACAGCCGCCAACACGATCAACGGAATTGCGAGCAGCCACTCGGGTCGCAGCCAATGGAAATCAGCCAGCATTCGCCTGCACCTCGGCCGATCGCCTGCGCCTTAAGCGCTGCAACAACGTCAGCAAACACATGATAGAGACCAGGACGAACGCCCCGCCGAGCGGCCACACATAGAGCGATTTGACCGGCCGAAATCCCGATTCCGGCTCCTCCACAGGCTCCAGCTCGTCGACCAGGCGATAGATGTCCTGCAGGCTGGCCGTATCGGTTGCCCGAAAATAGCGGCCGCCCGTGAGTTCGGCGATATTTGTCAGCGTTTCCTCGTCGAGATCGGCCGACGGATTGATGCGTCGCCGGCCGCCAATCAGCGATGCCACTTCCAACTGCTCGGCACCGATACCGATTGTGTAAATCCGCAAACCGACTTGCTGTGCCAATTCGGCCGCCTTGATGGGCTCCACTTCCCCGGCCGTATTCGCACCATCGGTCAGTAGAACCAGAACCTGGTCGCCTTCCTCTGCGGACTGTTCATGCACTCGGCGCACAGCCAGCGTAATCGCGTCGCCGATGGCCGTTTTCTCACCCGCGAGCCCAATGAACGCTTCGAGCAACAGCACTTTCACGGTTTGCCGATCCAGCGTCAACGGCACCTGCAGGTAAGCGCGTTCACCGAAAAGGATCAAACCTATGCGGTCGCCTTCCCGCCGCGCAATGAAGTCACTGGCCACTGCCTTGGTCGCGGTCAGGCGATCGACCCGCCGACCGCCAAGCTCGAAATCCTTCTGATCCATGCTGCCTGACAGGTCGACCGCAAGCATCAGGTTCCGTCCCGAGACCGGCACGTCGAGTTCGTCGCCAATGCGTTCCGGCCGTGCGGCGGCGAGCACCAGCAACAACCAGGCAACCAGCGCGAGCCAGAAACGCCAGTTGGTGAGCTGTTCCGTGCCAGACCGGTCCTTGAGCGCTTCGAACCTCCGCAGATTGGGGACACGCAATCCAGCCTCCGACAGGCCGCGGGCCTCAGGCAACAGTGCGCGCAGCAGCCAGGGCAAAGGCAGCGCCAGCAATACCCAGGGCCACGCCAGCGACCACATCAGACCGTTCCTCGCAGCGGCACGCTGAGACGCATCCGCACGGCTGACAACAATGCCGCAATATCGACGTCGGAAAAGTCGCCGGCTGGATCACGATAGGGAAGCTGCATCAGGCTCTTGCCACCTTCCGTGGTGAAATACGGCAGCGGCATTCCCCGATCAAGCCAGGCAAGCCACGACTCGCCGGTGAGTCCCGCCACCTCGTCGCGTGGCGCATACGCGAGCATGCCGCGGCGCAGAAGTTCGGATAATTGCTTGCCGAGCATCACCGGGTTGCGGTGCTCCAGGTACTCGGTCTCGTAACGTGCCAGTTCGCGAAGCGCGTAACGACGTGGCCTGTTGAATTGTCGTTTCGTGTAAATACGCCAGAGTCCCCAGCCGGCAGCAACGGCGATCACCAAAAGAACGATCCACCAACCGGGTGCCAGCGGCCACCAGCCAACCGGATCCGGCAAGTGCAAATCGCGCAGGGGCAGCTCTGACTCGTCCACGATCAGCGGCTCCTCCGGCCGAGCGCCGTCTGCAGCGTACTCACAGGGTCGTCGTCCGTCGCCATCGGCATCAGGTGCACGCCGTACCGCTGACAGAAAGCTTCCAGGTCCCGGGTACGCTGTTCGAACGCATCGTGATATTCGCGTCGCGCCGCATTCGCGAAGGTGTCGATCGCCAACTCGTCATCGGGCGTTACGAGGCGATAGCGTCCCGGCGGCGGCAGATCACGCTCCATCGGGTCGTTTATGAACACCGCGAGTACCTCGTTGTGGCGCGCGACACTCGACAGGTAAGACTGCGCGCTGCGCGAGAATCCCGCGAAGTCGCTGATCACGACCACCAGGCTGCCGGGTCGGGCAACCCTGCGCAATGCAGACATCGCCTGCGCCAGTGCGTGGTTGCTACTTGCCGCGTCGCTTTCACCTCGTTGCCAGTCGCTATGACCGACAAGTTCGTGAACAAATCGCAGCGCGGCTCGCCGGCCCAGCCGTGGCTTGAGTTCGCGGTGCGTCGTGTCGCCGAAAATCAGGCCACCGAGGCGGTCGCCGCGATGATGCGCTGCCCACGCCAGCAACGCGGCAGCGCGACTTGCATTGACTGACTTGAAACAACCGCGTGTCGCGAAATGCATGTTGGAACGAAGATCAACGACGACCAGCACCGGCCTCTCGCGCTCCTCGCGAAACAACTTTGTGTACGCCGTCGTGCTGCGCGCTGTCACGCGCCAGTCTATGCTGCGCGGATCGTCGCCCGGCTGATAGGGACGCGACTCGTCGAATTCCATGCCGCGTCCACGAAAATGGGACACGTAAGCGCCGGTCTGCAGCGAATTGACGCGCAGAACGTCAAGCGCGATAGCACGCGCCGGGCCGCTCAATCGGATCAGGCCTGCCTGGCTGACGCTGACCGGCGATGCGTCTTCATGGAGGTGCTCCAGCCTCAAAACTAAGGCACTCCGACCCCGTCCAGCACGCCCTTGATCACGGAATCGGAATCGACGCCGTCCGCCTCGGCCTCGAAACTCAAGACCAGCCTGTGGCGCAGCACATCGGACGCGACCGCCTGAATATCTTCCGGACCGACATAGTCGCGTCCTTCGAGCCAGGCGTGCGCGCGCGCCGCACGATCGATACCCATGCTGGCTCGCGGGCTCGCGCCGTACAACACCTGGCCTTCGAGCGCTGAGTCGACAGCGCCCGGGTTGCGTGTTGCGACAACGACGTTGACGATGTACTCCTCGAGTTCCGGCGCGAGGTGCAGGCGCAGGATGTCCTGGCGGGCCTGCATGATGGATGTTCGTGACAACAGTTCGGGTGGCTGAAACGCGTCGCGCTGACCCTGTTTCGCTTCGTCTCGATTCAAGACGAGAATGCGCCTCTCGTCATCGACGCTCGGATAACCGACCTGGACATGCAGAAGGAAACGATCGAGTTGCGCCTCGGGTAGCGGATAAGTGCCTTCCTGCTCGATCGGGTTCTGGGTTGCCATCACCATGAACAGGTCTTCGAGCGGATAGCTCTTGTCGCCAACCGAGATCTGGCGTTCTTCCATGGCTTCGAGCAGTGCCGACTGCACCTTCGCCGGTGCGCGATTAATCTCATCCGCAAGGATCAGATTGTGAAACAACGGGCCCTTGCGAAACTCGAAGGTACCCTCCTGCGGGCGATAAATATCGGTACCGGTCAGGTCCGCCGGCAGCAGATCGGGCGTGAACTGCAGGCGGTGGAAATCGCCCTCGATACTCTCGGAGAGCACTTTGATTGCGCGGGTCTTTGCCAGCCCCGGCGCGCCTTCCACGAGCAAGTGGCCGTCGCACAGCAATGCAATTAACATCCTGTTGATCAGGTGAGCCTGACCGATGATCAAGCTACTCGCATGCGCTTCGAGTTTTTGAAATTGTTCTGCGACGCTCATTAACGACTCCGTAGGATTGCGCGGCGTGCCATTTTAGTGTCCTGTCCCATAAGTTTGTATAGTTTCAGCCCATTGATTACTACTATTGACCCTGTTTCGGACAACGATCAAGCCAATCCATTGCACCCAATCAGGAAAAAACCTCGCCGAGCGAGTTGCTTAGCCGTAGCGGGTCTCGTCGCACTGCCACTCCTTTTCTCATGCGAACGAGCGCCCCGGGTCGAAACCGAGGCGGCACCAACGAAAGCGGTGACAACACCGAGCTGCGGCAGCGACGGTCACCTCTCGACCCAACTATACGGCAGCATCGCGAGACCCATCAGCTGGAACGCGCGCGATTTTCATTGCGATAGCATGTTACGGCCGGAAGGAAAAGGCGTCCGCCTGCGCTTCACCGGCAATGCCGCGGACAGCGAACTGGCCATTATTCTCGCCTTGCCGGAGCTGCAGCGCGGCGCCGCCAATAGTGAATCACCCACTGTCGTTACGTTGACCGTAGAAGGCAGTGGCCGGTTCTTCAGCACCCCGACGCTCGGATCGTGCTGGACGGATGTTGCCAGCCAGGATCGGATTGGGGACAGTGGCGAGCGCTACGAGGTGAGCGGCATCTTGTACTGTGTTGCACCGCTCGGCGAGATCAATGGCGACGCCGCCATTTCGATTCCCGAACTCGAATTTCGCGGCATCATTGACTGGAGCACTAAATGACCCGATCGATCCTGGCATCGCTCGCAGCCGTTTCGGTATTGGCCGCATTACCAGGCTGCGGTCCGCAGCAACCGGCCGAAAAAACGCCGGGTATCAAGGGCCTCGAAGACGCCTTCGACAGTGATCAGTTGGTCATTGTCACAGCGGACGGCTCCCGCCATAGTCTCGGCGTCTACCTGGCACTCGATCACAAGCAACAACGACGCGGCCTGATGTTCGTTCGCGACCTGCCGGAGCGCACCGGCATGTTGTTCGTTTATGACGAGCCCGGCGTTCGTTCGATGTGGATGAGAAACACCTACGTCTCGCTGGATATCGTGTTTGCCCGCGAGGATGGAACGGTATCGTCAGTGATCAGCGATACGGAGCCACTTTCCGAACAGTCGCTGAGGGCCATCGAACCGGTCAGTTATGTGCTGGAACTGAACGCCGGCGCTGCCAGGCGCCTGAACATCGGCCCGGGCAGCCGGTTGATCTGGGCGCGAAAGGGTGACATGCGCTAGCTAAAGCACCGCGGCAATCGAATCAGCCAGGTAGTGCACGTTCGCCGCCGTGATACCGGCGATATTGATGCGGCTCGAGTCCACCATGTAGACCCCGTAGTCTTCTTTGAGCTGAGAAACCTGCTCCTTGGTCACACCGAGGAAACAGAACATACCGGTGGCACGTACCAGGTGCGAGAAGTCGTGATTCGGTGCTCTTTCTTTCAGGGCATCGTGCAACAAGACGCGCATCTCACGCAGGCGCCCACGCATCGCGGCAAGTTCGAGCCGCCACGCCGCTTTCAATTCGGCGTCGTTGAGAATCAGGCTGACAACGACCGCACCGTGGTCCGGCGGAACCGAGTAGATCGTCCGCACCACATTATTGACCTGGCTATTGACTGTGTCTCTCGAACTCGAGTCGGCCGCAAGAACCGACAATGTACCCACGCGATCGCGATACAGGCCGAAGTTCTTCGAGCACGAATTCGCCACGATCATCTCGGGCACACAGGTCGCCAGGTGCCGAACGGCAAAAGCGTCTGCCGCGAGGCTCGTGGCAAAACCCTGGTAGGCCATGTCGACGAACGGCACCAGCTCCCGCTCGGCGATGACGTCGGCAATGGCGCGCCAGTCATCTTCCGACGGATCGAGGCCCGACGGGTTGTGGCAGCACGCGTGCAGCAAGACAATGTCGCCGGCGGGTACGCCGCTCAGGGTATCGAGCGTCTGGTCAAGCTGAATAACGTGCTTTTCGGTGTCATAGTACGGATACGGCTTGAGCGTCAACCCGGCGCCGCCCAGGAGCGGAATATGGTTTGCCCAGGTCGGCTCGCTGACCCAGACTGTGGCACCGGGGCGGGCCCGAAGAATCAGGCTGGCAGCGACGCGTAGCGATCCTGACCCGCCAGGCGCCTGAATCGTCATCAGCCGATTCGCATCGCAAGCGTCCGCAAAGGTCAGCTCCTGCATCGCGGCGTTAAAGGAAGGATCACCGGCTGTCCCGATGTAGGCCTTGCTGTCTTGCGTGTTCACCAGCCGTTGCTCGGCTATTTTGACGACGTCGAGCACGGGCGTCTCGCCCTCGGCAGTACGAAACACGCCGACGCCGAGATCGACTTTTTGCGTGCGTGGGTCGTTCTTGTGTTCCGTGATCAGGCCGAGGATGGCGTCGGCGGGTGCGGGCTGCAAAGTTTCAAACACGATCATTCTCCGTCAGGAATTTGGTGGCAAACTCGCTGCCCTCTTGACCGCATTGTACAAATGAAAACGCCGGCTCGAAAGCCGGCGTTTTTTCGTGCCTTGTCGGCAAACAATCAGGCTTTGGGAGCCCATACCGAACACCATCCGGCGGCGGCAACCGCTTTGCCGGGGAAGATCTGGCAGGGACGCCAGGCATCGCCATCGTTGCCTTGAATCAACGCACAATTGGCGCAAGTCTGATCGGCAGCCGGATTGTTGCGGGTTGCCGGATCGACGGACGAGGCGTCTTCGGTGTATTTCATGGCGGCAGCCATGGGGTCATCGGCCGACAGTTGCGGCAAATCGCCGGCCTGCGCCTGGCGGCCTGCTTGTACAAAGCAACCGGCAGCCGCGACGGCTGACAGCTGGATAAATTTGCGGCGTGCAATCTTGCTCAACGGAATCTCCTTAGTACTTTGTGGCGCCGGAGGTGCCGGCTGGAATTATTCTAACCAATTTGCTGCGTCGGCGCGCATTCTACTGCAGCTACCTGAACGGCAGCAAAACGAACTAGGCACATGATTTTGATCGATTTTTGAGAACGATTCTCATTAAGGCCTGCAGGCCGCGCGGCTGCGATATACTGCTTCCCCGTCGTCCCCGATTAAGCGCCGTATGTCAGGCAATAGTCTCCCGATCACGATCAGCCAAGTCCGCGGCACAGCCAGGCACATGCGGGACGACCGGGTGGCCGTGGAAGAGCCGCTTGAAATCCGCCTCGGCTACGAATCGGACGAGGGCCGGGTGGAAAGCAGCGTCTCCATCACGATGCGCACACCCGGCGACGATGCGGAACTCGCCACGGGCTTTCTCTTCACGGAAGCCATCATACGTGACGCATCGGACGTGGCCTTCGTAAAACCCTGTGGTCCGCCCGCTCCGGACAGCGGCAACGTCAACGTCCTGCGCGTCGAACTCGAATCAGGCGTGGACGTGGATCTCGAACGCTTGCAGCGACATTTCTACACGACGTCAAGCTGCGGGGTGTGCGGCAAGGCATCACTCGAGGCGTTGCGCGTTGTGGGTGCCAGACTACAAGATGACAACGAAATCCGCTTCAGCAAAGACATCCTGACGGCCCTCCCGGACAAATTGCGTGCCGCGCAGAAGACCTTCGAGGAGACAGGTGGACTGCACGCCGCGGCGGCATTCAATACGGCCGGCGAGCTACTTGTGACCCACGAAGACATTGGGCGTCATAACGCTGTCGACAAAGTGGTGGGCACGCTATTATCACGGGGATTGCTGCCGGCTTCAGACCTTGGACTCATCGTCTCGGGTCGGGCCAGCTTTGAGCTCATGCAGAAAGCCTTGATGGCCGGCATGCCTTTACTGGCCGCTGTCAGCGCACCGTCCAGCCTTGCGGTCGATCTTGCGCACGAGTTCAATGTGACACTGGTGGGTTTCCTGCGTGGCAACACATTCAATATCTACGCGGGCGAGGAACGAATTGGCTGATGGCAACTGACAATATCGACAAAAAGACAACCAGCGAGATCGTACGGCAGTTTGACGCCAGGCCGGAATTGCTCGTGCAGATACTTCAGGCGATCGTGATGCGTTGTGGCTGGATTTCGGAAGACACGGTCGTGCAGCTCGCTGGCGAATTGAACCTTTCGCGTGCCGACGTGCATGGCGTCGTCAATTTCTACCATGACTTTCGAACGCAAGCACCGGGCCGGAACATCGTGAAGATCTGTCAGGCCGAGGCCTGCCAGGCAATGGGCAGCCGTGAACTGACCGAACACGCGCGAGATACATTGGGCGCGGACATGCACGAAACCAGCGACGACGTCACGCTCGAACCCGTCTACTGCCTCGGTAACTGTGCGTGTGCGCCGGCAATGATGATCAATGGAAAGACACACGGTCGGGTCAATGCGACCCGGTTCGACGAACTGGTCAGAGTAATGAAGGAAAGCGCCTGATGTCGACGACCAGGATATACGTGCCGCGCGAGACATCCGCCGTTTCCGTCGGGGCCGACGACGTCGCGATGGCCATCGCCAGTGAGGCAAAGAAATCGCAAACCGCTATCGAATTAATTCGAAACGGATCCTGGGGCGCAACATGGCTTGAGCCGTTGGTCGAGGTCGAGGTGGACGGCGCTCGCATCGCTTACGGGAACGTGTCTCCCGACGACGTGCCTGACCTGTTTGCGGCGAATTTCGCGGAAGGCGGCGAACACGCGCTCCGGCTGGGCCCGATCAACGAAATCGACTACCTCATCAAGCAGGATCGCTGGACGTTCTGGCGCTGCGGCCTCATCGATCCATTATCGCTGGATGACTTTCGTCGACACCAGGGATTCAACGCACTGGAGAAAGCCCTGGGCTACGGCGCGGACCTCGTGCTCGAGCAGGTCACGACATCCGGACTGCGCGGTCGCGGCGGCGCCGGATTTCCGACGGGCATCAAATGGCAAACCGTCGCGGACACGGAGTCCGACGAAAAATACATCGCGTGCAACGCGGACGAAGGTGACAGCGGCACATTCTCGGACCGTATCCTGATGGAGGGCGATCCCCTCGGCCTAATCGAGAGCATGGCCGTCGCCGGCTTCGCGGTCGGCGCCAACAAGGGCTATATCTACCTGCGCTCGGAATACCCGCTGACCCATTCGATCCTCTCCCGTGCCATCGACATTGCCCGGGACGGAGGCTGGCTTGGCAAGAACATCCAGGACAGCGGTTTCGACTTTGACATCGAGCTGCACCTTGGCGCCGGCTCCTACGTGTGCGGCGAGGAAACCGCAATGCTCGAAAGCCTCGAAGGCAAGAAGGGCATCGTGCGCTACAAACCACCGCTGCCCGCCCACGAAGGTCTTTTCGGCAAGCCGACCGTCGTCAACAACGTGGTCACGCTGGCGTCGGTGCCGAACATTGTCAACCTGGGCGGCGACCGTTACGCGAACAGGGGCGTCAACCGCTCCAAAGGCACCCTGGCGTTTCAGCTGGCCGGCAACATCAAGCGGGGCGGCCTGGTCGAAAAGTCTTTCGGAATTACACTGCGCGAACTCATTGAAGACTGGGGCGGCGGCACGGCCAGCGGTCGCCCCGTCAGGGCCGTGCAGGTGGGCGGTCCCCTGGGCGCGTACCTGACCGCCGAACAACTTGACATAATCCTG
>Ga0265303_10000776_pt1 | contig 18764 bp, 17 predicted proteins | sample Helome_2_FD_192494 | JGI IMG/M metagenome (GOLD analysis project Ga0265303, IMG submission 192494) | Marine sediment microbial communities from subtidal zone of North Sea - Hel_20160317 (Illumina Assembly) | ecosystem: Environmental > Aquatic > Marine > Subtidal zone > Sediment ... | reverse complement strand
CTCTTCCATCGCCTCGAGAAGCGCGGCCTGCGTCTTGGGACTTGCGCGGTTGATCTCGTCCCCGAGCACGACGTTGCCGAATACCGGACCGGGGCGGAACGTGAAGGTCCCCAGCTCGCGATCCCACACTGAGACACCGGTCACATCGGATGGCAACAGGTCCGGCGTGAACTGCACACGTTGGAACGAGCAGTCGATCGATCGGGCGAGGGCCTTTGCCAGAAGGGTCTTCCCGACGCCTGGGACATCCTCGATAAGGACGTGGCCTTCTGCAACGAGGCTGGACACGACGAGTTCGATCGTCGGTCGCTTGCCCTGGATCACGCGCTCGATGTTCTCGACCACCGTCCCGTACTGCTCGCCAAACCACGCGAGTTCATCCTGCGACAGGGACACGGCGCCTCCTCTCATGTCACGCTGAAGCGAAAGGAACCCTACCGCCTTCAGCGACTTCCGACATACGACAGCCCCGGAGCCACGAAGCGGCGGGCCCCGAGAGCTACTCTTGCCCCATGTTCACCTTCTCATCCGTGGCCGCCGTGATGGTCCGACCCTGGCTGTGGCCTACGGCGGTCGGGGCGCTCCTTGCGTTCGCAAAGCGGGAATGGTGGAAACGTCCGCCGTTCCTGCCGATTCCTGACCGTCGGGTGATGGGGTGGAGAGTGACTACTGCCTATGGACACTCGGATATGACCCTTGCCGATGAGGACGTCCTTTCGTATCTTCGTTGGAGGAGAAAGACCGGGGCATCGTCCTCGGGCTGAGGAGGCATGGTGGTTCCGCGTTCACTGCAGGAAGATCTTCTGCGCATTCCCGGGGTGGAGGGTGCAGAAGTGGAAGGTACCGGCGAACAGCCGGCCGGCCTGCGCATTCGTATCGCTGCTGGTGCAGACCAGAGCGCCGTTGGGAGTGCGATTCGTCGCGTCCTGACCGAGCACGGCCTCGGAACAGACACCAGGCTTCCAGGGGAAGGCTCCCAGGGGGACCCATCTGGTCCCGAGGTTGTGCCAGTTCCGTCCAGCGCCGAAGTCGCCGACGATCCACAGGTTGAGGCAGAGGCGGTGGCCGAGGACGGCGCTGTTGCTGTACTCGATGAGGTGGGCCCAACAGCGTCGGTCATCGACCTGACGGAAGAGGGCGGTTCCCCACAGGAGGGCGCGCCCGCCGAGGCATCCGCCGATCCCGAGCCCGAGGCCATCCCGGAGTTCTCATCGGAAGCACATCCGGAGGCAGCATCACCGGAAGCTGCAGAGCCGGCTACTGAGGTGGACTCGGAACCCGTCGAGGTTCCCATCGACCAGGCCCTTGTGCCGGTTCCGACCTCCCCAGAGAGCGTTCCGCCTCCAATCGACCCTGTCGCACCGGCCCACGGGGTGACGCCGGAGCGACTGGACAGAGTTGGCGGATTGGCACGCATCGAGAGCGTAGGCGTTGAGGAGGGTCGTGACGGGATTCTGGTCACGGTCGCATCGTCGGACGGGGAATCGGTCCGTCAGATCGCCTCGAGCACCGAGGGTGGTGTGGATGCCGCGGTTGTAAAGGCAACTGCCAGACTTGCGGATCCCGAAGCGCCTGACCCGATTGTCGTGGACATCGAAGAGCGTCGAATCAAAGGCGTAGACATCGTGATGATCGTCCTCGACGCTGATGGAACCATCACTGCCGGTTCTTCCGTAGTCGCAGCAGGCCGCAGCTTTGCCCTCGGCAGGGCAACCTGGGCTGCGCTCAGCCTCTAGCCGACCCCGTCCGACCGGAGGGTTCTCGGCGTGGGCCGTTGATGTCAGCCCGCGGGAGCGATCAGCTCGACAACAACGTCTGTAGGGGCGCTGGCTGGTCTTGGGGTCAGAGGGATAACGGCCTCGAGTTGTGGTGGCGAATCACTCGCCAGACCGTATGCGTCGCGGTACTCCGTCACCTTGGCGATCACGTCACGAACCACTATGCGAATGTGGTCCCCCGAGTGCTCGTGGAGGAGTTCATGGTCGTCGACGGAGGTGGAGATGACGGTTACCCCTGCAGAGCGCAAGTCGCTCAGGATGAGCTCCTGAACCACTTTGTCGGAGGCAAGGGATTCAATGGCTGCCACAACAACTGCATCGACGCCTCCGGACCGCACGACGTCGACGAGTGCCTTGAACCCTGGACGATCCGATGGTGAGCTCGCTGACCGGTCCTCGCATGTGGCAACCAGCTCGGTGCCAGTGTCACGCACCCAGCGCCGGATCCGCTCAGACTGGGCGAACGCCGTGTCTGGCTGCTGATTTCCGGGAAGCTCGCGAACATAGGCAACGACTCTCATCGACCCGAAGTATCCCATTGGAACCACCCCTAGTTCAATGACTAGTCACGATTGGGGACAATGACTAGTCACCGGTGGACTCTGCCATGCTTCCACGCACCTGTCACCAATCGGCCTTTGCTACCCTCCTGACCGTGGTTAGAACCCTCGTGCTCAATGCCAGCAACGAGCCGCTGTCTGTCGTTGCGGCTCGTCGCGGCGTCGTTCTCGTGATGCGAGGAACTGCGGACTCTGTTGCGCCAATGGGTCAGGTGTGGAACTCCGGGGCCGCGTCGGTCGACGTCCCGGCCGTCGTGAGGCTCCGGCGATACATCCCCGTTCCGTACCGCCGCTCGATCCCGCTGTCGAGGCGGGCCGTATTCATGCGGGACAATCATCGCTGCCAATACTGCGGCAGCTCCGCGGAGAACATCGATCATGTGATCCCGAAGGTCCAGGGGGGACAGCACAAGTGGGAAAACGTCGTGGCCGCATGTCGTCGCTGCAACACGCGCAAGGGTGGGCGCACGCCATCACAGGCAGGACTCACCCTCATACGCAAGCCGGGCGAGCCCGGACGATTTGACTGGGTTCACGTCGCCGCTGGTGGATCGCCCCACGCAACCTGGACACCGTTTATCTAGCTTTGAGCCATGAGCTCTCGGCTTTGAGCCCGCACACGCGCTGGTGCCTCATCCAGCTTTGAGCTGCTGACTGTGAGTCCTCAAGCCCACTGGCGTCGTCCTGGCAGCGAGCGATCCCGTTTCACGGCGGCTGTTCGTTCTCTGAGTCCTGGTTGGCTTCCGAGCACAAAGCTCAGGGCTCAAGGCTTACCTCAGTACCAACACCGGGACCTCGGACCGGCGAACGATCCTTGCGCCGGTCGATCCGAGCAGGCCCTGGAACGCGTTGTGTCCGTGCGAGCCGACGACGAGCACATCAACGTCGTGGTCCTTTGCCATCGTCAGGATGTCGTCGTCGATGTCATCGCCCTCAACCACATGCGAGGTAGCCTCCCCGCCGAGCAAACGAATCGCCTCGACGATTGGTCCGCAATGCTCAACGCGCTTGTCGCCGAGGTACTGGGTCACGAGTGAATCATCGCCAGGGAAGCTCTTCTCCATCATGGCATCCACGTTGGGAGCGCCGACGTACTCGGCGTCGATGTCGGCGGTTACCCGAGGGGCGTCACCGTATTTCGAGCGGAGCTCCTGAACGAGGTGGCGAGGCACCCTGATGACAGTGCCGACGGTCGTCTTGCCATCACCGGCAAGCGCGTGGGCGAACGCAGCTGCCCGGTCGACGTTCATGGATCCGTCTGTCGCTACGAGCACATGCATGGATGGTCCTCCCGAGTGGTGTTGGTGATCAGGCTAAACGGTTGTGCCCCACGAGTGCAGCGTCTTGAATCTGACACCACCAATATGACGGTCTACTACCCGCTTGGCGCACTGGTCGGAGCGCCTCCTCGTGGCACCCGGCGGGCGCGGGCCGCAGCTGGTTGCGACTCGGCAACTGCGCGGCGAAGAACAGGTGTCGTTGGCACTGGACGATCGCCCGATAGGTCCAGTTGTATGATCGGATCGATGGACATTGTTCTGCTCGCTGGTCTCTGGCTGCCCAGGTCGATCTGGGCCGGTACTGCTTCAGAGCTCCAACGCCTCGGGCATCGGCCCATCCCAGTGGCTCTTCCCGGCGTCGACGACGGCTCCCCCGCAGCGACGCTTGACGACCAGGTGGCGGCCGCTGTCGACGCTGTCGACGCTGCCGACCGACCGATGGTGGTCGGTCATTCGGCAGCCTGCAGCCTGGCCTGGATGGTTGCCGACAAGCGACCGGGGGCGATTGGCGGTGTTGCCCTCGTCGGCGGTTTCCCGGATCAGGACGGTGCCGCGTATGCCGACTTCTTCGAGACGGTCGACGGCCTCATGCCCTTCCCGGGCTGGGGCTCGTTCGAGGGCGCTGACAGCGCGGATCTCGACGAGACCAAGAGGGAACGGATCGCCGCGGGTGCGATTCCGGTTCCAGAGGGTGTCTCCAAGGGCACGATTCGGTTGGCTGACGGTCGCCGCTTCGACGTTCCCGTCATCGTGGTGTGCCCCGAGTACGGTCCCGAACAAGCCAAGGCATGGATCGATGGGGGGGACGTGCCCGAACTCGAATCGGCCATGCAGGTGTCGTTCGTAGACATCGATTCGGGCCACTGGCCCATGGTGACCCAACCCGGTGAGCTTGCTCGGATCATCGACGAGGCGGCACGCACGTTCTGAATCCGAAATCGGCGTTCAGCACCTGAAGCGATCAGCGTCGAACCCGCACGAGACGTCAACAACACACGGCCTATGCGCAGGCCGCACCGAGGGATCCTGACGCGTCGCTACCGCGGCTGGACACCCCGCTGATGATGCGGGCAGACCACCACGGGCCAGACGGTGGTGCTTGGCACCGGTTCGAACGACTCACACGGTTCGTCCGTCGCTTCTGGGTCATCGTGCCTCTCTGGGTCACGGTGGTGATCAAATGGCGGAATAAGGTTGACAAGTGTCACGAAGTGGGCCATAGTGGGCCGCCGTGGGAGATGTCAGAGATGATGGAGACACCGAAACATGTTCCTTGGTGAGTACAGCCACTCGCTCGACGAGAAGGGTCGAGTTGTGATGCCGTCCAAGTTCCGTGTGGGCTTGGCGGGTGGTTGCGTGCTCACAAAGGGTCAGGAACGATGCCTGTACGTCTTCCCGACCGACCGATGGGACGAGGAAGCTGCCCAGGTGCTCAGGCTCCCCCGAACCGACCGGAGAGCTCGCAACTACTCCCGCTCATTCTTTGCCTCGGCTTCCGACCAGACGCTTGACCGGTCCGGCCGCTGTCAGATTCCCGAGCCTCTGCGGCACTACGCCGGGCTCACCAAGGACGTGACCGTCGTTGGAGTCGCGGATCGCATCGAGATCTGGGACACCGAGACATGGCTAACGATCGCAACCGAGGCAGACGACTACTACGCAGACATCGAAGAGGTGCTGTCGGAGGACGGCATATGACATGCAACGAAACCACCTGGGCTGGCCCGCGGTCAGTCCCCCGGATGCCAATTGGGAGGCCCCTTACTCCGCCCGCTTCCATCTTGGCGCCAGCGCTCCGGGGGACTGACCATGGATCAGCCCACACCCAGCGAACGCAGCTACCACGACCCTGTCATGGTCGACGAAGTGGTCTCATGGCTCGAGCCAGCCTCCGAAGGTTGGATCGTGGACTGCACCTATGGCGGGGGCGGTCATAGCCATGCACTCCTTCGTCGTTTTCCACTCGCTCGTATTGTCGGCGTCGACCGCGACCCGGATGCTCTCGGCCAAGCGGAGGACCATTCGCGTCTCACCCTGGTCCAAGCGAACTTCCGAGCCATCGCTGACGTCATCGACGATGCGCGATTTCCCGACCTCGTCGATGGGATCCTCCTTGATCTCGGAGTCTCGTCACATCAGCTCGACGAGTCCTCGCGAGGCTTCTCGTATCGCACGTCTGGTCCGCTCGACATGCGCATGGGCCCCGATGCTGCGCGTTCGGCAGCGGAGCTCGTCAACTCCGCTTCAGTGGATGAGCTTTCTGGCATCCTCTGGCGATACGGCGAGGAGCGGTTCTCACGCAGGATTGCCAGAGCCATCGTGGAGCAGCGTCCGTTCAGCACGACTGGAGAGCTTGCCGAATGCGTCGCGGGAGCGGTCCCAGCCGCTGCGCGCAGGGCGAAACACCCTGCTCGCCGAACATTCCAAGCGCTCCGCATCGCCGTCAATGATGAACTTGGAGGCCTCTCCGAGGTACTCGAGGCTTCGATCGATCTTCTCAAACCACGGGGGCGCATCGTGGTGATCTCATACCACTCTCTTGAGGACCGCATCGTGAAGCGACTATTCGCCGATCGTTCCACCACCTGCACCTGCCCGCCGGAGCTCCCGGTGTGCGCCTGCGGGGCAGATCCAGACGTGGTCGTGCTGACGCGCAAGGCGCAGAAGCCGACTGCGGCAGAGATTGCACGCAATCCGCGGGCGCGCAGTGCGGTGCTGAGGGTCGCAGAGAGGGCATCCCCGTGACCTCACAGGTGCTCTCGCGGCCGCGACTGAGATCCCGATCCCGTGCTCATGTCGGTGCGAGACGTGGTCCCCGTGTGGTGCCGCTGCTGTTCTTCACCGTGCTTGCCATCGCACTGTTCTTCGCAATGATCTATCTCCGTATCGCCCTCGACCGGACGGCATTCGAGCTGGACACGCTCGAGGGATCGATTGAGCTCGAGGAAAGCAGACAGCTCGATCTCCGTCTCCAGATCGCAACACTCCAGGACCCGCTGCGGATCTCGAGTGAGGCGCAACGCATAGGTCTCACGCATCCAGAAGAGCGCGTTGCCATCGAGGTCACAGGACTGCGCGGCACAGCAACGCCCGCCAATGACGATGTGCCGGTCGCGGCGCTGTCCGGTAGTCGTGATCCAGGTGAGTGACCGCTAGGTCGAACGGAGAAGCACATGCAGCACTGGCCGAACGCTGGCGGCTGGATCTCCAACGCACATGGGTCGCGAGCGTGACTTCTTGAAGCGTCAGATCTGGAACCGCGGTGATCTTCGTCTCCTCGTTGTAGGGCTGACGTTCGTGCTCGCGTGGGCTGGTATCGGCTACCGCCTTTTCGACCTCCAGGGCACGAGGGCCGTGGCGCTCGCCACGTGGGGATTCGACCAACGCATCAGGGAAGAGCCCATCGAGGCATCGAGGGGAACGATTTTTGATCGCGACGGCGTTGAACTTGCGATGACAATCGACGGGTGGAACGTTGTGGTCGATCCAACGATGCTTCAGGACCCTCGTACGGCTGCAGCCGTCCTCGCGCCATTCGCAGACTCGTCGTGGGAGGAGCTTGAGGCGACGCTGACCGAGGGCCAGGAGAGCGGTCGGCGCTACGCCGAGATAGCGATGCGCGTGAACACTGTGCGCAAGGACGAAATCATGAAGGCTGTGGAGGACCAGAGGGTCGTTGGCGTCTTCTACCGAGCGCAACCGCTGCGCGTGTACCCATCCGGGCATGTGGCGTCACAGGTCATTGGCCTCACGACCTATGAGGACGGTTCCGGAATCGAAGGCCTCGAACGAACCTTCGATTCCGAGCTCGAAGGGGAAGCCGGCAGATTGATTGTCGAACGAGATCCTTACGGGCACGTGATCCCCCAAGGAGAGGTTCTGCTCGAGCCTGCCACGCCGGGGTCCGACATCGTTACCACGATCGACCGTGAAGTCCAGTTCGCTGCGGAGCAAGGACTTCGGAAGGCGGTACAGACAACCGGAGCCGTCGGAGGGTCCATCGTCGCGATGGACCCGGAGACTGGCGCAATCCTTGCGATGGCCAGCTGGCCGGGGCTCGATCTCAACGATCGATCGAGTGTGACTCCAGGGGTGCTCCGCAACCGCGCTGTTGCCGACATATACGAGCCTGGTTCGACGTTGAAGGCCGTCACGATCGCTGCGGCAATCGAAGAGGACGTTGTCTCGCCAAACACACCGATCGACACGCCGACGTCGGTCGTCGTGGGAGAGTTCGAATACGAGGACCACGGCACCAACCCCGGATGGATGTCTGTTGCCGACGTAGTGAAACGCTCGTCGAACGTTGGCTCCATCGAGATCCAACGCAGGCTCGGTAACGACCTGCACTACGACTATCTCACGGCCTTCGGTCTCGGGGCTCCATCCGGACTCGACGTTGCCGGCGAGCGCCACGGTGAGCTTCAGCCGACGAACCGGTGGACCGAAACCTCCGGCTCGTCCATCGCCATTGGCTACGCGCTCGGCACAACACCGCTCCAGATGGCTGCCGTGTACTCGACGATCGCAAACGACGGCGTATGGGTTGAGCCGTACCTCGTGGCTGAGATCATCCGCGCCGACGGAACAAGGATCATTACGAAGCCGCGGCAGCGTCCGGTGTTGTCCCCGGACACTGCGGTCACGATGCGAACAATGCTCGGTCGCGTCGTCGAAACCGATGAGGGAACCGGACGGCGCGCTCGCATGACCGATTACACGGCCGGAGGCAAGACGGGCACAAGCCAGAAGTTCGATGTCGAGGCCCAGCAGTACTCCGACGACACGTTCGCATCGTTCATCGGCATGGCACCGCTTGACGATCCTCAGATCGTCGTCGTGGTCGTCCTCGACACTCCGACGGGGTCGCTCGAAGACGGGGCTGACCTTGCCCTTGGTGGCGCATCTGCGGCACCGGTGTTCGCAGAGGTCACCCAGAACGCACTTCACCAGCTCGGCGTTCCACCGGATCGGGACTAGCGCGTGCCCGCGACGCTGCACGAGATGGCGGCCTCCGCACCGGACGTTGTCGCTGTTGTGGGCTCCGATGTCACCATTTCGGACCTGACCCACAAGTCGCAGGACATCACTGAGGGTTCGGCATTCGTCGCTATCCGAGGTGAGCGGTTCGACGCCCACAGATTCATCGGAGATGCCGTCGCCTCCGGGGCGTCAGCACTCGTCGTTCAGGAACCCATCGAGACATCGGTTCCCCACATCATTGTGGAGGACACGAGACGCTCGATGGCATACATGGCACGAGCGGTGCACGGGTATCCCGACCGCTCGCTGTCGATCGTCGGCATAACCGGCACCAACGGCAAAACGACGGTTGCCCACATGTGCGAGGCCGCATGGATCGCGGCGGGACGACCGAGTGGGGTCATTGGAACGCTCGGCGCTCGATACCTCGGCACGCCCGTTCCCCTAGCGCGCACAACGCCTGAGTCAAGCGACCTCCAACGGCTGCTCGCCAGCATGCGCAACGATGGCGTGGAATCCGTGGCAATGGAGGTCTCGTCACACGCACTCGACTTGCACAGGGCAGACGCCATCGCATTCACCAGCGCTGGCTTCACCAACCTCTCCCAGGACCACCTCGACTTCCACGGCACGATGGAGGAGTACTTCGCATCCAAGGCGACGCTCTTCACTCCGGACCGGACACGGTCGGCTGTGGTCAACGTCGACGATGCCTTCGGACGGAGACTGGCGCAACAGATCGAGCTGCCGCTCATCACGGTTTCGGTCGATGAATCGAGGAACAGTGGTCAAGCAGACATCACGGCAACGGATCTCGCTGTGTCCGAGTCCGGTACGTCGTTCGTCCTCCACACGCGAGCCGGCAGCGATGCGGTGGATCTTCCGATTGTCGGATCTTTCAATGTGTCAAATGCCCTTGTTGCGGTTGGGCTGCTCCTGGAGGACGGAGTCGAGGTTCCCCACATCGTTGAGGGCCTTGCCAACCTTTCCACCATTTCGGGTCGGATGGAGATCGTGCCGGGCGATCACCCCTTCACAGTCTTCGTCGACTACGCCCACACCCCCGATGCCATATCGGAGGTACTTGCTTCGGCCCGCGGGGTAACGAGCGCTCGGCTGATCGTCGTGGTGGGTGCCGGGGGAGACAGGGACCATGACAAGCGACCGCTCATGGGCGCGGCAGCCGCCAGGTTCTCAGACCTCGTCATCGTCACGACGGACAACCCCAGATCCGAGGATCCTGGAGCTATTGCGTCTGAGGTTGTCAGGGGAGCGAAAACCGCTGCTCGATCACAGGTCACGACGATCCTCGACCGTGGGGAGGCGATCGCTGCCGCAATCGACCGGGCCGAGCCTGGTGATGTGGTCCTGATTCTCGGGAAGGGTCATGAGAGGGGCCAGGAGGTCGCGGGAACCTTCGTTCCCTTCGACGATGTCGAGGTGGCAGCCATGTGTCTCGAGGGAGCCAGCGATGCGTGAATCCTCGGTGGATCTCGGATGGGCCCTCAGCGAACTTGCTGCCGAACTCTCCGGCCAACTCATTGGCTCCGACGCCACGATCGCGCGGGTCTCGACGGACACGAGGGACGATCTGGGTGGAGCCCTGTTCGTGGCCGTACGCGGGGAGCGATTCGATGGCAACGCTTTCGCCCGCGACGCAATCGCTGCAGGAGCAGCGGGCGTTGTTGTTGACACGGATGCCGGTGTCGACGTCGAACCCCGCATCGAGGTGCCAGCCACAGCAGACGCATTGCTTGGTCTGGCGGCCAAGCGCAGGAACGAACTGACGGTGCCCGTGGTGGCGATCACCGGGTCTACAGGGAAGACATCGACCAAGGACCTCATAGCGGCTGGTATCGACGGTGCCTGGGCATCGCCGCGCTCGTTCAACAACGAGGTTGGTGTTCCCCTCACCGTCCTCGGCACACCTGATGACGCAACAGCGCTCATCCTTGAGGTGGGTTCGAGGGGAGCCGGTCACATCGAATGGCTCGGCGAGGCAGTCGCCCCCGATGTCGCCGTCGTTACGAACCTCGGCGTTGTCCACCTCGAGACATTCGTGTCGGAGCAGGGGCTTGCTGATGCGAAGTACGAGCTCATCGCCATGCTCGACGACCACGGGACGGCGATCGTGCCGGCAGATGAGGCTCGGCTTCGGCGTGGCACGGCGGCGCGAGAGATCACGTTCGGTAGAGGTCGTGCTGATGTACACATCGGCGAGGTCGACCTCGATGCCGTTGGGCGTCCGACATTCTCGTTGGACGTCGGTCGCAAAACCTACGACGTGTCGCTCGGTATCGCTGGAGCCCACCAGTCACTGAATGCGGCTGCGGCCCTCGGCGTGGCTCTTGCGCTCGACCTTGACCTCGAGAGATTCGTGACTGCCATGGCAACGACCTCAGGATCCGACTGGCGCATGGATGTGCACAGCGGCGCCATCACTGTGGTCAATGATGCATACAACGCCAACCCTCAGTCTGTCGAGGCTGCATTGCGCACCATTGTGGAGATGGAAGGCGGCCACACGATCGCCGTCCTTGGACCGATGGCTGAACTCGGCTCGGTCTGCGAGGTGGAACACCGCCGGATCGGTGCCCTTGCGCAAGAGCTCGGCGTCGACCATCTGATCGTGGTCGGCGCCGATCACGGATACCTCCTCGGGGCGCAGGAGATCGTCCGGAATGCCGCGGATTTGAAGGTGGCCGAAGATACCCTGCACGCCATCGTGGAGCCTGGAGACGTCGTGTTGGTCAAAGCATCTCGCGCCGCCGGTTTGGAACGGCTCGCAATCGCCCTCGTTGAGGACTTCGCCACATGATTTCCCTGCTCCTGTCAGCCTCCATAGCGTTCACATTGGTGATCCTCGTCACACCACTTGCCATCCGGTATCTGAGGCGTCGAAACATCGGGCAGTTCATCCAGTCCGAGGTCGAGGGTCACATGCACAAGCAGGGTGTCCCAACAATGGGCGGCATCGTAATCATCGTGGGTGCGGTGTTCGGCTACTTCGTGGCGCACTTCAAGGTCTTCACATTCGGTGAGGGATTCGGGTTCACCTCCCAGCTGATTGATGACAAGGCCATGCTCGCCGTGTTCGCCCTCGTCGGGATGGGTGTAATCGGATTTGCGGATGACTTCACGAAGTATGCACGCAAGCGCAACGAAGGCCTCTCGAAGGGCTGGAAATTCACAGGTCAGCTGATTGTTGCGGCCGTGTTTGCGTGGGGAGCCGTTCGGGCTGGCGTCAGCACGGAGCTGTCCTTCGTTCGGCCGCTCGGCATCGACCTTGGGCCAGTTCTCTTCTTCCTGCTGGTCCTGTTCATGCTCACCGCCACGGCAAATGGAGTGAACCTCACCGATGGCCTCGACGGTCTCGTCGCTGGCTCGAGCGCACTCGTGTTCGGCGCGTATGTGCTCATCGCATTCTGGCAGTCGAGAAATCCCGACTTCTACCAGGTTGATGGTGCCTTCGACCTCGCCATCTATGCGGCTGCGGTGTTGGGTGCCGTGCTCGCCTTCCTGTGGTGGAACGCCGCTCCGGCAAAGATCATCATGGGCGATACCGGTTCGCACGCCATCGGCGGAGGCATGGCGGCGCTTGCTCTGCTCACCGACACCCAACTCCTCCTCGCTGTTCTCGGCGGCCTGTACGTCGTGGAGACCCTCTCCGTCATCCTTCAGGTCATCTCATTCCGCGGGTTTGGGAGAAGGATCTTCCGCATGGCCCCCATCCATCACCACTTCGAGTTGAAGGGATGGCCCGAGACCACCGTCATCATCAGGTTCTGGATCCTGCAGGGCATCATGGTCGCCATCGGTGTCGGCCTCTTCTACGCGGACTGGGTAGGAGCGGAAGGATCGATCGTGCCATGAGGTATCTCATCCTCGGCTCAAGCCTGCGGGGTCTGCATGATGTGGCAAGGTCAGCCCTCAACGATGGACATCTGGTGACGATGTACGACGCCGAGAACCCAGGCGCACCGCCAGACCTCGTCGGACGTGTCGAGGTCGTTGGTCCGGAGTGGTCCGACGACCTGCTCGATGGCATCGATCGGGTCGTCACGACCCCTTGGAACGCAGAAACTCTCCCCCCGATATCGGTGGCCATTGATCGGAATGTCGATGTCGTGACCGAGGCAGGGTTTGGATTGGAGCGGCTCAGCCTTCCGTACGTTGCCATCACGGGAACCAACGGCAAGACGACGGTCACTGAGGTCACGACCGCCATGCTCGTTGCCTCCGGCATCGACGCCATGGCTGCTGGGAACATCGGCGCACCGGTCTCGTCGTTGTCGAATACAGATGCCGACATGCTGGTGCTCGAGTTGTCCTCGTACCAGCTGCGCTTCATGGGGCGATTCGATCCGTCCGCAGTTGCCCTGCTCAATGTGGCCCCGGACCACCTTGACTGGCACGGTTCGTTGGATGCCTACACCGCAGCAAAGGCACGGATCGTTGGTGGCTGTGGGCCGGGGGCCGTCGTTGCCTTCAACGCAGACGACGATGTGGTCCTATCAATCGTGGACTCGTCCGACAGCGTCCTCGTACCCTGCTCGGGATGTCGTCTCCCCGAAGGCGGCAACGGTGTGCAGGACGGCATGCTCGTTGTCGAAGGTGTTCGTTACGAAACCCCCGTCACGAGTGAGACCTACCGATTCAACCTTGTCGTGGCCGGAACGCTCGCCCTGGCTCTCGGAGCCTCCATCGATGGCGTTGCTGCCGTGATGCGTTCCTTCTCACCCGGAAAGCACCGCAGGGAGCTGATTGCAACGGTCGGCGGCGTTGCCTACGTGAACGATTCGAAGGCGACGAATCCCCATGCGGCCATGGCTGCGGTCGCGGAATTCGACTCGGTGATCCTGCTCGTGGGCGGTCGCAACAAGGATCTCGACCTGAGCCCGCTCATAGGGCTGCCGACCACGAAGGAGCTGGTGGCATTTGGTGAGGCCGGTCCGCAGGTGGCCGCAGCAGCACCTCATGGCGTTCAGATGGTTGCGCACATGGAGGATGCATTCACCTACGCCGTCTCGATTGCCGAGCCAGGGGACACTGTCCTGCTCTCGCCTGGATGTGCGAGTTTCGACGAGTTCACATCGTACGAAGCGCGTGGAGATGCCTTCCGGGCGCTTGTCGAGCGGCTCGAGGAGGTGGCGGCATGACGGACACTGTCGAACGCCGGACGCACAAGGCACATCCGCGAACGCGCGCTCTTACGAGGTCAGCTGGCAACAAGCGTTCGGTCTTCCTGATCGTCATCGTTGCGATGCTTGTCACCATCGGCCTCGGTGCGATGCTGTCTGCGTCATCGGTCGTGTCCATTCGTGCAAGCAGTGACCAGTTCGAACTCTTCCTACGTCAGGTCATGTGGGTGGGTCTGGGCATGGGCGCACTTGTGGTCTCGACGTTCGTCCCCTATCGGTTCTGGCAACGCATGGCCCTGCCGTTCTATGCCATCACCGTGGTGGGCCTGATCGTGACGCTCGTGGTGGGAGACGCTCGCAATGGTGCAGTGCGCTGGATCGAGGTTGGTCCGATCACGATCCAGGTTGCGGAGTTCGCCAAATTCACCGCACTCGCATTGCTCGCCGCGGCCCTGACGAAGAAGGAGGCACTGCTCGGCGACCTCAGGCATGTGTTTGCGCCGGTCGCGACAATTCTCGGCATAACCAGCGTGCTCCTGCTCGCCCAGCCGGACTTCGGGAATGTGCTGCTGATCGTTGTGCCCGCATTCGTGATGCTCGCAGCATCGACGGTTCCGCTCAGGTTCGTATTCGGCCTCGGAGCAACTGGCGCGTTGACCATGGCGGCCCTGGCGATGTCCGCCGACTACCGCAAGGCTCGGCTCCTCGGCTTCCTTGACCCGTTCTCGAACGCACAGGGCTCCGGTCTCCAAGCGGTACAAAGCATGGTTGCCCTGGGGACGGGTGGGTTCTTCGGCGTTGGGCTCGGCCAGAGCAGGGCCCGATGGTCCTGGCTTCCCAATGCCCACACGGATTTCATCTTCGCGATCATCGGCGAAGAGACCGGATTTGCCGGTGCTGCGATCGTTGTGACGCTCTTCGCCATGCTTGCAGCTGTGGGCGTGTCGATTGCATATCGCTCCAAGGACTCGTTCGGCAGGCTCCTCGCCATTGGCATCGTGAGCTGGCTCACCATTCAGGCGCTCGTGAATATCGGAGGCGTGGTGGCAGTCCTTCCGATCACAGGCGTTCCGCTGCCATTCATCTCGAACGGTGGCAACGCGATGCTTGCCAACCTGTTCGCTGTCGGAGTGCTGCTGAATATCTCACGCACAACGGCCTCGGAGGAGAGCGACGAGGCGACGTCGTGAAGGTTGCGATCGCTGCCGCCGGTACCGGCGGGCACGTGTATCCGGCGCTCGCCGTCGCAGACGAGCTGACCCGCCGCGGACTCACCAAGGAGGACATCGTGTTCATCGGTGGTGACCGCATGGAGTCGACGGTCATTCCCGAGGCCGGATATCCGTTTGTCGCGGTGGACATCCATGGAATCCGACGGTCCCTGTCAACCGACAACCTCACGCTCCCGGCGAAGGTGATTGCCGCCCGAAATGTGATTGTCAACGAGATCAGGACACGCCGAATCGGGGCGATGGTCGTGTTCGGGGGGTACGTTGCCGGCCCTGCGGCCATGGCGGCATCGAAGACCTCGATCCCCCTCATCGTGCACGAGGCCAACGCAGTGCCAGGCGTCGCAAACAGGATGATCGCACGCAAGGCAGACACCATCTACGTAGCGTTTGCGCCGTCACTTGCCAAGATGCCGACCGCACAGGTGATCGGAAGCCCGCTGCGCCCCGAGTTCACGAGCTTTGATCGCGCTGCCCTCATGGGCGCTGCCCGTGATCGCTATGGACTCGACCCGGACAAGCGGGTCCTCGCAGTCGTCGGTGGGAGCCAGGGAGCAGCATTCCTCAACGAGGTCGCAACCGAAATCGGCGCTCGGAGTGATCGTGGCTTTGCCATCCTTCACGTGACCGGCCCCAACCATCACGAGGTGATCGCCACCCTTGCGGCGTCACACGACGAATGGGTTACCGTTCCCTTCGAGGAGTCAATGATCGATCTGTATGCAGCCTGCGATGTGATCCTGTGCCGAGGGGGTGCCATGACTGTCTCGGAAGTCGAGGCAACCAGCACGCCCGCGATCATTGTGCCGTTGCCTGCTGGCAAGGGCTACCAGGGCCAGAATGCCTCCGACGTCGTCGCAAATGGGGGCGGCATTGTGGTTGATCAGACCGATGTCACAGACGTGACCGAAACGGTTCTCGCTCTCATGGCCGACGGTGAGCGGATTGCACACATGCGCTCAGCGACGCGCACGGTCGACCATGGCCAAGCCGCATCAGTGATCGCCACCAGAATCATGGAGGTCGCCAATGCGTGATCCCCAGGTCGTTCCCAGCCGGGTCCACATCATCGGCGCTGGAGGGTCCGGCATGTCCGGACTCGGGAAGATCCTCAGCCAACTTGGTCACGATGTCAGTGGATCAGACGTCAAACCGGGCACCATGCTCGACAGCCTCCGCGATGTCGGCGTTGTTACGTGGATCGGCCACGATCCGGCTCAACTCACAGATGTGGAGCTGGTCGTGGCGTCATCTGCCGTTCCGGACCGAGATCCCGAATTGCGCTCTGCGATCGACTCTGGCATCCCGGTCTGGAGACGTCCCCAGCTGCTTGCAGCCCTCACCCAGGCAAATCCGGCGCTCGGCCTCGCCGGAACGCACGGCAAGACAACCTCATCTGCACTTGCCGTGACGGCGCTCAGGGGAACGGGGAGCGATCCGTCATTCCTCGTTGGTGGACAGATCGTGGGCCTCAACACAGGTGCGCATGTCGGAGGCGATGATGCGTTCATCCTCGAAGCGGATGAAGCCTTCGGTACCTTTCGGCACCTCGAACTCGCGTCCGTGCTCGTCACGAACATAGAAGCGGACCACCTCGATCACTACATCACCCTCGCCGCACTCGAGGATGCATTCGCACAGGTGGTCGACCGCGTTGACGGTGCACGGGTCGGCTGCATCGACGACCCCGGCGTGCGGCGTCTGGCCCAGAGGACCGACATCGCCACCTACGGATTCAATGACCAGGCCGAGTGGCTGATCAGGGACCTCACCCACGCAGATGGGGGAGTGCAGTTCACGCTCCTGGGGCCCGATGGAGGGACCGCGGTCAGACTGCCCAAGCCAGGCAGCCACCTTGCGTCGAACGCAGCCGGAGTACTTGCGATGCTGGGTATGTCGGGTGTTGATGTCGCGTCCGCAGCGGCAGCGCTCGAGGGCTTCACCGGCGTCCACCGGCGCTACGAGATACGGGCGGAAATCGGCGGCATCACGATTGTCGATGACTATGCACACCATCCCACGGAGGTGGCAGCCACGATTGAAGCTGCGGCTCTCGGGACCCAGGGAAGGGTCATCGCCGTGTTCCAACCGCACCGCTACACCAGAACGGCCGACCTTGGCCCCCGGTTCGGGGCTTCACTCGCCCTTGCTGATGAGGTCATTGTCACCGATGTCTATTCGGCGGGAGAACACCCGATCATTGGTGTGTCCGGGCGGCTGGTCGCGCAGTCGGTCGGTGCGGCAGGGGTTGACGCCGCCTACGTCGCGCGGATTGCGGACGTTCCTGCCGCGGTGGTCGAGTTGGTCGCTGAGGGCGACACCGTGCTCTTGCTTGGCGCAGGCGATATTGCCTCGGTAGCTCCCGATCTCGCCACGGCGATCGAGTCCCGATGACGATTCCCCACACGAGCGTACGCACGGACGTGGACCTTGGTCCCCTGACCACCTACAAGGTGGGTGGGCCAGCCAGGTGGTTTGCAGAACCGGACGGATTGGAAGACCTCCGCTCCATCCTCGAGGTGACGCCAGATGGCGTGGCCGTGACGATCCTCGGGCGTGGTAGCAACGTCGTGATTGCCGATGGAGGTATCGAAGGTCTCGTGATCCGCCTGGGTAGGGGCTTCTCTGGCATCGATGTCGGTCCCGACGGTGATGTTGCTGCAGGTGCAGCAGCGTCGCTTCCCATCGTCGCCCGATCGGCAGCGGCAGCAGGCAGGTCAGGCCTGGAGTTCTACGTTGGCATCCCCGGTTCCGTTGGTGGTGCCGTCCACATGAATGCTGGCGGACACGGATCCGACACTGCGGCGGTCCTCGGCTCTGCAATGGTGTTTGACGTGGTGGCCAGGGAGGTCACCAACCGGTCCGTGGATCAGTTGGGCCTCCGATATCGCCACAGCGACCTGACCGATAGTGAGATTGTGCTCCAGGCCTCATTCCACACTGGTGAGATCGACCCTGGCGATGCAGAGCAGGTTCTGCGTGATATCACTCGGTGGCGCAAGGAGCACCAACCGGGTGGCACCCTCAACGCAGGGAGCGTGTTCAAGAACCCGCCAAACGAATCGGCGGGAGCGATCATCGACGGTCTTGGTCTCAAGGGAGTGGGCATCGGCCCCGTATCCGTCTCTGAGGTGCATGCCAACTTCATGGTTGCCACCAAGGATGCGACTGCATCAGATATCTTCCTGTTCGTGGAACGGATCAGGACCGTGGTGAGGGAACGCGCAGGGATCGATCTGGAGCCGGAGATCCGGTTCCTCGGTGACTTCACCAAGCCAGGAGTGACATCGTGACGATGATGGATGAACGCGTAGCCGAACGGAGGCGAGGGGTCTCCGAAGACCGCGCACGGCGTCGCCTGCGTTGGGTACTTGGCACGATCGTTGTCGTCCTGGTTGCGGTTGGTGCCGCGTGGCTGATCAGAAGTCCCGTTCTTTCGGTCGAGTCTGTGGAGGTGTCTGGCAGCGATACGTCCGACCCCGCGTCCTACGTCGATGCGCTCGGTATGGGGATAGGCGTCCCGACGATCGACGTCAATGCAGCGGCAATCGAGGAAGCCATCGAGGCTGATCCATGGGTCGCCGATGCCGTGGTCAGCGTCTCGTGGCCTGGGTCTGTCTCGATTACCGTCACCGAGCAGGTTCCAGTTGCCATCGTCGAAGCCCCGGCTGGCTGGTACCTGGCTGCGGTTGACGGATCGATCATTGCGCCCAGCGACAAACGGGACGACATGGCCCAGATTGCCATTGTCGCAGGGGGCGTCTCGGTGGGGGAGGCCGCCACCGATGAGATG
>Ga0265303_10000775_pt1 | contig 18772 bp, 14 predicted proteins | sample Helome_2_FD_192494 | JGI IMG/M metagenome (GOLD analysis project Ga0265303, IMG submission 192494) | Marine sediment microbial communities from subtidal zone of North Sea - Hel_20160317 (Illumina Assembly) | ecosystem: Environmental > Aquatic > Marine > Subtidal zone > Sediment ... | reverse complement strand
GAGTGATACTCAAGCGGAAGCCATTCTGAACCTGCGTTTGAGAAATCTCGCCAAGCTCGAGGAAATGAAGATCCGTGGCGAGCAGGATGAGCTCAACGATGAACGCGACACACTTGAGAAAACTCTCAAGAGCGCGGCGCGTCTCAAGACACTGATCAAGAAAGAAATCCTTGCGGACGCCGGTGCCTACGGCGACGATCGAAGAACGGAGATCGTCGAGCGAGATGCGGCGCAGGCCATCGATGAAACCGAGCTGGTTGCCAGCGAGCCGGTGACCGTCGTGTTGTCCAATGCCGGCTACGCGCGTGCGGCCAAGGGCCACGAAATCGATCCGGCGTCACTCAATTACCGCTCGGGTGACAGCTTTCTCGCAGCCGCACAGGGGCGCAGCAACCAGCTTGCCATGTTCATCGACAGCACGGGACGTGTCTACAGTGTGATCGCCGGCACCCTGCCTTCGGCGAGAGGCCAGGGGGAACCGTTGTCGAGTCGTTTCAAACCGCCTGATGGTGCCGCATTTTGCGGTGCCATGATCGGCAGCGCCGAGCAAAAATACCTGCTCGCGAGCGATGCCGGTTACGGCTTTGTTGCCACCCTCGGCGACCTGGTTTCGCGTAACAAGGCCGGCAAGGCGATCCTGCGTGTACCGGTCGGCGGCAAGGCAGTCGTGCCATCGCCAGTCCCGGCGGACAAAGAATGTCTGATCGCGGCCGTCAGCTCGATCGGTCGCTTGCTGTTATTCGAGATGGACGAGCTACCGGAACTCGCGAAAGGCAAGGGCAACAAGCTGATCAATATTCCTGGCAAGAAATACCAGAGCGGTGAAGAGAAGATGGTAGCGGCTGCCGTAGTTCCCGAGGAGGGTAGCCTGCAGGTTCATACCGGCACACGCATGATGACGATCAAATGGAATGACGTCGATGACTACTACGGTGAGCGGGCGTTACGAGGCAGCTTGTTGCCCAAGGGATGGCGGAAAGTCGAACGGTTAGTGGCCATCGAGTAGCTGAGCCCGCTCACTACCCGTTATTCAATCGGGCCGATAGGGACAGCGGCGTCGAGCCCGGGGATATCTCAGTCGCTCGGACAGCTGCTTCGCAAACTCGCTTTGTGAGACACCCCCGCGCTCACCGCCACTGTCCGAATCTCATCGATCGGGGCAAGTGGACGATGCGCCTAGGGCACGTGGGATGTTTGTTGGCGAGACATAAAGCGAGCGCAGCGAGGCAGTCCGCCAACAAAGCATGCTGCGTGCCCTAGGGGTGCCACGGGACCGATCAATGGGGGAGCGGCCGATTGCCCCGCTTGAATAGTCGATGGCGAATGACAGGCGCTGGGTCGTGACGTACTAGATCGCTTTGGTGTCGACCGTTCCGTCGTCGAGCTCCATTTCCTTGGTGTCGTCGTCGTTTTCCGCCTCGGGCATCTCGATGGTGAATTCGTCAGCCGGCATATTCAGCGTTACGGTTTCGTACATGCCCGTTTCGTCCGTATCGACGAAATCCTCGTTGCGTGCCGGCAGATGTTCCGTAATGTCGAGTTCGGTCAGCGTTGCGACCGGCGGCGGCATTTCGATGGTGACGCCAGTCTCCTGGAGGGTGTCCACTGTCTCGTCGTCGGTGTCAACGGTCAGATCGGCAGCGGCACGCGCAAGTTCCACGTTCAGCGCCTGGGTTTGTGTAAATTCGTCCTCATAGTCCTGCGCCAGGATGTCAAGGTCTATGTCCCTGTTGATCGTGTAGCTATCGGTTTCTTCGTCATTGACCGTTGAATCGACCTCGATCGCCTTGAGGTCGCGTTGCGTCACGTCCTCGGGCTGCGGCATTTTCGTCGCGTCCATGATGACGGACACGTCGTAGTCTTCATCTTCCGGCAGGATTTCACTGTCGAGTATCGATTCCTCACGCGTGACGATCATCGAGTTGTCAAGCGTGTCGTCGGATGTAACCTCAGCCTCGGGCTCAAAGGGCAGTTCGATGTCCAGAGCTGTTGTCTGTGCGAATCCGAATTCCTGCCCCACGTCCGCATGCGAACCTGCTTCGAGCCCGGTACCGACAACGAGATCGGCGTCGAGCGAGAGGTTTTCCTCGGTCGGCGAGTCGTCCTCGATGTCGTAATTTGTCGTCGCGTCAGCCTCGGCGTCAATCGTGTCGTCAGTCGCCGCCTGCCCAGGCGCTTGATCGGCCAGTGGTGTCAGTGGCGATGCGCTGTGGCGGGAGCGACGGCCAAACAGCAGCAGGCCGATGAACACGACGAACCCGCCTGCAAGCCACATCAGCCAGGATGAGGTGGATTCCCCGGTGCTCGTGTTGATGACGGCTGTAGGCACGTTGGGCGACGAAGATTCTGTCGTCGGCCCTTCAAGCGCGGTGTCGGGGATAACGATCGTTTCGTTAGTATCGTTTCCTGCATCGACGAACGGATTTTCATTGTCGTCATACACAAGGTCATTACCGGGACTCAGATCTACCGTGGCGTCCGTCACGACGTCAGTGGTTTCGGCAACATCTGGAATTTCGATCGGCGCAACATCAACCGTATCCGCGGGCGCGGCCTCGGTGATGGTATTAACTTCGGCTACGGAAGCCTCGCCCGTCGAAGACACTTGCGATGCTTGCGCTACGTTGTCGACAGCGGAACCGGAGCTGGCTGCGGCAGCGGACAAAATCGGCTCGCTGCCGTCAAGGCTGGGTATTGTGAGCAAGGCGCCGGCCATTAGTTTATTCGGGTCGTTGTTTATGAACGCATCAGGATTCGCTTCGAATATCACGTCCACGGCAGCCCACAGCCCGATAGAGCGATTTTCTACGCGTTCCGCTATTTGTGACAACGAGTCACCGGGTTGCACCCGGTATTGCGTCGACCGGCCAATAGGCTCCCGGCGAACCTTGTTTGCTGTTGGCTCGCGACGCGTGGTCGCGGCCGTTGACTGGCGAGCAACCGGCGCCGGTGCTGCCTGTGTCGTCGCTTCAGGCGTGGCCGCGGGAGCGGCCTGGACGACTGGTGGCTTACTGAATAACGGTTCTGCAGGATCGATGAATAGCATGTACTCACGGCTAAGATTGGCCGTGTACGCACAATCGACGACCACGCGTGCGCTCACCATCGGCTCGCGAATCGGCGCAGTACCCGTCAACAGTATTACGCTATCCGCAACGCTGACGGTTGCGCGACCGACACCTGGCAGTCCGCTCGTCGAGGCCCCTGAGGCCAGGCTTACGCATGAATTATCGATTTGTTCGTTCGCCGCAAGCACATAGGCAATGCTGGCTCGCAGTGGTTGCCCGAGGCGAGATTGCACTGTCATTTCGCCGAGTTCAAGCGCATGGGCAGGCAGGCCAGCAAGGCTGCCACCAACGGCAACGAGCGGCAGCAAGGTTTTTTGCGTGCGTGTCGCAATGCGGTTGGTGCGGTTCTGATTGGATGTTGCGTTTTTCACAGTCGGTTACCCCGCTGGCGTAGTTAACAATAGACTAATGCCAGGTTGAGACGAAAAATATGACGCTATTCTATGTTTTTACAATACATCGTTGTTAGCGCCTGGTTCTGCAGCCACAATGTGATCTTCATCACACTTTCACAGACGCGATATGCGTTTCACATATTAGCTACTGTTCGCCGTCATCAGCTCGGCGAGTGAATTGGAAACGCCCTTATCGTTGTCCTGCAGCACGACTTCGGGCTCGTGTACATAGTGTCCCTGCATGTAGTCCAGACCGAGTTGGAATAACACTGCCATGGCATTGGCGTTCTCAACACGCTCCGCAATCGTCTTGATATTGCGATCCTTCGCAGCGTCTACAACTCGGCTTACGGCGCTCTGTATTTCCTTGTCGGTCATGAGCGTATGCATGAGCTCGCCGTCGATCTTTATGTAGTCCGGCTTCAATAGATCCAGGATCTGAAAGCGTTCCTGATCGATGCCGTAGTGTTCAATTGCAAAGCCGATACCGAGTTTACGTGCATGGTTGACAATGTTACGCGTTTGCTTGATGTGCTTGGCGGCTTCGCGCTCCGGCACCTGGATGACCAGGCGCGAGCAATCGAAGCCTTCCTCATCGAGTTTCTGCTGCATCCAGGTTGCGGTCGCGGAATCCATCAGCGACTGCGTCGATATGCGAACGAAAACGCGGTCGGCATCATTCGATGCACAGAATCTCGTTGCTGCTCTTAGCATCCAGCGGTCGACATGTTTCATCATGTTATTGCGTTCGGCGGCCGGCAGGAACTCCGACGGTAAAACCGAGTTACCCTGCGCGTCGATCATGCGTACCAGCAGGTCGAACATCTGTATGGAATCGCATCGAAGCCCCGCGATTGGCAGTTGCGCCAGGCGGAACCGATCCTCCATCAGCGCTGCTTTGAGGTGCTTGACCCATATAGCATCGAACTCGCGTTGCCGCGTGTCCTGGTCATCGCTCTCGCTCAAGAAGGAACTATTGCCACCGGCCGCTTTGCCGGCTTTGTGTGCATTCATTGTGGCATTCACAAAATCCTCGAGACTCTCAAACACTTCGCTGACGCCACAGGCACCGACGGTACAGGTCATGTGTGTCGATTTATCATCGATCTCAAAAGTCATGCCGCCAATATGATCGACGATCTGTTTGCCCCAGACCTGGGCATCGCGGGCGCTGCCGCGTTCAAGCAGCGCCATAATCGCTATACCTTCGAAGCGTCCGGCAACGTCTCGCGGATGCAGGCGTTTACGCACTTCTTCGGCGAACTGAGCGAGAATTTCTTCGGAATTAAGGGTGCCGATCTTTTCACTGAGATCGCGAAACCCGTCGGGCCTGATGTAGACCAGGCAGTGAGTCCCGGATGCCGGTTTTCTCTTTAGCCGTTTGCTGACTCGCTCCAGAAACTGCGCTCGATGGAAGAACAACGTTGTCGGATCGCGTTGCAGTGCGTCATGCACGAGTTTTGTCGGTTCTTCGGTCACTCGCAGCTGCGGCGCTATACGAATATGTACGCAAGGCCCATCTTCCATGTCGACCTTGCGAAACTGAAGATGCAACTCCTCGGCATCGCCGGAGTCGATATGTGCCTTGACGACCAGTTTTTCGTCCGTTTGCCACTTGCCCTGGATTGTGGCAACCAGCGCACCTTTGAGTGCAGCCTGACTGTCGGATTCGAAGTTGTCCATGACCGGCATGCCGATCAATTCGTCTCTTTCCTTAATCTTGAAGGTTGTCAACCAGGACTCATTGACGTCAACAAAGATGCCGTCCTGCACGAGAGCGATTGAGCTGCTCGACGATTCCATGTGGTCCTTGAGCTGGCGCTTGTATTCAGTGGCTGATTGCAGGGTAGAATTCAGCGCCCGTTCGATCCGCAACGCACGCAGTTCGCGTGTTACGACAGATTGCAGTCGAGTCTTGAGACCGAGGGAGACGAGATCACAGGCGCCGGCTCGCATTGCTGTCTCGATATCCGCTTCCAGCGCCTCGTTTTGCATGGCGATGACGGGTACTTCCGGGTTGTACCGGTCTTTCTGCTTGACGACCTGGCGAATCCCGTCCGGATAGCGATCGCAATTGAGAATAAGAAGTTCGACATTCTCGGCGGCGAGCGTGTCGGCCAGCGTATTGGGATTGGATATCCAGTGGCAATGCGCCGCATGACCTGCATCACGCAGCGTACTGTTGATCAACTGGACATCGTCTTGATTGGTCGTCAAGACGGCGATCGAAATGCAGTGGCGCCCGTTCAAATCCGCATCCTTGGCTACGTCGGGTTGTCCTGAGATATCCGTATTCTGTTAAGGGAGTTTAGTCAGATCCGGGGCTGCCGTCGCGACCGGGGTCTCAAAACCGTGACCTGAATCAAGTTTCCGGTCGATTTGGCTTTCGCCAGGTCCGTAAATGCGGCTGGCGCCGGTCAGAGACTCCGGTATGATAGCGCCTCGCGTCCGGCGGTCGGATGGCGAGTAAGGCGATCGATATGGCTAACTACAGCACAAACGAGTTCAAATCCGGGCTCCGTATCATTATTGATAGGGACCCCTGCGTCATCGTCGAGAACGAGTTTGTCAAGCCAGGCAAAGGCCAGGCGTTTAATCGCGTTCGAATTCGCAACTTGAAGACGGGCAAGACGGTCGACAAGACGTTCAAATCAGGCGAGTCTGTGGAAGCAGCCGACGTCGTAGAAACGGAAATGCAGTATCTCTACTCGGACGGAGAATTCTGGCATTTTATGGTTGCCGATACGTTCGAGCAGTACGCGGCCGACGAAAAGGCTGTCGGCGACGCCAAAGACTGGATCACTGATGGCGATGTCTGTGGCATCACGCTCTGGAACAACACGCCTCTTCTGGTCAGTGCACCGAACTTCGTCGAACTGGAAATCACAGAGACCGATCCTGGCGTGAAAGGTGACACGGCCAGTGGCGGTGGGAAGCCAGCGACCTTGTCCACGGGGGCCGTAGTCCGCGTTCCCCTGTTCGTGGATCAGGGTGAGACCATCAAAGTCGATACGCGCTCACGTGAGTACGTATCGCGCGTCAAATAAAGCGCTCACGAGTTTCCTGTAGCCGACAGAACGTCTTGCAGACCTTCTCGACCCCGGATTGATCTGCTTCGCTGAAGCGCGCCAATGTCGGGCTGTCAATATCGAGTACGCCGATCAATTGCTCATTGGCTGTGAGCGGCACGACCAATTCCGAGCGCGAATCGACGTCGCAGGCAATATGACCGGGAAAGTCATGAACATCGTTGACGCGCTGTGTCATCCGTGTTGACGTTGCTGCGCCACAAACGCCATCCCCGAGCGCGATTCGCACGCAGGCTGGTTTACCCTGGAAAGGCCCAAGGACCAGCTCATCGCCACGCAGGACGTAGATGCCGAGCCAGTTGATGTCTTCTATGGCGTTGTAAAGCAACGCAACAAAGTTGCTGGTGGCGGCCAGCGCATCGGATTCATCGTCGAGTAAGGCGCGAAGCTGCGAGTCCAGCAAGTCGTAATCTGTAGTTATCATCGATTCGCCTCGAAAGAAAACGTCATAACATCGCGTATATCGTCAGTTCTGTCATGGATCATCTGCAGGCGCTCGAGCCCCATCGCGACGCCCGCGCAGGCCGGCAATCCGGCTTCGAGTGCCGCCAGCAAGAGACGGTCATGCGGTCGCACGGCGCGATGGCGTCGTCGTCGAGCCTCGTCGTCCGCGTGCATTCTTTGCAATTGTTCCCGGGCATCCGTCAATTCGACGTAACCGTTGGCCAGTTCGACCGGGCCGAAGAAGACTTCGAATCGATCGGCGCAACGGAGGTCGTCAGGACACAGACGAGCGAGCGCTGCCTGGCTTGCCGGATAGTGCCTCAGCACGGTCAGCCTGTCCTTCTTGAATTGTGGCGCTATCTGCGTCGCCAGAATCAGGTCCAGCCAGTCGTCACGTTCGCCGCCGATTGCCTTCCCAAGTGCGTCGTCTGCCTGTGCGGCAGCGGCCAGGTCTTCAACCGTTGCCGTAAGCGGGTCGATATTGGTGACCTGCTGAAAAATGTCACGATACTCAAACTGATCGGGTCGATGCCGAGGCAGGGCAGATGCCAGGGCGGCTTTGATCACGCGGATCGTATCGTCGACGATCGCCTGCAAGCCGAATCCCAGTCGATACCATTCGATCATCGTGAATTCCGGCTGGTGCCGCGTACCAGACTCGCCGTCACGAAATACGCGGCAGATAGAGAAGATGTCCGGATAACCGGCGGCAAGCAGCCGTTTCATGCTGAATTCCGGCGACGTATGCAGGAACATCGGGCGGCGGCTGACGAGACTCTCCCCGATTTCGAGGCTCTCGATCTGTGTATCGCTGACCGCATACGGACTCAGGGCCGGGGTATCAACTTCCAATACGCCAGCGGCGTCGAAGCAGTCGCGAATGCGTCGCATCATGGCGGCCCGATTCTTGGCCGCCTGCACGCCGGCGGCCGGTTGCCAGCCGCTCATACTTCTGTAACCGGGAAAGTCCCGATCGCCTCACCCATACGCAAGGTATCGCCGGCATCGAAGTCGTTATGCCACTCGCAGGCGCCGTCGGGCAGCAACAGAATGACGGTCGACCCCATGTTGAACCAACCTAGCAGGTCGCCCTTGCGGACCATGGTCTCGTGCCCCGAAATGTCCAGGGCATCGACGATGCCCGCTTTGCGTGGCCGGATCTCTCCTGACCATGGCGTCGAAATACTGCCGACGTTGAGCGCGCCGACAAATATCAGGACAGCAGGACCGTGCGCTGTCCTGAAATGCATCACGAGTCGTTCATTGCGCCTGAACAACCCGGCAACACGCGCCACAGTTGCCTCATTGACGCTGAAAAGATCGCCGGGAACATAACGTGCGGCCACCAGTTCGGCATCGAAAGGAGCATGCACCCGGTGATAGTTGTAGGGCGCAAGATAGATTGTGGCAAAACGCCCGTTGATGTACGAACTCGATTCAGCGATATCGGTTGCCATCAATTCATCCAGTGAGTAGTCAATGCCTTTTGCCTGCAATATTCTGTCTGCCTTCAGTGTTCCGGTGAGACTCACAGTACCGTCAGCGGGCGAAATGATGGAGTTGGCATCATCGTCGATCTTACGTGCACCGTCTTTCAACTCGCGTGTGAAGAAATCGTTAAACGTTGCAAATCCATGGGGTACTTCAAGCTTGATTTCGTCGACATCGACATCGTAAAGCGGCACGAATCGGGTGATCAGAAAATCCTTGATGCGCGGGTTCTTGATGTGCGCGATTCGATAGACGAGCGACGTAAGCCAGTGTCTTGGCAACAGGTATTGAACGGCGACGAAAATTCTGGCGAGCATCGGCGTTATCGTCCGTCGTGCTCGTCTTTGCTGCGGGATTCGATGGCAGTTTCCACGCTGAGGACCAGCGCATCTTCGTCGAAAAACTGCAACGACACAGTGCCCGTGGAGCCGGTCGGGCGCATCAACATGAGGTGTTTTCCACCGCGCTGCAAGGTCACGGTCCTGCCCGCAGGAACTTCCAATTCGGGCACGGCCCTCATGCGGGCCACACCGTCCTCGATCGTCGTTTCATGCAGTTGCACGGATGCGTACTGGGCACTCGTAACACGTGAAATGCTGATCGTCTGACTGCTGTTGTTCTTCAGAGTCAGGTACGCGGCGCTCATCCCGCTGCCCGGCATCGGCGCTGTAACGACGATCTCCGTCGCGACCAGAGGTGGCTGCGGAGGACCGCCACCGCCGCAGGAGCTGAGTAAAATCGACATACAGATAATCGGGATGCGCATCAACGACCCGCCATCAATAGTGGAATATCGTGCACGAAGTTTCGGACTTCATGCGGACCGCTAAACAATGCGTGAAACTCGGCGTCAGGATTGATGAGGATGACACCCGCGTAGTGGTCCACCGCGTAATTCTCTTCGTCACCCGCCTGCTTTTCGAAAAAGACACCGAGTGACGACGTTAGTTTTCTGAGCTCCTCGAGTTGCCCCGTTATACCGAGATTGCCGACACCAAAGTGATCGACATATCGTCCAATCACGCCCGGCGAATCGCGTTCCGGGTCGACGCTGACCAGGACAATCCGCGGTATTGGCTCCTGGCCCGAGGACACAAGTTCTTTCCTGGCCGCGGCCAGGATCTGCAATGTTGTCGGGCAGATATCCGGACAATGGGTGAACCCGAAAAAGACGAGATTCCAGTGATTCCTGAAGGTATCAGGGGTCACCGGATTACCCGCCTGGTCGACGAGGGAGAACGCCGGCAATGGTGTGGGCGCAGGCAGCAGAAAGGCGGTATTCAGTGATGCCGGTGTCTGCAGACGTGCTGCCACAAAGACCCCGGCAGCCAGGGCGATCGCCAGGGCGAATGCAATGATGAGATTTTTCGGGCGCATGAACAGTCGAAATAACGGTCGAATTCAGGAGTTCGTAATACTACAGGCAGTTGACGGGTGAGCGTGATAGATTCGCCGTCGCATTCGCGCATACTGAGCGATTTGGACTATGAATGACTCGACCAGGCAGCCGGTCTCGGTGGAACGACTGATTCGCGATATCGCCGCGCGTTTTGCGGAGGCCGATTTGAGCTATGGGCATGGAACCGACAATGCGACGGACGAGGCGGCGTGGCTGGTATTCGCGGCACTCGGCCTGTCACATGATGATGTGCCGGCCGTCTACGGGAAGGACGTCGCGGTCCACCAGCTGGAAGAAGTGCTTGCGATGGCCGAGCGGCGCATTCGCGACCGCAAGCCGCTGGCGTACCTCGTCAACCAGGCCTGGTTTGCCGGGCTGGAGTTCTACGTGGACGAACGGGTTCTGGTGCCGCGCTCGCCCATTGCAGAGATGATTCAGCGACAATTTGCGCCCTGGGTCGCGGCTTCGAACGTCAGGCATGCCGTCGATCTGGGAACCGGCAGCGGCTGTATCGCTATCGCTCTGGCTCATGCTTTTCCAGACGCCAGAGTCGATGCAGTCGATATTTCCACCGACGCCCTGGCGGTGGCCGCTATCAATATAGAAAAGCACGACCTGGGCGATCGCGTAACGACGATTCGCTCGGATTTCTTCGATGAGCTCGGTGACAAGAAATACGATCTTATCGTCAGTAATCCTCCCTACGTCGATCTTGACGATCTGCGCGCCATGCCTGACGAATTTCGACATGAGCCATGCCTGGGACTGGCCGCGGGTGACGAGGGTCTGGACGCGGTGCACAGGATCTTGATTCATGCCTCGCGATTTCTTACGGACAATGGAATACTTGTCTGTGAAGTCGGAAATAGCCAGGCAGCGCTGGAGCGTGCCTACCCCGATGTTGCCTTTGTATGGCTTGACTTCGAGCACGGTGGAGCAGGCGTATTCCTGCTGACGAAACAGGACCTCGTTGCGTTCGAGGCCTGACAACACGGGATAAACGATAGCGTGTCCGGCAACAGTTTTGGCAAGTTATTCACAGTAACGACCTTCGGTGAGAGTCACGGGCTTGCGCTCGGCTGTATCGTGGACGGTTGTCCTCCGGGCCTGGAACTATCGGAAGCGGATATCCAGGTTGATCTCGATCGGCGCAGGCCAGGACGCAATCGGCATACAACGCAACGCAACGAGCCGGATCAGGTCAAAATTCTATCGGGCGTCTTTGAGGGTAAAACGACCGGTACGCCTATTGGCCTCGTGGTCGAAAACAAGGACCAACGGTCCAGGGATTACGGCGACATCAAAGACAAGTTTCGTCCAGGTCATGCCGACTACACCTACCAGCAGAAATACGGAATTCGTGATTACCGTGGCGGCGGCCGTTCGTCGGCCCGCGAAACGACCATGCGAGTTGCGGCCGGCGCAATTGCCCGCAAGTACCTTGGCAACAGGTTGGGTATGGGGATTCATGGTTACGTGGCGCAACTCGGTCCCATCGTGCTGTCGGCCAGCGATCTCTCCATCATTGACGACAACCCTTTCTTTTGTGCCGATCCGGATCGTATCGATGAGCTCGAAGCCTTCATGGATAACTTGCGCGCCGAAGGCGACTCGATTGGCGCGAAGATCAGCGTTCTTGTCAGCAACGTCCCACCGGGCCTTGGCGAACCTGTGTTCGATAAGCTCGAGGCCGATCTCGCGCATGGCCTGATGAGCATCAATGCCGTCAAAGGCGTTGAACTGGGTGCCGGATTCGCGGCGGTTACGCAGCGAGGCAGCGAGCATCGCGATGAACTGGGTACCGATGGTTTTAGCAAGAACGATGCAGGCGGCACCCTCGGTGGTATTTCATCAGGGCAGAATCTCGTCGCCAGTATTGCCTTGAAGCCGACATCCAGCATTTCGGTGCCGGGCAAAACGATCGACAAGGCTGGTAAGGAAACTGAAATCGTGACCAAGGGACGACACGATCCGTGTGTAGGATTGCGGGCCACGCCGATCGCCGAGGCGATGGTCGCTCTGGTACTGATGGACCACTATTTGCGCAATCGTGCACAGAATGCCGACGTCGACTCAGTGACACCGGTCATCACACAATCATAGTAGTAGGCTTTGTGCGCAATTGTCCCCAGGGAAATCCGACATGTCAGACCGATTGGATATAGCCGTCGTTGGCGCCACCGGCGTCGTTGGCGAATCGATGCTGGAAATTCTGAGCGAAAGGGATTTTCCGGTCGGCACCGTATATGCGCTGGCGAGCGAGCGCTCGGTCGGCAAGACTGTCGAATTCGGCCATCGACACCTCACGGTGGAAGATCTGGCTGACTTCGATTTTTCCAAAGTCGCAATAGGGCTGTTTTCGGCCGGTGGGTCTGTCTCGGCCGAATTTGCACCCAAGGCCGCGGCCGCCGGTTGCGTTGTCGTTGATAACACGTCGCATTTTCGTCGCGAGGACGATATTCCACTTGTTGTGCCTGAAGTGAATGCCGACGCGATTGCGGCTTACACCGCACGCGGCATCATCGCGAACCCGAATTGTTCGACCATCCAGATGTTGGTGGCGTTGAAACCGATTTATGATGCAGTGGGTATCGAGCGCATCAACGTGTGTACTTACCAGGCGGTGTCCGGGGCCGGACGCAGCGCGGTCGAAGAACTCGTGCGTCAGACCACGACCTTGCTGAACGGTCGTCCGCTCGACATGGAAGGCGAGGCCAAGCAGATCGGATTCAACGCCATTCCGCATATCGATGCTTTCATGGACAATCGGTATACACGCGAAGAAATGAAGATGGTATGGGAGACACGTAAGATTCTGGACGATGACACGATACAGGTGAATCCGACCGCGGTTCGTATCCCGGTGTTTTTCGGTCACTCCGAAGCCGTGCACATCGAGACACGCGATAAGATTTCGGCGCCCGCTGTCGTGGATCTGTTGGAAAAATCGCCCGGAATTCAGGTTCTTGACGGTGTTGAAATCGGGCAGTACCCGACGGCCGTGACAGAGAGCTCGGGTACCGATCCCGTGTACGTCGGTCGAATCCGCGAGGACATCTCTCATCCACGCGGTATTGATCTGTGGGTGGTGGCCGATAACATTCGTAAGGGCGCGGCTCTAAATAGCGTCCAAATTGCTGAAATATTGGCAAAAAACTATCTATAAGCTATAGTTCACCGGCAAGCGGCGAGGCACTCTGCCCGCTGTGAATGCGCCCCGTCCGGATGTCACGAATGGGGTTTTTTGGGGCTTGGAGAATTACATTATGTCGCGACGTCTTACTCACATCTCGTTTGCGCTTGTCCTTTTGCTATCAAGCGAGGTCTGGGCCATCGGACTGGGTGACATCCAATTGGACTCGGCGCTGAACGAGCCGCTGCGTGCGGAGATTCCCTTGCTGTCGGCGACACCCGATGAGCTGGCAAATCTATCCGTCACGCTGGCCTCGAGCGAGACCTTCGCTCGTTACGGAATCGACCGACCCTTTTTCCTGCAGGACATAGAATTCAATGTTGTTGGTGGCGCCAGCGGCAGCGTCGTGCAACTTCGCTCACGCAGCCCCATTACCGAGCCGTTCCTGACCTTTCTGGTCGAAGCGACCTGGCCGAGCGGTCGCCTGTTGCGCGAATACACCGTCTTGCTGGATCCGCCAACCTATGTACCACCCGCGGCACAGCAGGCACCCGCTGTAACGGCGCCGAGTCGCAGTGCGCCGGCCGACAGTGGTCAGATTGAGCGGCTGCAGCCTGTTACACCCGAGCAACCGCCAAAACCGGCCACGCAAGCGCGACCGGCTCCGCAGCCGCAGCCAAGCCGACCACCACAGCCGGCACCGAGTGCGCCTGTTGATGACAGTCCATACGACACCGCGGCGGGTGGCGACTATGTTGTAGCGCGCGGCGACTCCCTCTGGGCTATTGCAAGCCGCATGCGTCCCGACGGCCGCCTGACGATGAACCAGACGATGTTGGCGATTTACGAGGCAAACCCGGACGCCTTTGGTGGCAATATCAATGTGCTTCGCGCCGGCGCCGCACTGCGAATTCCGAGTGCCGACGAGATTTTCCGCATCAGTCGCGGCAACGCGTTCAGTGAGGTCAAGCGTCAGAACGAAGCCTGGGGCAGTGGCTATACGGCACCGCCGGCAGAGACTCGTCCCAGCCTGACGCTGGTTCCGCCCGATGAAGAGCCCGCTGATCTTGTTTACGACGATGAGTTGAGCGCGGTTGAGGTGCCGTCACGCGAGCAGGAGATCGAGGATCGTATTGCCGAGCTCGAAGCGGCCGACGTGCCGGATCAGCCATCGCTCCTGGAAATTCGCGATAACGAACTGGCGACGCTGCGACAGGAACTCGCCAACATTCGTGGTGAGGTTTATGAGCCACCCGTCGACGTAACCACCGACGAGCCCTTTGTCGATGATGTCGCCGCCGAAGACGAAACCGGCGTCGACGACGTGCTGCCGGATGAAGACGCGATTGAGGCCGACAGCGGTGTAACCGACGAAGTCGTGGTGGACGACGAGGCACTGGCTGGCGACGCCGATACCGCCGATGTCGCCGATACTGAGGCTCCATCAACAGTGATTCGTACGGCACCGGAAAGCGAAGAAGGTTTCCTCGACAGGATTCTGGGCCTTCTGACGAGCCCCTTGGCGGCTATTGGTGCTGCGCTGGTGCTGGTGGCCGGCTTGTTGTTCTGGTTTATGCGTCGTGGCGGTGACGCGGAAGAAGCGGGTCCCTGGGAAACCCTGGATTCTGATGAAATGGAACCGGAGTCGCATGCGGCAACCGAGACCATGATGGCGCCGACACCGGATGAGGCCATCGTGGTCGTCGAGCAGGACTCGGCAATACGGCCACTGGCGGACGAAACGGTCGAGATTGCCCCTGCCGGCGAAGCGGACGCAACGACGGAACGGACCGGGGAATTCGCGTCTATCGAAGATACGTTCAGTAGCGATACGGCGGTCAACCTCGACCAGACAGACCCGATTGCGGAAGCCGATTTTCATATGGCGTATGGCCTCTATGACCAGGCCGCCGATCTCGTCAATGGCGCGCTCGAAAATGATCCCGAAGATCAACGGCTGATGGCCAAGCTCTGCGAGATCTACTTCGTTTGGGGAAATCGCGACTCCTTCATCGCCGCCGCAGACAACCTGAAATCAGCGGTCGGCGATGGTGACAGTTCCGAATGGGACAAGATCGTCATCATGGGTCAACAGATCGCGGGCGATCACGCGCTATTCGCCGGCGCGGGCGTTGCCGCGACGAAAGCGGTTGACCTGTCTTTCGAGGATGAGGCAGGTGACACCGGCGTCCTGGACATGGACTTTGGTGGCGAGGCCGACACTTCTGGCCCTATCGATCTGGGTGCTGAGGCGGGCGACGCTGAGGGCGAAGTCGATTTTCTTTTCGATGATGCTTCACTTGGTGACGAAGTCGATGTGGACCTCGAAACAACCGCCGAAAGCCCGACCATCCAGACAACCGGCACGGCAAAGACCGTCGCAATGCCAGTTCCGGAATCGACGGTGGAGTCACCGACAATCGAACAGCAGTTTGCCGATTCGGAAGGGACCTCCGAACTACCGTCACTCGACGACGAGTTCGAAGGGGCCGCTGCCGATGCCGGCCAGGACGTAGCGGAGACCGCCGAAATCAATCTGGATGAGCTCGACCTCGGGCTTGACGAGCTGGCGGAAACCGAGCTCGCATCTCTGGATGATCTCGACTCAACCGGCACCAATGAAGCGCTTGAATCGCTTTCAGACGATGTGTTTGCGGACACAGGATCGGTGACTGGCAGTAATCCGGAGATTGACCCTAGTTCTACTGGCGTGCACGAAAGCCCGGATCCGGGTGTATTTGGCGATCTTGACGAAGCTCGCGATGACGATGCGACCGGTGAGATGCGCCTGGCAGCGGACGAAACCGGGCGCAGCCCAATGGTCGACATCACTGACGAATCGCTTCAGGAAACGGAAATAAGTATTGATCAGAGCTTGCTGGAATCCACGGGTCTCACTCAGGTTCTGAGCGAAGACATGGCTGTCGATACTCTGTCAGGCAATGAGGTGGAGACAATACCGGACGACGCTGCGACGAAGGTCGCGCCGCTGGACGACGGCGAAGAGGAAGAATTTGACTTTGCGAGTACGGAAGCGTTGCCGGCAGACATTTTCGAAGGTGACGTTGATCCCGATGCGACGGGCGAAATGCCTGCCCCGGCCGGCAGTACCGATGTTGACCTCGATCTCGATGATCTGACAGCGGCACTCAAGCTATCGGAAGGTGGCGATACCATCGATCAGCTGCGCGACGACGCGACGGTGGAACAACCGCGTCCGTCGATATCCGGAAAAACCGGAGACGTGCCGACGATGTCGCTGGGTCCGGAGGACATGACTGAGGAGTTGCACGAGGCTCGCACAATGACCGAGGTTGGAACCAAGCTCGATCTCGCGCGCGCCTACGTCGACATGGGTGATCCGGCGGGAGCGCGCAGCATTCTCGAGGAAGTACTCGACGAAGGTGATCAGGGCCAGCGACAACAAGCACAACAGTTGCTCGATTCCTTACCCAGCTAGCAGGTCCGGATAATTCGAATCGCGCTAGGCATCGAATACGACGGCACCGGGTACAACGGCTGGCAGCGTCAAAAGACCGGCATCGGCGTGCAACAACGCCTCGAGGAATCGCTCGCGCTGGTCGCGAATGAGGCGGTCGAAGTCGTCTGCGCGGGCCGCACTGACACCGGTGTGCACGCGTCGGGCCAGGTTGTCCACTTCGATACTCTCAGCGAACGCAGCGAACGTGGCTGGCTGCTTGGCGCTAACAGCAGTCTTCCGGACGACATCAACGTAACCTGGGCGCGCCCCGTCGACGATGAGTTTCATGCGCGATTTTCGGCGACGGCCCGCAGCTATCGTTACTGCATCCTTAATAGACTGGAAAGATCGGCGTTGCACCGCGACCGAGCGTGGTGGGTGTATCAGCCGCTCGATGTTGATGCCATGCACGAGGCGGCGCAGCGGCTGCTGGGCAGACACAATTTCTCCGCATTCCGCGCCGCGGGCTGCCAGGCTGCAACGGCCGACCGCGAGATCCTGAGTATTGCCATGCAGAGACAAGGTGACTGGCTCAGGCTGGACGTTACGGCAAACGCATTCCTGCAACATATGGTGCGCAATATCGTCGGCACACTGGCGACGGTCGGTCATGGCGAGAAACCAGGCCAGTGGGTGAGCGAGGTCCTGGAAAGCAGGGACCGCAAGGTGGCCGGCATTGCCGCGCCGTCACATGGACTGACGTTGGTATCGGTTGAATACCCGGCTTCGTTCGGTATTCCTGGTGCCGTGAACTATGACGTGCCTGGCGCTGGCTGTTGATTCGCTATACGGATATTATGTTGCCATGAGTTGGTTTGAGAAATTGATGCCGTCGCGCATCAGCACGGAGAAGCGTACGAAGTCCGTGCCGGAAGGCGTATGGATCAAATGTCCGGTTTGTGATGCGCAGCTTTATCGAAACGAGCTGGAGCGCAACGTCCAGGTGTGTCCCAAGTGTGACTATCACATGCGAATCGGTGCGAGAAAACGGATTGAGGTCTTTCTCGACCCCGACTCGGTGCAGGAGTTGTCGCCAAAACTCGAGTCTGAAGACCCACTCAAGTTTCGTGACAGCAAGCGCTATCGCGATCGTCTTGTCCAGGCGCAGAAAAAGACCGGTGAGAAGGATGCGTTGCTGAGCGCAACCGGTACTTTGCTCGATCGTCCCGTCGTCGTGTGTGCATTCGAATTTGGTTTCATGGGGGGCTCCATGGGATCCGTTGTCGGCGAGCGTTTTGCGCGCGCCGTTCGCCATGCGGCAGATAGCAACATGCCACTGATCTGTTTTTCCGCCAGTGGTGGCGCGCGCATGCAGGAAGCGTTGTTTTCGTTGTTGCAGATGGCGAAGACGTCGGCGGCCCTTGCCAAGCTGGGTGCCAAAGGTATTCCGTACGTATCGGTCCTGACCGACCCGACGACCGGTGGTGTTTCCGCCAGCCTCGCGATGTTGGGTGACGTCAATATCGCGGAACCCAATGCACTGATCGGTTTCGCCGGACCGCGCGTGATCGAGCAAACTGTGCGCGAACGCCTGCCCGAAGGTTTCCAGCGTAGCGAATTCCTGCTGGACCATGGCGCCATCGACATGATCGTCGACCGTCGCAAGATGCGACAGGCAATCGGTGACTTGCTGGCCAAGTTCGAACGTCGTCCAAGTCCCGTTACGGCTGCCTAGTACTCCATTAACCTCACGTTAATGGAGCATGACGACACAATGCTGCCTGCCGGATCGCCACTCCCTGACTGGCTGAACTGGCTCGAATCGCTCTCACCGAAAGAAATCGATCTCGGTCTCGAGCGTGTTCAGTCTGTCCTGTCGCGACTCGAACTGGCGTTTCCGAGTCATGTATTACTGATCGCAGGTACGAACGGCAAGGGTTCGAGCGTTGCGCTTTTGCAGGCGCTATTAACTGCGTCGGGTTATCGCGTGGGTGCCTATACATCACCGCACGTCATTCGATACAACGAGCGAATCGCGATTGACGGCATGCCCGTGTCGGACAATGAGATTGTCAGCGCATTTGAACGAGTGGAGGCGGCTCGTCACGACGTGCCGTTGACGTACTTTGAATATGGCACCTTGGCTGCAATAGTCGTTTTTGCGTCCCTGGACCTTGATGTCTGGGTCCTTGAAGTCGGAATGGGCGGTCGCCTCGATGCCAGCAATGCGATTGACCCGACCGCGTCGCTGATCACCAACATTTCGCTAGACCATTGCGACTGGCTTGGCAATGACATTGAGGCAATCGCCTTCGAAAAAGCCGGTGTGATG
>Ga0265303_10000773_pt1 | contig 18798 bp, 17 predicted proteins | sample Helome_2_FD_192494 | JGI IMG/M metagenome (GOLD analysis project Ga0265303, IMG submission 192494) | Marine sediment microbial communities from subtidal zone of North Sea - Hel_20160317 (Illumina Assembly) | ecosystem: Environmental > Aquatic > Marine > Subtidal zone > Sediment ... | reverse complement strand
AGGGACTGAAATTACTCGAGGCGGGCAAGGTCGACGCGATGCTCGGCTCGGTAGGCGATTTGATTGCCTATAAAGACAAGCTCAACTATGAGGATGCCGACCCGATATACGCTGTCGACGAACGTCTGGTCTGTCATCCGGGCGCCGCATCAGAGGCATTTCTCAGAAAGGTCGACCCGGCGATCAGATCGATGAAAGCCGACGGCAGCCTGAAAGCCATTCTCGGCGAGTATTACCTGCAGGATTGAGTTACGGCCTCTTCCCGTTTAGTTGAGCACGGCCGGCCAGTTTCGATCGGCCGCCTTGATGTAGCCTGGAACATCTTTTCGCCAACGCTGTTGTACAGCCAGGCTGTAATTGAGGTATAGCTTGCCATCGACTATGGTCCAGGCTTCAGGAACGGTGCCCGCGGTTGCACCTTTCGCTACGGCATAGGCGCAGTAACCGCCGTACTGAGGGGCGTAAGCCGCGGGATCCGTGTTAAATAGTTCCAGGTTAGCGGCACTGGCAAATTTATAAGTCGCTGCCTGCCAACTGGCGGTGAACTGATCGCGGCCCCGGGTCGGTTCACCCAGGGTGAAATAGGCAACCGGATCATAGCCACGGATAGCACCATCGTCGGTAGAAAATACGGGTGCTTCCCCCGCGAAAGCCAGCGGCATGAATACCAGCACCAGAAGTCCGAGTAGTGATTTAAGCATCTATGTGTTTTCCTGAATGTGTTGGCTTCAGGTATTCGGTTGCTTCTGTCGTGAAAAGTTCCATCCCTGTCGCATCGGCGTTAGTTAACGATTTACAGCAGTTTCAATCGATTCAGCAGCTGGTGATCCAGGCGCAGATCGATAGCCGCCTGCTCGAGGCCGGACGAATGATCGGATACGTAGCTGAGCGCCTTGCGCCATAAACGATCAAACTTCTCCCAGAAAAGCCGCTTCGCCTGGGGAAATCGCCAACCTTCTCCGATAACCAGTGCATAAAGCCTGATGGCATCGTCGGTGAGCCAGTGCCTGCGCACCAGCTCATCGAGTTCGTTCAAATCCCTGACCGGCATGATTAACGGCTTGTTGTTTTCGATCCAGATCGCCAGTACTGCCTCCATTAATGCCGCTTTATCGGGAAAATGGTTGTAAACCGTCGGTTTCGACACACCGGTCAACTTGACCACCATATCAATCGATGTGCCTTTAAACCCGTTTTCCAGGAAAAGTGGTAATGCACTCGTAGCGATGTATTCTTTTTTTGATCTTTGTGCCATGGCAGGGTTGATAATCGGAAAGAATTATGCAAACTATACTAAACCGTTTAGTTTATGTCATCCACTCTGTTTAACAGAGTGCCCGGAGGCCACAATGATTCGCAGTGAAAATGGTTATTTTGGGGAATTCGGCGGGCGTTTCGTCCCCGAAATTCTGCTACCCGCGCTGACCGAGCTCGAGGATTTATTCTTCGGCTTGCGCGAGGATCCCGCTTTCTGGCAGGAGTATGTCACCCTGACCCAGGAATTCAGTGGTCGGCCGACACCGTTGACGCCGTTACGACGCCTGTCTAAACAGCTTGGCGGCGCACAAATCTGGCTCAAACGTGAAGATCTTAATCACTCGGGCGCGCACAAGATCAATAATGTGCTGGGTCAGGGCCTGCTGGTGCAGCGCATGGGCAAACAGCGGGTTATTGCCGAAACCGGGGCTGGCCAACATGGGCTTGCGACCGCGATCATGGCGGCACGACTCGGTCTCGAGTCAACAATCTACATGGGTGCCGAAGATATCGAGCGGCAGTATTCGAACGTATTCTGGATGCGTCAGCTCGGTTCCAACGTGGTTGGTGTGACTACCGGCGCACAAACCCTGAAGGAAGCGCTCGACGAAGCACTGCGCGACTGGGCCGCATCAGTGGAAACAACCCATTACGTGCTCGGCACCGCCTGTGGACCGGCGCCCTTCCCGGAACTGGTTTCCTATTTTCAAAGCGTGATCAGTGATGAGATCAAGCAACAGTCGATGCAGCAAATGGGAGGTCTTCCCGACGAAGTCGTCGCCTGCGTTGGTGGCGGATCAAACGCGATGGGCGCATTCGCGGCTTTCCTGGAAAATCCTGAAGTCGATCTGATCGGCGTTGAAGCCGGCGGGATCAGTCTCGAGGATGGCCAGCACTCGGTACGCCTGTCGCACAATACCGGTGAAACCGGTATCGCCCAGGGCTATAAAACCCTGTTCCTGCAAAACGATGACGGCCAACTTGGTGATACCCATAGCATCGCGGCTGGCCTCGATTATGTCGGCGTTTCACCGATTCTGGCCCATTTATCACAACAGGGCCGCGTGATTGCAGAATCGGCCACCGACAATGAAGTCACCGAGGCGTTCAGCCTGCTGATGAAAACCGAGGGTATTATTCCCGCGCTGGAATCGGCGCATGGACTCGCGGGCGGTTTCAAGCGCGCCAGGCAGATGCGTCCGGAACAAAACGTCGTCATCAACCTCAGTGGACGTGGTGACAAGGATATTTTCAACATTGCACGCGCGTTTCCACAACGTGAATGGACTGAATTTCTGCAACGTGAAGCCACGCGTTCGACCGAGTTACTGGCGCAAAAGCGAGGACATTAATCATGTTTCCGAAACAACACGAAGATTTACAAATCATGTCCCATGCGGTGGTTGGGTTTCCCAGCCTCGAGGAAAATGAAAAGGCGATAGCCGGATTGGCCGAGGCTGGCGTCAGGCTGATCGAGTTGCAGGTCCCATTCAGCGACCCGGTTGCCGATGGCCACACACTGGTCAACGCCTGCTACGAAGCCCTGAAACATGGCGGCTCGGTGCAGGCCACACTCGACCTCGCGAGCAGGGTCAGCACACGTCACCCTGAAGTGACTTTCGTCCTGATGAGCTACCTGAACCCGTTATATCGTTTTGGTTTGCAGGCCTTGTTCGAACAGGCCGTGGCCGCCGGAATCCAGGGCATGATCGTGCCCGACTGGCCGGTCGAAGAGATTGAACCCTGGTTACCCACCCTCGACGCCCTTGGCCTGTCGCCGATCCTGATGGTGACACCCAATACCGCGCCGGATCGGGTCGAGAAAATAACCCGCGCGTCGCGCGGTATGATTTACGTGGTTTCACGCATGGGGGTTACCGGCCACGAAACGCACTGGGGGGAAGAGTTTCAAAACTATATCGCTGAAATCCGCAAATACACCGATTTACCGCTGGCGGTAGGCTTTGGTGTACGTACCGCCGATGACTTGAACGCGCTGGCCGGCAAAGCCGAAGTCGCCGCGTTTTGCTCGCAGTATATCGAGTGGCAACGTGACGAAGGCAGCGATAACGCAGCTGTTAAAATGAAATCGATTATTCAGGCCGTTGACTTGAGCCCGGTGTAATCTGCAACGACTCGTCCGCTAGTGATCTGTCAACCAGTCCATTTCCTGGAAGCGAGCTAAGCCACTAAAAATGTTCAGCCTGGCTAAACTGTTGCTGTTGATCCTGGCAGGGGTGATTGCAGTCTACTGGTGGCAGAGCGGCCTGTTCAAAGGCCGGGCGCGGGAACTTGCTGCAGCACACTGCCGGCAGCTGGGTTTGCAGCTACTCGACCAGAGCATGGTGATCACGGCGATCCGTCCGCTGCGCGGTAGCGGCGGTAGAATCGAGTTTCGCAGAACCTACCAGTTCGAGTTTTCGTCAACCGGTGACCAGCGTTACCAGGGGAAACTGGTGATGCAAGCCATGCGCCTGGAATCAATCGAACTGGAGGCTTATAAACTTCCAGACGCTGACTGATCGCAAACAGAATTGATTGCGGAATTTATCCCGGATCCAGTATAGCCTGGTCAACCAATGACTTGACGATCTGGTTACTCTTCTGGCCGGGTGCCATCTGTCTCCCGAACACGCGATCAATTTTCAGCGTGTCGAAAGGAAAGCGACAATCTTGAATTCAAGGATAACCGGGGTTTAACTTCGCTAAATTATTATTTATTTCTTCGGTGTGTAATTATACTTCTGACCACCGATCGAGGCTTCGTACATCAGGCCACCCTTGGCGACGGTAAACACGGCCATCCCCTTGCTGTAACTGCCCACGGTCGTGGCGTCATTCTTACCGCCACTGGCACCGGCCGAGCTGCCAGTTGTCGAAGCACCGGCTGAAGCGCCTGCAGTTATAGCGACAGCGCTGGCCTGGGCGCCGAACTCAAAGTTTCCGCTGGTGAATTCATTGAAAGCACGCTTGTCTTCAAAAAAAATAATCTGGCTATAAGCCTGGCCGCCAAGCTGGAAGCCAATTGTTACCTGAGTCATCGAAGTGTCGCCGGTATATTTGCCATTCTCGTAAACTTTACCAGAGCCATGTGCGCCACCGATTCCAATGCCGCCTTTACCTATCGTTGGAAAGACTGCATAGCCATAGCTTTTGCCAAAGAAGTTGCCGCTTTCCCCGGCATTGGTGAAGACCTTGATAGTATCTTCATATTCACCTGCCCAGCTGTCGGAAAATGGCAGTCCGAACAGTAGCAGAACGAGGCAGGCTCTAATCGTGGCACTCATTTTTATCTCTCCATGGGACGAATTATCAATATCTGCAAACCATTTGTCTGTATGGTCGAATTTTTATAAGTATAAGGTCATTGCACAGTACTAGTACAAGAAGAATAAACGCTCTTTTCCCTCAGGTCTAATTCTTCCTGAATTGTTGCTTGCTGATGCGAAGTATTGAGAGTCTCGAAAGTCGGTTGCTGCCGCTCATACTAGAAATCCGAGCCTCCGTTATTGAGACCCGCTGACTTTAACTCCGCGGTGCGCTGGTTTTCAGTAGCTGCCGGACGCGCGTTGAAAACAGGAATAGCAGCAACGCTGCCGCAATCCCGATCCACAGGGTCGAGCTTAAAATTCGCAACAGGGTGGGCTCGTTTACGGGCACACCCTGCTCTATTCCCGAGGCCAGGCCGAGCAACAGCAAGGCAAAGAACAGTCGTTCGGATAAACCCTGCAGCGACAGGTAAGTCGCGCGTTGCTCACGGCTTATGCGCGGGGCGATGGCGGATCTTACCGGTGCGACCACCAACGACATCGGGAAATTCCGCGCACTGACCAGCATCAGTACCAGCGGGCTGATCACCACCGCCATTGCCGCGACGATACCCAGTTGAATGAACATTGCCAGCGCAAGTAATCCAACCAGTCCGAGCCTCCCCTGCCAGGCAACGCTGGCCCTGGCGCCGATGGCACCACCGAACATCGATATCGAAATAACCACACCGGATATCAGCGGCGCATAAGCGGAAGCTTCCAGCAGCGGCAACTGCAACAGGCTGATATAGGGCTGGTAAAACTCGTAGACGATATGTGCCATGGCATAGAGCACGATAACAATAGCAAACACCCATCCCAGCACCGGGTCGCGTAAACGAGCCAGGCAACTCAGTACCACCGTAACAAAGCTCTGCGGCAGGCTCACTGTATCGGGGTCATGCACGGGTTCGGTGAAACGCCAGGCCAGAATGCCCATGGTGACGGCACTGCACAGCGAAAACACGTAGGCCAGGCGCAGGTCGATAAGGCCCAGGGCGCCACCAGACAAGGTCGCGATGGCTAACATGATCATACCCCATTGTTCGGCATCGGCTTCACGCTGCGCATACTCGGCCTCGTGTCCAAGCGTCTTCAGTGAATCGTAGAGGAAGGCCGTATCGGTACCCGACTGCATGGCGATCCCGCTCGCAAGCAAAAACTGTCCGGCCGCGAACCACCAGAAATCGCCGCCTATAATGAAACAACAATAAGATCCGATTAGCGAGCTGGCGGCGAGCAACAAGGTGGTACGCCGGCCGATACGATCGGAAAAGTATCCGGACGGAACCTCGAGCAAAAAAACGGAAAGATAATAAACCGCCGACAGTTCGATCACCTGGTCAAGCGGCAGACTCTGGCTCATGTAGAGGAAGAAAACGGTTATCCAGGCATGACCATCCGAAGCGGCTCTAAACCACGGGTATAGCCGTATGTTCTGTTGCAGATCCGGCACGTCAGGGAGAACGTCGCTGAATCAACGCAGAATTTCGCGAATCATGATATCGGCGGCAACGCATCGGCCCGGCGTCACCATTAACGGATTAACATCCATCTCTAGCAACGTGCTCTGATGGGCTTCGGCAAACCTTGTCAATGCATGAATGCGCTCGACGACCATCTCGATATCTACCCCTGTCCTGCCACGAAACCCCTGCAGCAATTTAAAGCATTTCAGCGCTTCCAGTGCAGCTCGAATCTGTGCAGCGTCGGTGGGTAGCAACAATGTTTTCGCATCGCGGGTCAATTCGACCAGCACACCGCCACTGGCAATGACCAGTAGTTGCCCGAACTGTGGATCGGTATTGATACCGACCATCAGCTCGGCGACGACATCCTCGATCATTGATTCGACCAGCAGCTGCTCAATTTTGAGGTCGGGCGCCACTTGCGCGATCGACTTTGGCATCGCTTCGATAGCACTACGCAGTTGTCGAGCATCTTGTAAATTAACCCTGACCGCACCCGCTTCCGTCTTATGCGGTAAATCTGCAGACACCACTTTAAGCACGACCGGATAGCGCAAACCTTCGAGCAGCTCGTCGCTGGCGTCGATATCGATTAGCTGCCCTTGCGGAACATCAACCCCCGCAGCGATCAATCTCTGCTTGCCCTGCCACTCATCGACAACTCGGGTGGTGGATTCGTTAGCTGGCGTTTCTATCATGCTGAACTGGAGTTGCCCGGCGGCCGATAATAGCCGCTCGCGAATCAGCCCGTAACGGCAGGCATTGGCGATTGCATCCAGCCCCGCATCAACTCCCTGCAAAGGCGTTACGCCGCCGTCGATCAGTATTTCGCGCGATTCTCGATCGATATTCTCAGGCAGGTCGCTGCACACTGCACCTGGAATCCCGAGCGCGCTGCATGCCCTGATGAAAGATTTCGCATCATTGCGATAAAGCGTGTTATCCGCATGGATATGCGTGGGCGGGAAATCCTGAATCGCTACCGCTGCATCGTAACCGTCGTCGACCATGGTTTGAAACACCCTGGGCATGATCTCGGTATTTCCCCACAGCGGCGTCGTGTAGTCGAGCGGGTTGGACACCGTAGCGATATCGGGCAGTAGATCGGCCAGTTTTTCGCTGGTCGCGGCCGAGGGCTGGGTTAGTTCGAGCCCGACCTTTGCGCAGTAATCGGCCACCAGTGCCGCATCTCCACCCGAGCAGGTAAAAGCAGCCAGCTTATGCCCTTTCGGCGCACCTGAAACCGACAGAAACTTCAGCGTTTCCATCATTTCCACCGGGGACTCGACGCGGATCATACCCAGCTGGTCGAATAACGCCTGGAAAGCCTCATCGGTACCCGCCAGCGAACCGGTATGGCTAACTGAGATTTGTGATCCGAGACTGGACTTGCCGGCTTTCAGTACCACGACAGGCTTGTTCACAGTGATTGCCTTGATCGCGGCGTCGGCAAACTTATGGATGTTCTTGATGCCCTCGATATACAAACCGATTGCCGTAACCGCGGGATCATCCAGCAACACATCGATATAATCTTCGATCGTCAGCACCGCCTGGTTGCCGGCAGAAATCACGTGCGAGATCGGCACCGAACGATCGTTCATGATCATGTTGGCCGGCAGCATGCCGCTTTGCATCACCAGCGCAACGCCTTTGTGGCAACGATGATTCCCCGCACCAAAAGGCCATAACACAGCGCCATTAGTGAAGTTGACCACGCCATAACAATTGGGGCCTACCAGGGCCAGCGTGCCGGCCGCGGCAACCAGTTCAGCTTCGGCGCGTTGACCGGCTGCACCCAACTCACCGTAACCCGCGGTAAAACAGGCCACGCCACCCGCCCCCATCTGGCTAAGCTGTCTTACAGTTTCGGTTGCAGCAGCCCGCGGGGTAGCCAGGAAAACCGCGTCGGGAGCCTGGGGAAGATCCTCGACCTTGCGAAAGCAGGGCACTCCCCCGAGGGTTTCGCGGTTCGGATTGACACCCCATACCGGGCCGTCAAATTGTTGCGCGCATTGGCGTGCGCTGAAATCGGCATCGCTACCGCCGATAAAGGCGATGTGTTTCGGGGACAGCAGTCGGCGCAGGTTCTCGGACAATCCTGCCATCAGGATTCATACTGGCGCAGCAAAGAACGTGAAATGATATGGCGCTGTATTTCCGAAGTACCATCCCAGATTCGATCGAGACGGGCATCGCGCCACAGGCGTTCAATGGGTAATTCTTCCATCAAACCCATGCCACCGAATATCTGGATTGCATTATCGGCGCCACGACCGACCGCTTCGGAGGCAAACAACTTGGCCTTGGCGGCATCATCGGGTTCCATGATGCCCTGATCTGCCTTGTCCGCGGCAAACATAACCAGCAGGTCAGCCGCCTGTAAATCGGTCGCCATGTCCGCTAGTTTGAACGATGTTCCCTGAAACTTTCCAATCGGCTGGCCAAACTGCTTACGCTCTGCCGCATATTTTGTCGCCAGTTCGAGCAGGCGTTCGAGCTTGCCGCAGGCCGCAGCAGCCACCCAGACGCGGCCCATTTTCAGCCACTTGTCGGCGAGCTCGAAACCCTGCCCCTCTTCACCAAGTATCTGGCTTTGATGCACCCGGCACTGGTTAAAGGAAAGCTGCCAGGTATGGTAGGCACGTTGAGCCGCGCAGCGCGGGCCGCGCTCTATGGAAAACCCCGGGGTACCCTGGTCAACCAAAAATGCGGTCACCAGTTTGCGTTCGCCGCGTTTGGTTTGCTGCACCCCGGTCCACGCAAACAGGATCGCGAAATCCGGAATGACCGGGCTGCTGATAAAATGCTTGGATCCGTTGATAATAAAATCTTCACCGTCGCGTTTCGCGTTGGTAGCCATCGACAGGATGTCAGACCCGGCACCGGGTTCGGTTAGCGCAAAAACCTCTTTCTTTTCGCCAGTAACACAGGGCATTAAATACTTTTCGATCTGCTCGTCCGCGCAGGCCAGCAGAATTTCGGACGGTCGATGAATATAGCCATGCAAGCCGTAACTGGTTTTACCCAGTTCGCGCTCAAACAACGCCAGGGTTTTGTAATCGAGGCCACCACCGCCGATGTCTTCTGGCAGGTTGGGCGCGTAGAAACCCATTTCCAGTGCCTTCTGCCTGATCTGTTGACCAAGCTCCGGCGGCACTTCGCCAGTACGATCTACTTCGGCCTCGTGGGGTTCGAGTTCCTCTTCGCGAAAAGCGCGCAGCGAACGGACAATCATGTCCTGCTCGGCGGTCAGGTTGTAATTCATAGAAACTGGACCCGGTGAACTATCAAACGCATCCAATCATATACCATTTGTTAACCGAGTCTACTAAACTGCGCGGATCTAAGAACGTTGCTCTGATTGGGGATAATGATGATTCCAGGTGATAGTGAAGTACGGGTAGATATTGAAGATACGGTGATGTTGATCACCATCGATCGTCCGAAAGCCAATGCCATTGATTTGCCCACCAGCCGCAAGCTCGGCGAGGCATTGGTCTATTTTCGCGACAATGCGGAGTTGAAGGTCGCTATTATCACCGCTGCCGGCGAAAAGATATTTTGTGCCGGATGGGATCTAAAGGCACTGGATAGTGGTGATACCCCGTTAGAGAACTGGTGGGAAGCCGAAGACCCGGAACTGGGCGGGTTTGCCGGCATTACTGAAATGTGGAATTTGAACAAGCCGGTCATCGCCGCCCTCAACGGGCTCACCATCGGCGGTGGCTTCGAAATTGCACTGGCCTGCGATTTAATCATCGCCGCCGATCATGTAGAGTTTGCGCTGCCGGAATTGCCACTCGGCCTGATACCCGATGCCGGTGCCGTGCAGCGTTTACCCAAACGCCTGCCCTACAATATCGCCCTCGAAATGCTCTACCTGGGTCGTCGCATGAGTGCCAACGAAGCGATGCATTACGGGTTGATCAACAAGGTCGTTCCGGCCGAGCAATTGATGGACGCCGCGCGTGAGTGGGCCGTGCAAATGGCGCAGGTCGCACCGCTGGCGTTGCAGTCGATCAAGGAAGTTTTGCGCGCGATCGAATGCCAACCGACCGAACAGGCATTTCACAAGATGCGCTATGACGATCTGCCAACCTACAAGGCGATGCTTTCATCGGACGATGCCGGTGAAGGCGTCAAGGCATTTGTCGAAAAGCGCGACGCCAAATTCAAAGGTAGCTAGTGCTTCTTCAACATGATAGTTACGGATTCAGCGCCCCTGCGGTGTTTCGCAGCAAGGCGCAGTGCGCAGGCAATGGCCGTACCCTTGTCAAGCACTGCAACGCCGCTGCGGGACACCACAGGGACGCCCTACGGGTTAGCTTGTCAACGCCCACGGGCTGCGTTGTGCCTCTTGCCAAGGATGTGGCCATTGCCTTCGAGGCACGCCTTGCCGTGAACGTTGACAAGCTAACTGAACTCGCAACTATCATGTTGAAGGAGCACTAATCATGTTGAACCAGACCCCCGATGCCGTAAGCCGTGTCACCTGTATCGGCGCCGGACCCATTGGCGGCGGCTGGGCGGCCCATTTTCTCGCCCAGGGATACCGGGTCACCAGTTACCTGCATGACGCAACCGAGTACGATGCGCTGATGCGCCTGCTCGAAACTGCATGGGTGAGTCTCGAGGCGATTGGCCTCGCCGAGGGCGCCTCGATGGATAATTTCAACTGGACCACCGACCTTGCCGAGGCCACCGAAAAGGCTGAATTTATCCAGGAAAGCGTCCCCGAAGTACTGCCCCTGAAGCAGGCCCTGTACAAAACCCTGGGTGACAGCGTTGACGCCAACGTGGTCATCGCATCGAGCACATCGGGACTTTCGATGACCGATATTCAGGCCGAATGCGCCACCCCCGAACGCACCGTGGTTGCCCATCCCTTCAATCCACCCTACCTGTTGCCACTGGTTGAGATGATCGGCGGCGAGAAAACCAGTCCGCATACGGTCGAATGGACTGAGCAGTTTTACAAAATCGCCGGTAAAGCACCGCTGGTCATGAAAAAGGAAATACCCGGCTTCATCGCCACCCGGTTGCAGGAAGCGATCTGGCGTGAAGCCTTGCACATGGTCGCCAACGGCGAAGCCACGGTCGAGCAAATTGACCAGGCGGTGGTTAATGGGCCGGGACCTCGCTGGGCCTTGATGGGCCCTTGCGAAATCTTTCATGTCGGCGGTGGCGAGGGCGGCATGGCTTATTGCCTGGATCAGTTCGGGCCGGCGCTCAAATTACCCTGGACGCGACTGGTCGCACCCGAACTGACCGATGAACTGCGCAACGCGATGGTCGATGGTTGCGTCGAGATGACCGCCGGGCAGGATTTCGCCAGCTTGAGTAAAAAAATGAATGACGGGCTGGTCGAAATCGCGAAAATGAAGCGTAAAGCTAAACACCAGTAAGCAGACAATATTTCGAGGAACACAGCATAATGAATAACGATGTCATCATCACCTGCGCCGTCACCGGCGCGGGCGACACCACCAGCCGCAGCAACCTGGTGCCGATAACACCGCGACAGGTTGCCGATGCCGCAATCGAAGCCGCCAAAGCGGGCGCAGCGGTAGTTCACGTACATGTGCGCGATCCGGAAACGGGACAGGGGTCGCGCGACCCGGCGTTGTTCAGGGAAGCGGTAAACATGATCCGTGACAGCGGGGTCGACATGATCATCAACCTGACTGCCGGCATGGGCGGTGACTGGGTACCGAGCGAAGCGGACCCGTCGTTACCGGGACCGGGTACCGATATGATAGGTCCGGAAGCACGGCTGGCGCACGTGGTTGAATGCAAGCCCGATATCTGCAGCCTCGATTGCGGTACGATGAACTTCGGCGGCAACTACACCTATATCAATACCGCACCCTACTTACGCACCATGGCCGGGATTACCCGGGACCTGGGTGTCAAACCCGAGCTCGAAGTCTTCGACCTGGGGCAGATTCGACTCGCGCGCAGCCTGATCGATGACGGCTTGATCGATGCACCGCCAATGTTTCAAATCTGTCTCGGTATTCCCTGGGGAGCCGGCGCCGACACCGAAACCATGTCGGCAATGAAACAGGCGCTGCCAGCGGATGCGATCTGGGCCGGTTTCGGCATTTCCCGCATGCAAATGCCGATGGTGGCGCAAGCGGTGCTGCTCGGCGGAAATGTTCGCGTTGGCCTCGAAGACAATATTTATCTCGATCGCGGGGTACTGGCGAGTAACGGCATGCTGGTCACGCGCGCGGTCGAAATTATCGAGCGCATGGGCGCGCGTGTGCTGGGTCCCGATGAAGCCAGAAGCAAGATTGGTTTAAGCTGAAAAAAACAATTGATTGAGATAATTTAGCGCGGGACGTCTACAATCGTTGATATAATTGATTTTGCATACATATTGTTACTATGAGCATAACCAATACACAATTTTCGATTGGACAGGTGGTACGGCACCGTGTTTATGAGTTCCGTGGCGTCATTATCGATGTCGATCCCGAGTTCAGTAACACCGAGGAATGGTGGGAATCTATTCCGGAAGAGGTTCGGCCGCGCAAGAACCAGCCGTTTTATCACTTGCTGGCGGAAAATGAATCCAACGCATATGAAGCCTACGTGTCGGAACAGAATTTACTGGTCGACGATAGCGGTGAACCGGTCAATCACCCCCAGGTAGCCGAGGTGTTCGGCGAGTTTCTGGGTAGCAGCTACGAGCTTCCAGATAGCTATAAAAACTAGGGCGCGCACCTGTACCAATAAAAAAAGGGGTAGCAAAGCTACCCCTTTTTCGTACTAACCTGAAGTTTCGCGAACCTGGCCTGCACATCGCACCAGTCGGTCTCGGCCCTGACTTGTCCAGATACGCCTGAACCTGGTCTTCCCTCAATCCATAGCTTAGGCTATGGATTTCGATCCAGCCCGGCGTTCAGCCGCATCTGTCCTGCGTCAGCATCCGGGATACTGGTGCAATATGCAGGTTAGGCAAACCACCAGCGCTCGGAATTCTTGGCACCGTCGAGCTCCCAGTTGTTGCCGATCACATCGGGCACGTGCAGACGTTCATGATAGGCCATAACGTCGCTGCGGAACAACGGCAGGCAGACGCCGCCTTCATGGTGCACGATTTGCTGCATCTCGACGTAGAGTATCCGACGTTTGTCCGGATCGAGTTCAGCACGCGCCAATACCAGCAGCTTGTTGAACTTGTCGTGCTTCCAGTAGGTGTCGTTCCAGCTCGCGTCCGCGGCGTAGATTTGCGAAAAAATCCAGTTCTCGGTGGCGCGGCCGCTCCAGTAGCAGGCAGAGAACGGCTTCTTCATCCACACGTTACTCCAGTAACCATCGTCCGGCTCGCGTACTACATTGATATTGATGCCGGCAGCACGTGCCGAAGCAGCCATCAACTGTCCGGCATCGAGAGCGCCGCCAAAACCGGTTTCGGCCGCATGGAAGTCGATATCGAGCTTGCTCAAACCTGCTTTCTTGAGATGGAATTTTGCCTTGTCGGGATCGTACTGGCGTTGAGGCAATTCCGCCTCGGTGGCGCGGTAAATGTTTGCCGGGCCGACGGGACTATCGTTACCCAGTTGGCCAAAACCGTGCACCACTTTCTTCAGCCACTCCTCGCGATCGACGATGTACTTGACCGCGGTGCGCACGTCGTTATTGTCAAAAGGTGCGGTATCGGTGCGCATCGGCAGTGTTATCTGCTTGTTGCCGGTAGTTGCCTCGATCTTGAGGCCCGGAACCCGCTTCATCAGGTGCACTGTCTGGGTCGGCACATTGTTTATCACGTCGAGCGAACCACCCTGCAACGCCTGGCTGCGCGCGGTCGAATCAGCGATCTGCGTAATTTCGACTTCGTCGAAATGGGCAAAACCTTCTTTCCAGTAATTCGGATTGCGCGTGGTGAATGAACGTACTCCGGCATCATGCTGTTTCAACACGTAGCCACCGGTACCGATCCCGGATGCCCAGTCGATCGAACCATCGCTATTGGCAGGACAGATATTCATGTGGTAATCGGTCAACAGGAAGGGGAAGTCAGCATCGCCGCCGCTGAGCTCGACGGTTACACCATGCTTGCCGTCGGCCTTGACCGAAACCACACCGCCCATAATGCCCTTGGCGGCAGATTTCGAATTCTCACCCAGGTGATGGTTGATCGATGCAACCACGTCTTCCGAAGTCAGGCTCTTACCATTGTGGAACTCGACGCCTTTGCGGATCTTGAAATTCCAGGTCTTCGCATCCGGGCTTGCTTCCCAGCTCTCGGCCAGTTCAGGAGTCAGTTCACCATTCGCGGCAACCTCGGTCAGGCTGTTGCGCAGTTGTCCGAATTGAAGGTGAATCATGTACAGATCGAGAATCTGCCCCGGGTCCAACACATCGGTGGTGGCACCACCGGTCAGGCCGACGCGCAGGCGTCCTCCTTTCTTCGGGGTCGCGGCTTCAACCTTGTTGAGAATGGCCGATGCAGCCGTCAGCGACACACCCATCGCCAGTGCCCCGGTCATAAAGCTACGCCGGGAAACCTGTCCGCTTTCGAACGAATGCTGAATATCTTTGATCTTGTCTGCGACCTCGAGATCGGAAATTCCTGTCGTCAGGTCAACTTTCTTTTCATCTTTGGACTTCATTTCTTACTCCTCCTCTTCGGGTTTCATACTTATATTTTCATTGGACCTGCTCGGTCCTTTATGCGGGTTAGAATATATCAAGTCAGTAAAGCGGCGCAAATTGCAAATTGAGCCCTGCCCTGTCGGCAACCGGCCTAACGCTTTTTAATACAGTTAGTTGGCAGTCCCGGCTGACACCTGTCGGCCATCGCTATGCGTCCAGTGCCATCTTGCCGTTATGCGTCTGAACCGATCATGAATAAGTTGTACTGTCTTCAGCTGGTTGCGCTCGCCACAAAACCAAGTTTTTTATCGACCAGGTTGCGCAGTGGCTCGCCAGCCAGGTAACGCGCCCAGTTATCCATGAACTGATCGGCCATCGTATCCTCGAATTCAGCATAATCCCCAGATATGTGCGGTGAGACCAGACAGTTGGGCGCCTGCCAGAAGGGACTTTCCGCCGGTAACGGCTCCTCGACAAAAACATCGAGCGCGGCACCTGCGATCTGGCCCTCGTACAGGGCCGCGAGCAAATCCTCTTCGACCACCAGTGCGCCTCGGCCGATATTGATGAAGCGCGCATGCGACGCCATCGCAACAAATTCGGCGGCAGCAAACAGATTACGGGTTTGTGCCGTCAGTGGCGTAATCAACACGACATAATCGGCCACCGGTAAGCGGGTATGCAGCTCATTTATTGCGTAAATATGGCCAAAATCCGGATCATGGTCACGCGCAGTGCGGCCAATGGCTTCTATCTCCATCCCCGCCGCCTTCAACAGTCGACCCACCGCTCGCCCGATCGAGCCTACGCCAACCACCAGGGCGCGCTTGCCGGCCACGGTTTCGGAGAGACGATACTGCCATTCAGAGCGGGCCTGAGCGGCAAACGTTTGCGGAATTTTCTTGGCGAAGCAAATAACCATCCCGAGCACCCATTCGGCCATCGGCACATCAAACACGCCACGCGCATTGGTCAGCTGCACATTGCTGGCTGCCAGCTCGGGAAATACGGCGGCATCCACGCCGGCACCGGCCCAGTGGATCCAGCGTAAATCAGTGGCGGCATCCCAGGCCGCAGGCAGACTGGCATCACGAAAACTCCAGCCCAGCATCACGTCGGCACCGGGTAGCGCATTACGCAGTTCGTCAGAGTTGGTGGCAAAGCGTAATTCGGCCTGGTCGCTCAATTCGCCAAGTCGTGGAACTTCGTCTAAACCTTTTGCGCCCTGTATTACTAGTACTGGTTTCAATTTCATCCCCCTGTTGTTAACGCCATTTCATAGCTGGTTCGAATATGATTTATAAAATCATCGATACCGTCAGTGTATTCCTGCATATAGGCAAGCGGGTCCGGCAGACTGGCTGACCTGTTCATCACCCCTTCCAGCGTGGCATGCAGGCAATAGGCAGCGTAACTGATAGCATAACCACCCTCCTGCACCAGCACCAGTTTACCGTCGCAACACGCATCGGCGAGCGCTCGAGCGCGTTTGCCCAGTTCATAAAAACCGTTCATGGACAGCAGCTGACGGCCATTTGGATCAAACTGGTTGGCATCCTGTCCCGCGGCAATAAACAGCATCTCTGGCTGGTGTCGCCTGACCACTGGCGCGACTATTTCATCAAACACGCGCACATAGGCCGAATCCCCCGATCCATAGGGCATCGGGATATTCAGGTTCTTGCCCAACCCTGCCCCGCTGCCAGCTTCATCGACAGCGCCGGTCTGGGGATGGGTTTTTCCCCATGCGCCATGGTTCATGTGCAGCGAGATAGTCAGTATATCCGGGTCTTCATAAAACCCTTCCTGGGTGCCATTACCATGATGTACGTCCCAATCGATAACTGCAGCCGTCTGCATTCCCCGGGCGCGCAATTTTTCGATCGCTACACCAATATTATTGAAAAAGCAGTAACCATCGGCCATGTCGGGTTGTGCATGATGCCCCGGTGGGCGCGTCAGGGCATATGCAATTCGACCTTTACCCACGCAGACATGACTCGCGGCAGACATGACCAGGCCAGCCGCCTTGCAGCAAATAGCATAACTGCCGGGACCAAAAACGGTGGTACTGGAAAATGCGCGACTTTCGCTAACCGGAATCGCAGCCAGCTCATCGATATACGCAGACAAGTGGAAGCGTTCCAGGTCTGATCGAGCTGCGGTTTCACCCGCATGCCAATCCAGTACTTCGGCGATCGGGCCATCCTTCAGCACCCCGTACATATTCCTCAGGCGCTCGCTATTTTCCGGATGCGTCTCGATCACGGGCATGTAGGGTGAAGCCTTCGCCTCAAAAAATCCCCTGCCGGTGTCATGGTCAAAAATACAGGGATCAAAGAATACTGCCAAACGATCGTTCATTTTTCTCGCTACCTTAACCTGTCTGTTTAGCCTTTGCCGGTTGAGCATACCAGAGGCCCGATGCCTTCTTCACACATACCAGGGGCATGCAGGGACCACATTATTAGCCAAATTTGTCAAATATGAAAATTTGCCATAACCTCCTGCTAAAGCATTCGGAGAGCCATTGTATGGGACAGAATCGTGATCTTGTTCTGGAGCACTGTAATCCAGCCACGGAACTGGGATTCTCGCCGAAGGAATTCAAATCCCGTTTGCAGGCCATTCGTAAACGTATGGCTGCAGACAGGATTGACCTGCTCTGGTTGATGGCGCCTGAAAGCCTTTATTACGTCAGCGGCTACACCTGCGAGTGGTACCAGGCGCAAAGCCCCAAACAATGGCCTGCCACGAGTGGTATCGCGGTTCACATAGACCACGACCGTTTTATCATGTTTGACACGCCGAGCGAAAAAGTCATGTGCCGCTTTGTCACCTGCGCGGAAGATATTCGCAGCTTTCCCATCGACAACCGTCGGGACGGCATCGGCTTCATCATGGATGAGCTCAAGGCGGAGGGCTGGCTGGGCGGTACTGTCGGCATGGAACTCTATAGTTACCGGCCCAACCCGGCAATCAGCGCAAGATTCAGGGTCGCTTTCGAAGCTAACGGATCCACGGTCACCGATGGCAGCGATATTTTACGCGAGCTGCGCTGGATCAAATCTCCCCAGGAGATCGCCTACATCGAGCAGGCCGCAAAAATTACCGATATTGGTCTAGCCGCAGCGACCAGCGCGATTCGACCCGGCGTCACCGAACTCGATGTCTATGGCGAAATGATACACGCCATGGCGAAGGCTGGTGGTGAAAATCCGGCGATTACATTGCCTGTACTATCGGGGCTTAAAGCCAATACCGGTCATGCGCTGGCGAGTCGCAAGGTGATTGCGGCCGGTGAACAGGTCAACGTGGATGTCAGTGGTGTGTACTGGCGTTATCACGCCAATGCAGCGCGTTCATTCCATGTCGGCGAACCGGCGAAGGATGTTCTCGAATACCATGAAAAATCGTCAGGCGTATTCAAGGTGATTGCCAGGCTACTGAAACCGGGCCTGACGGTAGGCGAGCTGGTTACCGCGACCAGGCAATATTACGACGAGGTCGGCATCTGGTCCGATGCGGGCTGGGTCGGCGGTTACGAACTGGGTATCGGGTTCCCGCCGGACTGGGTAGGGAACTTTGTCTATGAAATGTCTGATACAGAATCAGAAAAGGTTTTCCAGCCCGGAACCTGCGTCAACTTCGAGAGCCAGTTTTTCAGCCCCCGCATGTCGGGGATCACCTACTATATTTGCACCCTGCTGTTCAAGCAGGACTCGGCGCTGCTGCCGGTAACCGCGCCGCGGGAACTGGTTGTCATCGAGTAAACCCGGGCATATCAGGTAAGTGGGGATAAATGGAGGAAGCCCTCATTCAACCACATTTTGATTCACCACAATTCAGGCAGGTCAAACAGCCGTCCAGCATAATCATGGCCCTGGTCAGGCACTTTTTACACAGCGTACTCCCTTCCGGAAATTGATCCGCTTGCACATCCGGGTCGGCTGTTTTTTGATTGAATTCCTCCGTCTTCCCCTTAATGAAGTTTGCTTGATGTTCATCGAGTGTCGATGACTTGAGGATACCTATCTCGCACAAATGGTTTTCCAGCACATCGCCGATTTCAGCGACCAGGGAGGGCATGAATTTCCCTCCTTTTTTAAAATAACCGCCTTGCGGATCAAACACGGAGCGCAATTCTTCGACCAGGA
>Ga0265303_10000772_pt1 | contig 18820 bp, 17 predicted proteins | sample Helome_2_FD_192494 | JGI IMG/M metagenome (GOLD analysis project Ga0265303, IMG submission 192494) | Marine sediment microbial communities from subtidal zone of North Sea - Hel_20160317 (Illumina Assembly) | ecosystem: Environmental > Aquatic > Marine > Subtidal zone > Sediment ... | reverse complement strand
ATATATGCCCTCAATCTGATCATCTATATAACAAAATGAACGGGTTTGCTTCCCATCTCCGAAAACGGTAAGATCCTCACCCCTAAGTGCCTGCCCCATAAACGCAGGGACAACACGACCGTCGTTCAGTCTCATCCTTGATCCGTAAGTATTAAAAATCCGGACAATTCGTGTATCAACGTCATGAAAACGATGGTAAGCCATGGTAATGGATTCCATAAAACGTTTCGCCTCATCATATACACCTCTGGGGCCAATAGGACTCACATTGCCATAATAATCCTCATTTTGAGGATGGACCAAGGGATCTCCGTATACTTCGGAGGTAGAAGCAACAAGAATTGTTGCATTCTTTTCTTTAGCCAATCCAAGAAGATTTAGAGTTCCTAATGACCCTACTTTTAGAGTTTCTATAGGGATTTTGAGATAATCTATTGGGCTGGCAGGTGAAGCAAAGTGCAAAATATAATCCAGTTTCCCGGGGATATGAACAAAAGTTGTTACATCATGATGGTAAAATTCAAATTGTTTCAGGGGGAATAAATGCTCAATATTTTTTAAATCTCCGGTAATAAGATTATCCATTGCTATTACGTGGAAACCTTCTTTGATAAAACGATCACATAAATGAGATCCTAAAAAACCTGCAGCACCTGTAATTAATACCTTTTTCATTTTTTCATTTTGTTAAACAATATTTTCCAGGTTAATACGCCTTCTCGTCCCCAGAAATCCCTATTAGTATGGTTTGAATTATAATCTTAAGGTCGAGAAAAAACGACCAGTTCTCAACGTAAAAAATATCAAATTTAATTCTGTTTTGGATATCACTATCTTTTTCTATCTCTCCCCTATAGCCACGAACTTGCGCTAAACCGGTAATTCCCGGTTTGACAAAGTGTCTTAACATGTATTTATTCACTCTGCTGGCATATTCATCAGTATGTTTTATCATATGTGGGCGAGGTCCTACTACGGACATATTTCCAAAAAGAACATTATAAAATTGAGGCAGTTCATCAATACTGGTCCTCCTTAGAAACTTTCCAATTTGTGTAACGCGCATGTCATTTTTCCCTGCTTGTTTTAAATCAGAGGTTGGATTCAAAGTCATGGATCTGAATTTAAAACAAGTAAATTCGTTATTGTCAAATCCGGTTCTTTTTTGAACAAAAAATACCGGGCCTTTGGATTCTAGCATAATTATTAAAGCTAATATTGGAGCGATCCAAATTAACAGTCCAAAAACTACTATCAAGGAAAATACTATATCAAAGGTTCTTTTTAATAACGCATTAATAGGATTGTGCAGTGGTATATCACGTAAGGAAAGAATTGGAAGGTAATCGTAATATTCAAACTTTAATTTTTTAGAAAATATATTTTTATTGTCCGGTAAAAATTTAAGTGTTTTTAAGTTATTATCTGCAAAGTCAATAAACTCAGAAAGTTCCTCATTTCTAAGTTCTGAAACCGAACAATAGATTTCATCTACATTTTGATCTACTATATACAGAAAACAAGCGCGTATATCAAAGTCGCTCTCTCTGGGACAAAATTGCCTTACAAATTCATATCCATATTCAGATCTTTCATTAAAAACTCTGATAAGCTGTTCTGTTTTCTTGTTCTTCCCAATAACAACAACGTTTCTTGTATTTCCTTTAATTTTTCGCCGATATTTCAACAAAAGGAAATAACTAATAAACTTTATTGCAGATATTGCCAGAAATACAAAGACTGCATATTTAGCCAAAGCCAATCTACTCATATTAGGTTGCTTGAAAAACCCGATGAAAGCGTATAGTATTAAAAAGTAAAAGAAAAATTGTCTGAAAAGTAGAATTAGAATATATGTTACCTTGGTATATCTGTATATGACATAAAATTTGATTATAAGAGCAATAACAATCCAGGCAAGAGAAATATAGCTGTGGAAAAGAATAATTTCAACCAAATTAATTGGCAATAAGAACGCAAAAAGGTTTATAATCAATAAATCAATTATATAAGATATTGGGGCTATAATGCCAGAGTATTTACCCTTTCTTAGGAACATATTCTCTGTCTAGTTAAAATATTTAAAAACATTAAATTTTAAATTTTTCCCTTAGGACTAAAAAAAGAAACTTTGTATTTCCAATCAAGTACCTTTTCCACATTCGCTTAGGCTCTTGCAAAAACCTATAATACCATTCAAGTCCAGCTTTTTGCATAAATAATGGCGCTCTTTTTACTTTCCCTGATACTACATCAAAACTACCTCCAACACCCATTACAAAATTTACCTTTTCTAAGATAGTTTTATTTTTGAAAAGGAAATTTTCCTTCGTGGGAGAACTTATTCCCACAAATAGAATATTTGCTCCACTTTTTGCGATCTCTTGTGCTATTAATTGTTCTTCTTCCTTTTTAAAATACCCATTTCTATATCCGGCAATAATACCTGATGAATATCTATTTGAATAGATATGGACAACTTTTTTAACCACTTCTTCCTTGGCGCCAAAGAAAAATATTTTATAGTTTTTTTGGTGAGCCAATTGAACCAGATTTATCATAAGATCTATTCCTGCAACCCTCTCTTTTAAAGGTTTCCCTAATATTCTTGAAGCCCATACTACTGCCTGTCCATCCGCATTTATCAAATCGCTATGATTAACACTTTGTCGTAATTGCAAATCTTTTTGCATCATCACAATTTTACCTGCATTTACTACCACATGATTAATTTTTTTAGCTGATTGAATTGATTGCTCAATTATCACAAGCGATTCTTTCATGCTTAAATTATCAATATTTGTATTAAGTATCTTTATCCTCTGCATTTAGAAATTATCTTTTCTCTGTTTTACTCTCACTAACGAGCCTGTAAATAAGTAGGTTGCTGAAAAAAGTGTAGAAAGTAATTCCCTTATGAACATCCAAAATTGATTCCGTTAACCCAACTCCAAAAATGACGCCTATAAAAGCAAACAACAAAACATCTCTTTTCATTAGTGAAATGTAGGCAGGAAAGATAAAAATTGAAATAATACAAATACCACCCCCTAAAAATCCATTTCTAGCCAAATTGCTTAATATTTGATTATGAGGGTTGTATTTATATTTATATCCCATTGTGAAGTTCATCCTTTTGTATTCCATTACCAAATCGTCGGTCAAATCCCCAGTGCCAGTTCCAAATAATGGATTTCTTTTAATTATTTTGGCAGAAGCCTCTAGCTTGCCAAAGCGAGATGAAATGCTTTCGTAATTATCCTTGTCAAAGCCAATTTTATTGATTTCTTCAATCTGTTTAAACTTCTGTTTCAAGCCCGGTGAATAAAATAATATTGTCAAAGTTATAATGATAGTTGCGAACACCAAAAATATTCTCTTCGTTCTTGATTCAACCAATAATAATATTGAAATTAATAGGGAAACAAAAGACAATAAAAACACAATTCTAGAGGCTGTTAAAATAGATGATATAATAAAGAAAATTGCAAAAACCGCTGACAGTTTGGATTTGTTTTTTTTGAATGTCAAAATACTAATCCAAAAGGCAAGCAAATTGAACATTCCAAGGTAAGTCGAATGATAGATTTCATGTTGTATTATCATATAAAACCTCTCTCCAAAATTAAAATAGTAAATAAATAAATAGATTAGGTATAGATCAATAATTACTACAAGGATTAAAAAAGAATTAAATATAAGTGCCTTTTTTACAAAATTTCCCAAACTTAAAAATATAACAGGGAATGCAATAAAGCTTAAGTTTCTTGTAATAAAGCTTAGGCCTGAACTTAAATTTTGGGTATTAAACAACCCTAACAAATATATAAGTAAAGGAACAGTTAAGACTAAAACAAAATACTTCATTCGAATAGTTCTCAGTCTATTATAAAACAAATGGCACAAGGCTATAACTAATAAGCCTATTATGGCCATACTACTGTAATTTAACTTTACCGGTAGAATGGTAAATCCCAAAAAAAGGATTATTAAAATATTAGTTGATATCTTAAATATTTCTCTTATACTCATAAATCCAAATCATTAAAAAAGCCAGGTTAAAAGGAAAATTTACAATGGCATTGCCAAAGAATAGCGGGATAACTATTAGAATTACTAAGTAAAAATTCTTGTCAGTCAAGTAATAAACTCGAATTATAAACCCCAAAAATAAAATTAATCCCAAAACCCCGTATTCAACCAATATTTTTAGAAAATCATTGTGGGGATCTTTATACATAAATTCGTAAGGCATATTACCTTTTGTTAATGAATCAACGCCTAAACCAAAGAAAATTTTATAAAAAGGTTCAGCTAAAAATGATATCATAATTTCCAGCCAGTAAACAATTCTCCAAATAAATGAACCGTAACCACCAGCTTTAAAAGATTCCGCACGTTCTTTTAAAAAGTCCCAATTCAAATAATTAATTGTGTCAATTTGACTTGATATTTTTTCCGAAAAATTTAATACCAAAATAATCAACCCAATGAAAACTAATAATAGTATAAGCTTTTTTACAGAAGAAATCTTTTTTGATTTGATCAAACTAAATGCCCATAAGCTCAGCAGCACCAACATAGCACCTGAAGATTTTGTGAGAATCAGGGAAACAAACAATAAGGCAAGAAATAAATACCTCCATCTAGAAGTAAAAGGCTTATAGAACAACAAAAAATAAATACACATGACTAGGATATAAGCCAAATGATTCGCGTGACTGAATATGTTTTGATATCTACCTAATTCTATAAATTGGTAAACCGCTACAGGAATACACAAAGCAAAATATACTATTAACAGCTTAAAACTATTGGCAATATCACCTTTGCTAAAATGGGATAGCATTATTGCAAACATAAAGTAACTTACATAGCGGGCAATTCCCTTAATTGAATAGACTTCAAAAGAGAGGTATAACACGGAATGCAAAAGAAAGAAAACGATAACCGTCGCAACCAAACCAAAATATAGTTTGATTACACCATTTAATTCCATTTTAGAATGTCTAAAATATGATAAATAAAAAAGTGTGGTTATAGGTATTAAAACATAGAGTGCCTGATGAAATACTGCCGCTAAAAGAAAACATATAATAATATAAATTACTTTCACTATTCAAATTTCCTAATTATCTTATTAAATAAATAGAATTTAAAGTATTTCTTAAGTTTCTCATCTTCAATTTGGGGTTTTTGATGACGCATACTTTCCAAATAGCCGGAAAAATATTCAAATCCCATCTTATATTCCCCTTTCACTGATGCCAAATACAAAGCCTTTAAGATGACATATAATAAGGTATGTCCACGATAATAGGCGTGATATCCCTTGTTATAAGAATTTGCAATCCTTACATTCACTTCTCTTGAGGTTACCCTGGCACTCTTCATAGTTTTTGTCTTCCATCCTTTCAAGTGAGCCAGAGCCATAGAAACTGTATCCGCTGTATGCGCAATTTGATAGCCAGATTCCTCCAGACAATTTTTTTTCCAAACCCTGCATCCGCCGCGCACAAAATTTTTATTAGTAATATGTAGTTTACCTTCTTGGGTATAAATTAATCCACTGGTGATACCAATTTCGGAATGATCATTTAAAAACTTTGTGAGCTTTTCATAGTACGTGTTCTCCGGGAAAATATCACTATCTAATATACCTATAAAATCAAGTGAGTTATACAAATCAAGTTCCTTTAAATAATTCATCCCGGTTTTTATTATCGTAGCATACTTTTTTCCAACCCTGTAAGATTTATCGTCAAAGCTTAAATTAACCACCTTGAAAAATTCAACATTTTTAATTGATTCTATCTTCTCAAGATATTCCTTGCTTCCGTCCGTACTATCATTTTCAACAATAACAAGACATGTAATAGGTATTGTTTGATTTTCAATATGACCTATGAATCTGTCAATATTACTTAATTCATCTTTCAGAGGAGTAATTAAAGCTAAGGAGTTAGAACTTTTAGTCATTATAAGTAATTATGTTATTTAGTTCAAGAAGTTCCCCAACAATCTGTTTCTCAGGATCATTGGTTCGATAAAAAAAAAGGGTCATTTCTTTTATCTTATCCTGAGGCACGTCTATTACTCTTACCAGATAATTGTATTCATTTACGGTAATAAGTTGCGGTTTAAAATCAAAATTTTTCTTTAAGACTTTTTTGTCTTTTCTAATTTGAATTTTGATCCCGAGCATATGTTCATTTAGAAAATCTATATTCACCGGCTCGTCAAGTTTAAGGACCAGGGTTTTCTTGTTCTCTTTTTGATCCCTTATAACACCTACTTCATTTACAGTAATATTTCCTCCAAAGGAAAAATTAACTTCTTTTTTATTACTAAGTATATCCAAACCACGTTCAAGGTATAACTCAGTCTTTGTTTTAAGATTACAAGAACCTAGAAATAGCAATATCAATACTACATACAACGTATGCCTAGACATTCTTCCATTTTTTTATTTCATCCCTCTGAAGAAGATTATATAAACTGTCTATTTCGCTGGAATAGATTTCAATTAACTTCTTCTTGGTATCTGAATCCAATTCTTGTTTCACCAGAGCCCTTTCCATGATCTTATTGCTGAAATATTTTCGTAGACGTTGAGGTAAAACTTTCTTTGCTTTCTTTAATGACTTGGCGTTAACATTAATTTCCCAAAGTTTACCAAATATATTATTCTTTGGAACACCGGATGGGTTGTATTTTCGATTTGTATCTATCTTGAGGTTTGGTATTCCTATAAAGCTACTAAGGTCGTTAATTAACTCCTCAGGTGCATTTTTCAAATCTTCCTGTAAATATATTTTTACATTAGGGAAAAACTCCTGATAACTTTCAATCTGTTTTGTGTAAAATCCAAAATCCAGATAATTGTAATAAAAACTCCATTTATTTGCTAATCTTCTTTTTACAGTCTCTTCCTCAATAGCTTCTAAAAACTTTAAATCTTCATTGAAATTTTTTCGATTATGCCAATATTGAGACCATGCCCTTTCTACAGGGTTTCTAAGGATAATAACAATCTTAATGTCCTTAGCTTTCTCACCATAAATTTTCTTAATATTCTTTATAGCTATATCGTGTTTGTATAAATAGGAAGTTGACGCGTCACCAATTTTTTGACTGTTTTTAACCTTTTTAAGATCTCCAGCATACTCCTGTAAATTTGAGACAATAGTGGGCAAGTAACTAGGACTTTGAAAATTAGGAGGGTTATTATAGAAGGTAAAAAAGTGAGATTCTTTTTCCCTTGGGAAGAGAATATTTCTACTTCCTTCAAGGTGGTAATACAAAGATGTAGTGCCGCTTTTTGCTGCCCCCACAATGAAAAAATCGGGTAAATTAACCTCCTTATTTTCAAATATTATTTTCATTTCATTATTTTTTAAACGGAGAATAGTAGCTTCGAATATTAAGTTTTTGTTTAAGATAAACAGCGCCAATTATATTCCAACTCGAAATACTGACTACGGTAGCAATTGCTGCTCCTAGTATACCGTATAAAGGTATTAAAGTGAAATTTAGAACGATATTTAAAATTAAGGCAATTAGAACAATATTTTGATAAACTTTTTGGTGGCCTGTCATTTGCATAATGACTCCAACAGATCCTGACATACTATTAATTAATTGACCTATGCATAATATGATCAAAATACTTGCTCCGGCGATGAATTCAGCACCAAAAATGCTCAAAATCCATTCGCGAAATATAAGAATAACCGATACGATAACCAGAGTGGAAAAAAAGTTTAATCGAGTAGTAAAATGAATTAATTTATGAAATTGCTTTTGATTTCCTTGATTATGACTGCTTGCCAGTTTAGGCGCTAGAATTGAATTAATAGCTTGCAAAGTAAAGCTGGTTAACGTTGCTACTTTAAGAGCCACATTATATATTCCAATCTTATCGACAGAATCATAGATTCCTAACACAAAAGTGTCTAACCAGCCTAATAGAACGAGTATTGTTGAGGACAACATCATTGGCAATGCTTCTCTGAGAAATACCCACGAATTTTGAACTGAATCAAATGAAATTTTCTTTAAGCTCTGTGCAGCCAGATAAAAAGACAGAACAAACAAAGCTCCAATGCCAATAAAATGAGCTTTAATGGCATTTATCGGAGAGTCTGCAATAGCCCACAAAATCATAAAAAATAAAACCGTAAAAGAAAATCTACCTGGATTGTTAAGAAAAGCAAACCATCTATTATTTTTTCTAGCCCTTAATAATCCTGCACATACCAGAGTGCCGGACCACATAGGTATTGCCAAAACGGTCCAAATAAAATAAGGTTCTAATTGAGGTTTTCCAAATATATCATATATGATATAATCCTTGAGTAAAAATAGTATAATAGCTATTATTGATGAGCCTAAGAAAGATTTCAATAATACTTTATAAAACAACCCGGTATCATTAAGGTTTGCCTCAGTAGAGTAATATCTAACTAAATTTGTGTCGAGGCCTAACCTACCCATAATTCCTGCAAATAAGAATATGGAAAAACAAAGTGATATTAAACCTAAGGTTGCAGCACCGTAATATTTAGCAACCAAAAAAGTAAACAAGTACCCCATGAAAAGGCCTATGGTTCTTATTGACAAAAAAGAAAATCCTTTTAAAAGGATTTCTTTATTATCAACATCGCTAAAAATGTTTTTTACTATGTTTGTCAAAACAACAATTACTAATTAATTCAAAACTCCACAATAAACGGAATAATCTTGTCCAGGGCAGTTTTAACTCTTTATCAGCTATTAGATAAGTAATTATTTCAGCTCGTATAATGTCTTCTGGTCCTGTTCCAAATATATTTAGTCTCTATCTTGATAATTAACCGCTTTTAGGACACTATTTCGTGGCCTTGCCGCAAAAGTACGATAATTCTTAGCCTTGTCAAGTTTGACCTTCCCTTCCAAATTGTTTTCCTTTAGAATTCTTTTAGCAAAACCATACCACGTCAAAGCTTTGCCATCCGTGAAATGATGTATTCCGTAGGATCTACTTTCATTTTTTATTAAACCCAAAATATAGAAGCTTAAGTTATTGGCGTCTGTTGGGCAGCCCGTTTGATCATCTGGAATTATTAAATCATCACCCGCCTTCGCTTTTGAAAGAATGGTCTTATAGAAGTTTTTCCCGAATTCTGAATACAACCATGAAGTCCTGATGATGAAATATTTCTCTAATACTTTCATTATATAATTTTCCCCGGCTAACTTGGACATTCCATATTGATTGATGGGATTTGGCAAATCTGTAGTCAAATAGCCCTCTTCTTTTTTCCCATCAAATACGTAATCGGTGGAAATATGAATCAGAACCACATTGTTGTTCTTACAAGCAATGGCAATATTATTGACTCCATAAGCATTCACCGCAAATGCCTTTTCTGGTGTCCTTTCTGCTTGCTCTACGTTAGTATAGGCGGCACAATTAATGCAGTATTCGTAATCCTTGGATTGAAATACTGAATTTATATTTTTAGTATTGGTAATATCCAAACTCTGGGCGTCCAAAAATTTAAAGGACATCGATTCAAAATTCCCGGATATTTTCTGCAAGCATTTCCCTAATTGCCCTTCTGAGCCTGTTACCAAAATCCTTTTCATAATCGAAGATTTTTGAAGAGGGGAAGCTCTTTATCTTTTTCGGAAAGGATTATTTGCTCAGCACTAAATTCCCAGTCTATCCCCAAATCAGGATCATTATAGATTATGCCGGCTTCAGCTTCTTTTTTATAATACTGATCACATTTATAAACAAATACCGTGTTATCCTCAACTGCCAGAAAACCATGTGCAAGTCCTTTTGGAATATACAGCATCTTTTTATTAGATTCTGATAATCTAATTTTAAAGTGTTTGCCATAGGAACTGCTTTCTTTCCTGATATCTACAACTATATCTATAACTTCTCCTCTTATTACACGAAGAAGTTTTGCTTGTGAAAAAGGTGGTTTTTGGAAGTGTAATCCTCTAATGACCCCTTTATTGGAAATGGATTGATTATCCTGAACAAAATCAATATTTGAACCAATTGCGGCTTTGAATTTTTCTTTGTTGAAGGATTCCATAAAGTAGCCCCGTTCATCATTGAAAACTGCAGGTTCCAATACAAAACATCCTTTTAAGTTGGTTTCTTTTACATTCACTGATGTCTCTTTAATATCCCCAATAAGTTTTTCCCATACCCGCTCTTCATCAAGGGTTCTGCAAGTTTTTTAAATTGTTCCCTATTTATATAGCCCATTTCATAAGCCGCGGCTTCAATGGCGCCTATTTTAAGTCCCTGTCTTTCTTCTATCACCTCAACAAACTGTGCTGCCTGCATCAAAGATTGAAATGTTCCTGTATCTAACCATGCGGTTCCTCGGTCCAAAATACTTACCTGCAATTTTTGTCTTTCCAGATATACCTTGTTAACCTCTGTTATTTCCAATTCACCTCTTGTACTCAAAGGAATACTCTTGGCGATATCCACTACGTTGTTGTCATAAAAATATATACCCGGTACAGCATAGTTGGATCTAGGTTCCGAGGGTTTTTCTTCTATACTGATAGCCTTACCTTCTGAATTAAATTCGACTACTCCATAACGTTCTGGATCATGTACGCGATACGCATATATGATTCCACCATCCGGATCATTATTAGATTGTAACAACTTTGCCAAACCAGAACCATAGAAGATATTATCTCCTAAAATCAGTGCCACTTTGTCCTGCCCAATAAACTCTGCTCCTATAATAAAAGCTTCGGCAAGGCCGTTAGGTGCTTCCTGAACTGCATATGAAAAACTGCAACCATACTTTTCACCATCTCCTAGCAGTTCTTTAAAAAGTGGAAGGTCTTTGGGTGTTGAAATAATAAGTATTTCCCTAATGCCTGCATACATTAGCGTAGATAGAGGATAGTATACCATTGGCTTATCATAAATAGGCATCAATTGCTTACTTACTGATAATGTCAATGGATGCAGACGTGTTCCAGACCCTCCGGCTAATACAATCCCCTTCATTTTATATAACTATTTTTTTGCACTAAACTATTTATACATCTTTTCATAATATTCCTGATAATCACCTGAGGTCACATGATCTAACCATTCCTGGTTCTCAAGATACCAATCAATAGTTTGTTCCAGGCCTTGTTCAAAAGTTACAGAAGGTTTCCATCCAAGTTCTTTATTTATTTTACTAGCGTCTATTGCGTACCTTAAATCATGTCCCGGCCTATCTTTCACGTAAGTAATTAGATTTGCTGATGTTCCTCCCGGCCTATTTAATTTTTGATCCATTAACTTACAAAGTAGTTTAACTAATTCAATGTTCTGCCATTCATTAAACCCTCCAATGTTGTAGGTCTCCTGGTTTGTGCCTTTATGAAAAACCAGGTCGATAGCAGCCGCATGATCTTTAACAAACAGCCAGTCACGCGTATATTTACCATCACCATACACCGGTAAAGGTTTATTTTCAATGATATTATTTATAAAAAGGGGAATAAGCTTTTCGGGAAAATGATTAGGTCCGTAGTTGTTAGAGCAATTGGTGATCACATAAGGCAGTTCATAGGTCTCCCCATAGGCCCTGACAAAATGATCTGAACTGGCCTTTGACGCAGAATAGGGTGAATTAGGATCGTATGGAGTGTTTTCGGTAAATAATCCATTAGCACCTAATGAACCATAGACTTCATCCGTACTGATATGATAAAAAAGCTTATTCTTCTTTACATCCTGCCAAAGATCCCGGGAGGCGTTCAACAAATTTACCGTTCCAATAATGTTGGTACGTACAAAGGCTAAAGGGTCCGTGATAGAGCGATCTACATGTGATTCTGCCGCAAGGTGAATTACCCCGTCAAATTTGTATTTTTCAAAGATTTGATTTAGAAAAGGTGCATCTAAAATATCCCCTTTTAGAAAAGAGTAATTGGGATGGTCTTCCACATCCCTAAGATTTTCCAAATTCCCGGCATATGTTAATGCATCTAAATTATAAATATTATAGTGTGGATATCCTTTTACAAATCTACGAACAACATGAGAGCCAATAAATCCAGCCCCGCCTGTTATTAATAAGTTCATAATATTAAAGTTTTTAATTCTGGAAATCAGTTAAGAATTTTTATCAATATCTGCCCGAAAAGCGCATACTAATTATTGAATCTCTTTTGCCTTTTTGTTGAGAAATTTTATTATATCGATCAAAAAGAAAATAGAAATAAAAATGAGTGGAAGCAGAATTATTCTCTTTCCAAAAAAGGAATTTTGTTCTAATTGAGGTTCCCCAAAGTAAATGATACTTATTGCATCTTTTTCCTTCTGGAGTTCCATTTTTTTCCTTTCTATATCACGAATGAGATTATTTTTTAGTTCAAATAGTTCAGTTATATTCGATTGTTTCTCATTGTCTAATATAATTCGCTGTTCAACCATTTGACTTTCTGTACTGGCCATTTTATCTGAATATCTGGTGATCAATTCATCGATTTGAACCAATAGGCTTTCGTTTTGTTTTATTCGTTTACGTGCATTTTCCTGATTTATTTCGATCAATTCATTATAGTAGTTATTAGAATTGATATATTCCATGACATTCTGTGTAAATATTGGCCCACTCTTTGGGTCTTTATAGGTAAATGTAATTCTATGTTCAAGGGAGCTCTTACTCAAAAGTTCCGATCTTATGATATCAGTAAACTGTCCATTCTCCTGAAATTTCTCCAAAAGCTCCAGGTATTCGAGATTGTCATCAGAAGAATTGTCTTTATCCAAGATCTGTTCTATTGTAATATCATAGCCCTTTAAATCTCGGTGCCTAAAGCCAATTTTACTAAAAAAAATGGTATCCCCAGCCTGCATATTAGCTTGAATTTCTTTCACTACATCATATAAGTAATCCTTACTTTCTAAATTAGGTTTTACAATCACCTCTGTTTTAAGCTTATCAGTCACAATTTGATTTAACCCGAATCCTAGAATTGCACCAGCTATAGCCAAACCAAATAAAACTAGGAAGTTCTTTTTAATATAAAGGAAACTGCGCAAAAACCAATTAAATAAATTCTTAAAACCCCTACCAATCATATTAAATAGTTGCCCCAAATCTATTTCATCATTTGACGAGGTTCCTTTTGGTACTTGTTGATCTGCCATATTCAGGAATTAAAAATTTGCTTAAGTATTTTATCTGTAATTAAATAGGTTGGTTTTACACCTGTTGTTCCCAGTCCTCCGGAGGCTAATGTACTACCAGACTCCAAAGGATTATCTGAAGCATAATAGGCATATCTTACCTTAACCTTTTCCCTGATACTCTTCCGGATCTTTGATGCAGCCTGAATGGCTTTTTGATAGTGCACCCCTTCCATTTCCAGCCCAATCGCATGCCAGGTTGATTCGTGAAAAAATCTAAGGATATCCTTATTTTGTAAGGAAGTTCCCAAAACAGTTACCATAGTACCCTCAAGAACCTTTAAGCCATTCCCCTCAAAATCAGAGGCTGAAAATTCGTTCTTAAAGGGGTAGTTATCAGCTGTACCCTCAAAAATATGCGCAGACGGAATCATTAAATCTCCTTTCCCGCCCTCAAGAATGCCAGCTTTTCCCATAATTGAAATTGAAGCTACATCTAAAAAGATGTTTTTGCCATTTTCTAAAACATAGGGTTTTAAAAATTCATCAATTGTTTCATACGCCTGTTCCCCAAAGGCATAGTCCATTACAAATATAACAGGTTTTTTATCATCAGGGAGGTCTATATTAAATTCGTAACAACATGCATCATTACCTAATTTAGCCAGGTCAAATATTTGAACATCAATGTTTGTGCCTGAGGTATCATCTACGGTAATCATCCCATTCCGTTTTGCTGTGGTAATTACTTTATTACGCAAAACAATATTCTCTGTGGAGCTCAATGCTTCATATATCTCTAATGATCCGTTGGCAGGAAACTCTTTACTAAGTGTTTTTCTGGCAAACAAAGAATTTACTACGCTATGCATATTGGCACTAATAACATGAATTGGCCTTTTTAATAAATTGTGCTTTTTTAGGGTTTTCTTTATAGTTTTTGCCCATATTTCACCATGAATATGATGTCCGAGACGATCCCTTAACATGCTGCTGAAGGTAATTACTCTTTTCTCACCTCCTGTTTCTTCCTCAATAGATAATTTGCCTAACCAATACAGAATCTTCAAAAATCTTTCAGGTTCTTTCTTTGTTGCCAGTTTTTCATAAACTTCTAAAACCTCAACAAATGACCTTCCAAGTATGTTTGCAGTATGAATTAATGCAGTTTCTTTTTCCTCCTGAGTAAGCTTGGACTTAGTTGCTGCTTTTTCCAGTTTATTCCAATCTCTAATGGTCTTAGTTGTGTCTTCAATTAATACACGCCAGCAGATCTTATCTGCTTCTATATACAAAAAGGTTAGGTGAGTGAGAATATCATAAATATCTGAACGACCTCTTGTAATCTCAATATTCATCTGTTCACTATCTATTCGGTAGCAATTTCTTCTCCTCTTGGGCGGGATAATAGGCTTAAAATGGGATTTTCCATAACCCTCATCTGAGGTAAGATTAATATACCTGCACTGCTCTATTCCGGATGGAAGTCTTTCCAGTACATAAACAAGCCCATTAAGTTCTGCCCTATCCTCAGCCACCGAACCATAAATTTCCGGATGTAGGGATAGAAGAGCATTTCTCAAAGTTTCGCCGGAGACCCCAGTTGGTTTATAAAAGCCTCTATTGAATAAATGACGCATCGTAATATACATGCGTTCAATAGCATTTGTAGATTCCTGTGCTCTAGTATTATCTTTGACTTTGTCCATGGGCTATGGCAAAATTACATTTTAAAATTTATGATTTAATTAAGTCTATGAAATTAAGTCTCATGCAGGGGAATATTATTTCATCCTGAAACTAAAATTATTGTTATTACCCACGCTGTGACGCCAACTTATCTGCAACTGACCTGTCGTTTGCAAGGCGTTGTACCTTATTCTGACCTCCCAATTTACCAATGGATTTCATAAATTCCTGAAAACCTCCTTTTTTAATAGAGGTGATCTTTAATCGCTGTAGTATTTTACCATCAATAAGATCAAAATAGTAACTGTTTTGTTTTTGAAGAGTGGTATCAAGAATTTCAATAAATTTAGACATGTCTGCCGGTTTTTTCTCAAATTCGATAAACCATTCATGGTATGGCAGTTCGTCATTTTCCGGCGTAATTTGCGGTGCTACGGTGAACTCGTTAATGGAAGCATCACATGTCTCAACCGCTTTTTGCATTGCAACCTCAACCTCCTTTGCAATAACGTGTTCCCCAAAAGCCGAAATAAAGTGCTTTATACGCCCAGTAACGACAATTTTATAAGGTTTTATTGAAATAAACCGAATGGTATCTCCGAGATTGTATCCCCAAAGACCTGCATTGGTAGAAATAATCATTACATAGTTTGTGTTTAATCCCACTTCACCTATGGTAAGCCTTTTTGGTTGATCCTCAAAAAACTCATCTGCTTTTACAAATTCGTAGAAGATCCCGGAGTTCAATAATAGCAGCATTCCCGCTTCTTTTTGAGAATCCTGATAAGCAAAAAATCCCTCACTTGCCGGGAATAATTCTATACTATCTACTCTGCGGCCAACAAGTTCTTCGAATTTAGCTCTATAGGGTTCATAATTAACCCCTCCATATATAAATAGTCTAAAGTTTTTGAATAGTGTACTTATATTTTTATTGCTCTTAGATTTTAATCTTTCAAAATACATCTGAACCCATGATGGAATGCCTGCAATCAGAGTCATATCCTCATTTATTGTTTCCTCTACGATCTTTTCGACCTTTGTTTCCCAATCCTCAATACAGTTTGTTTCCCAACTGGGCAGACGGTTTTTTTGAAGATAATTAGGCACATAATGGGCCGATATCCCTGATAATCTTCCTACTTTAATCCCGTTTTTTTTCTGTAATTCCGGACTTCCCTGCAGAAATATCCACTTACCATCTACAAAATCGGAATTACCGGTTTCATGAATATAAATCAGAATTGCATTCCTTGAAGCAAGAACTTGTTCCTTAATAGATTCGGAAGTGATAGGAATATATTTGGCCCCTGAAGTGGTTCCTGAAGTTTTTGCAAAATAGATTGGCTTTCCCGGCCAAAGAACATTGGCATTACCTGCAACCGCTTGGTCCACATAGTCACGTAAGGCCTCATAATCTCTTATTGGAACCTTATTTGTAAATTCTGTGTGGCTTTTTATTTGTTTAAAGTCATGATCAATGCCAAAACTTGTGTTCTTCGCTTTGCGTATTAAATGTTGGAAAACCTTTTCCTGACTTTCTACCGGTTCTCTGACCCATTTGGCCGTTTTCCGTGCTATATTTTTCGCAAAAATTCTGGCTGCAAAAGATTTTAAAGACATCCTTTCTAGTTAAAATCAATATAATCAGCCGGGTTTACCGGATTGCCGTTGTTCCAAAGCTCAAAATGTAAATGCGGGCCAGTTGTTAATTCTCCCGTGTTTCCCACAGAAGCAATAACCTCGCCGGCTCTGACAAAGTCGCCCTGATTCTTATTCAATGAGCCGTTGTGCTTATAAACGGAAAGTATTCCATTTTTATGTTCCATAATTAGAACATACCCTGTTTCGGTTGTCCATTCCGAAAAAATTACGGTTCCGGCAGCTACTGCTTTTACGGGAGTATCTTTAAGAGCAACTATATCCACCGCATAGTGCTTATACTGAGCATCGTATTCCTGAGAAATTGTTCCGCTAACCGGTGAAAATAGCACAAGACCCTCACCCTCCTTATTAATCTCAAAAAGATTATACTTATCCTCTAATGCCACTTCTGCTCTTAACATAGAGTCTTCCCTAATTGGAGAAAGATCTACAGTTGAAGGGTCTATTTTGAATTGCTCAAAAAGGGAGTCTCTATTAATTTGATTGTTTTCAATATCACCTCGAAGGACCATTCGAATATTATTTAAATACTTATTGGTATAATTTAGTACTGTGACCAGAGAATCCGTTTTATATGTTAATTCTGTTGCCTGTCTTTTTAATTTGGTAGATGAATACCCTGGTATATATTCCCTTAAAGGGGTAAAAGCAATAAATAATGTGGTGAGCCCTATAAGTCCGACGATGAATAAGGATCCTGTGACAAATACATTAAGTCTGCTAAGTTTAAAGGAAATCTTTTCTTCAAAAGTACTTTCGTTAAGGATCACCAGGCGATACTTATGCAAAAGCTTTCTTCTAATTTCCTTTCTCTTTTTTCCTTTTTTAGCCATAAAACACAAAGATAACCTTCGATTTGAATTAAGCAGTAAATACCCTTTAATTTTATAGTATTCAAAAATTCAAGCTACTATTAATTTACGTATTAGATACATTTTTCGACTTCTACAATTTAAAATACATCTTGCCGTTACTATTAACAGTAATATAAGTACTTTTTTTAGTACCTTTGTAATCCATTAAATTTTAAAATTATGGTATCATTAATTACCTTTTTAGCAATAGGTCCTTGGCAAATAGCCATAATCGTGATGGTTGTTTTACTTTTATTCGGAGGAAAAAAAATCCCGGAATTAATGCGCGGTTTGGGAAGTGGAATTAAAGAATTTAAAGATGCCTCCAAAGAAGACGATCAACTCGAGGAAAAAAAAGAAGATTAATTAAGAATTTTTGAGACAGAAAAAAGGCGCCACATATGGCGCCTTTTTTTTATAAGATTTGATAAGAATTTGGTTTTATTTTATACCTATCGTTTTATTTTCATATTGTTAATTTTATTGGCCTAAAAGGCGATTTGCTAATGGATTCTAGGCCATTTTGCACTACTTTCCATACAGATTATAACGGACATTCCGTCTTCCATTTTATCGATAAAATACATAAGTTGGTCGTACACGACAAAAAACATCTCTTTCACAACAAAAAATAAATTAGGCGTATTAATACCTTTAATTTCGTCGTTAAATCAATCATATGGGTGAAGCGCTGTCTAAGCATTTAAAAGGCAGATAGTCATATTTCCCAAGCCATTGAACTAATGAATACAAAATTAATACAGCTTATTCTTGCTATACTATTTCTAATAACAATAGGGGTACGTGCACATTGGAATGAATCTATAAAGGAATTTACATCGGCAGATGTAATAACTTATCATAAAAATAGCACTGAACCTGCTAATAATGATATCAAGTCTTCCACACCCAATACAGATTTTGAGTTTAAACGTGTTGCCAGAGAATACGGCATTCCTACAAGGTTAGTAAAGGATTTTTCAGCTGCAAAGAACGGATATTATATTATTGCCGGAGTTTACGGAGATCGGGAGAACGCCGATAAATTTGCTAAAAAATTAAAGATTAAGCGACTAAATCCGCTCATCATTACGCATCCTGTTAATAAATTAAACTATGTTTCCCTGGCCCAGTTTGAGAATTGGAAACACGCCATAAACTCATGTTCTACGGAAATGAATGGAAAATACAATTCTGAACTCTGGATTATGAATGTTCAGGGCAGCATAACGCCCCAGTCCGCTAAAAAAGCATCTATTGAAAACAAGAATTTAAAAGAAAACACCCGCAATACTTCAAAGGAATTTATTAGGGCAGCAAAGGAGAAAAAAATTGCAGCAAGAATAGTTCCCCGGTTTAAGGGTCTAAAGAATGGTTATTACATCGTGGCAGGGGTTTTTGGAGATGTTCAAAATGTTAAATCTTTCCAGAAGAAACTAAGTAAAAGAAATCT
>Ga0265303_10000771_pt1 | contig 18822 bp, 19 predicted proteins | sample Helome_2_FD_192494 | JGI IMG/M metagenome (GOLD analysis project Ga0265303, IMG submission 192494) | Marine sediment microbial communities from subtidal zone of North Sea - Hel_20160317 (Illumina Assembly) | ecosystem: Environmental > Aquatic > Marine > Subtidal zone > Sediment ... | reverse complement strand
GACAGCGGGGACGACGGGCGCGACATCGGCGACCAGGGCGCGCCCACCTGACATCGCCGGGACTGGCACGCGGCTTCACTACCCTTCCGCCATCCCCCCTCCCCAAGGAGCAAGCATGACGTCCATTGCCATTGGCCAGCCAGCGCCAGCGTTCGAGCTAAGGAACCAGGCCAAGGAGCTTGTTTCGCTCGACGACCTCAAGGGCAGGAAGACCCTCATCGTCTTCATCCCATTCCCATTCACCGGCATCTGCGATGCGGAGGGATGCGCAATCAGGGACGGCCTCAGCGCGCTTGAGGCCATGGATGCAAACGTCGTGGTCATCACGGCACATTCGATCCCGACCAACGCGAAGTGGGCGGCTGAGAACAGCTTCGAGTTCCCGATCCTGTCCGACTTCTGGCCCCATGGCGAGGTGATCCAGGCCTACGGAGCATTCAACGCCGACCTTGGTGTCGCGATGCGAAGCTCATTCGTCATCGATGCAGATGGCATCGTTCGTGAGATCATTGCAACCGAAAGCCTTGGGATCGCCCGCGAACACCAGGCCCAGGTGGAGGCGCTCGCCGCCATCTGAGCGCACACGGGGATCAGTCAGCCTCGAGGCGGTAGCCAACCCCTCTGATCGTCACGATCCGGGGGGCATCATCGTTTGTCTCGAGCTTTCGCCGAAGGCGCCTGATGTGCTGGTCGAGACTCTTGGTATCGCCCCAGCCCATGCCCCACACCTCGTCGAGGATGCGGTCCCTCGTCACAATACGGCCCGGGCGCTCAATGAGCATCGACATGACCTCGAACTCTTTGCGGGGTAGATCGAATGCCTCCTCGGCTACCAGCAGCTGATATCGGCTGGAGTCCAGGGCGAGATTGCCAACGGTGACATGGTCAGGCTCGCCGATGTGCGAGGCCCTTCGGTCGACAGATCGAACCCTCGCGATGAGTTCTCGACCCGAGTAGGGCTTCGTCATGTAGTCGTCGGCTCCCAGCTCCAACGCTGTCACAACATCGGCTTCCGTGTCCTTCGCCGACACCACGATCACCGGGGTTTGTGACTCCTTACGAATTGCGCGGAGCACATCAAGACCGGACACCGACGGCACCATGAGGTCGAGGAGCACGACATCGAAGTGTCCTGCTCGGAAGGTGCGGATGGCGTCCCTTCCATCCATCGTGACCTCGGAATCGATGCCTTCCACATCGAGAGCGATCCGGAGCGCCTCGATGTAGGCAGGCTCGTCCTCAACAATCAGCACGCGCATCAGGCACCGCCCTCGATCATCGGGAGACGAACAGTGAAAGTTGACCCAACTCCTACCTTCGAGACAACCGAAACGGACCCGCCGTGCGCTACCGCCACGTTGCGAACGATCGACAATCCGAGGCCTGTGCCGCCAGATTCGCGGCTCCGGGCTCGATCAACCCGGAAGAACCGCTCGAACACCCGATCCTCGTAGTGTGTCGGAATACCGATCCCCGAGTCGGTCACAGTCACACACGCATCCGTGTCATCGATCTCCAGGCCATACCCAACCGAACCAGGCTCACCCTTGATCGCCGTGTAGGTAATCGCATTGTCCAGAAGGTTCTTGATGGCTGAAACAAGTTGAGATCGGTCGCCAGAGACGCTGGCGTCGGCTGTCCCCCGATCAACGAGATCGATATCTGACTGAGAAGCAAGGTCGCTTACGAGATCAACCGCCTCCGCCACGAGATCCGACAGATCGAGTGGCAGGTGCTCCGCTCCTAGCGCCTCGGTCTCGGCCAGTCGAATGACATCATCGACTACGAGCGCCATTCGATTCGCTTCGCGCCGAATCCGATCAGACAACTGGGCACGGGCAATGTCGTCCTCGGCGTCCATCAGGGTTTCGGCGAGCAGCGACAGGCCTCCGAGCGGGGTCTTGAGTTCATGGGAGGCATTCGCGACAAAATCCGTGCGGACAGCGTCGAGGCGGCGTTGCTCGGTCCGGTCCTCAATGTAGACGCATACGGCCACGCGATCCTCTCCTGAGGCGAGGGGAGATGCGGTCATCGACATCACCCGACGCTCAGGCTCATGGACATCGACCTCGATGGACTCACCCGCCGCCGAGGCCAGGACGCTTCGTGAGAGACCCAATACCCGCGTACGGAGAATCGCTCCCGCCTCCGCGAGGATGGCGGCCGCAACGTCATTTGCGTACTCCACCGTGCCATCTGAGGATACGACGATCACGCCGACGGGTGCCCTCAGGAGCACATCTCCGCGCCGTGACGCAGCGGCCTCAGCGTTCTGAGCGCGGGATGCGAGCTCGCGTACATGGGCGGAAAGCTTCGCTCCCGGATTCTGCGCGCCGGACGCCTCTGCAACGGAGCGAAGGGTGCGGTTCGCGGCATCCAGCCTGCGGCCCACCATGCCGAGAGCAATAAGGACCGCTATAGCGATGAGAACGACGAGTGCAAGCAGCCATGCCATGGCCGCGACTATAGGAACCGGCCGAACGCCGTAGATCACTGCACGCGGCATGCAGGAACAGAGTTCACCTTCAGTTCACCGTGCCGTGCGGTTCGGATCACGTTGGGCTCGTAGCGTCCTGGGTCACCGGCGCAACGCCGACAGACCAGCAATTCACAAAGGGACACCAATGACCAACGTTCGAAAGCTCGCAATTGCGATCGCTGCGATAGCGCTGTTCGCTTCGGCCTGTGGATCTTCAGACGATGGAGGCAGCAGCTCCTCGGGACTGTTCATCTCCGGGTCGTCAACCGTTGAACCGGTTTCGGCTCTCAACGCGGAGAGCTTCAACGGAACAAATCCGGACGTTGGTATCACCGTCGAAGGACCAGGTACCGGAGATGGCTTCAAGAAGTTCTGTGCAGGCGAAACAGATGTCTCAGACGCATCCCGCCAGATCAAGGATTCCGAGATCGAGGCATGCGCTGCCGCTGGCATCGAATTCATCGAACTCCGGTTTGCGATCGATGGCCTTTCGGTGCTGACGTCGAAGAACAACACAGCAGTGTCCTGTGTCAGCTTCGGTGACCTCTACTCCCTCATCGGACCCGAGTCGATCGGATTCGGGAAGTGGAGTGAGGCGAACGAGCTAGCTGCCCAGATCGCAGGGACAAACCCCCCATACCCAGATGCCGAGCTCGTCGTCTCAGGTCCAGGAGAGGAGTCAGGAACCTATGACTCATTCGTCGAAATCGTCCTCGAGGACATCGCGGATGAGCGGGATCAGGAAGCAGTTACCCGCCCGGACTACACAGCCTCACCGAACGACAACGTCATCATCGAAGGGATCGCAGGCAGCGACACCTCGCTCGGGTGGGTCGGATATGCGTTCTACCTCGCCAACCAGGACGCAGTCAGCGCCCTCGAAGTGGATGGCGGAGCCGGCTGTGTCGGCCCCACGCCTACAACGATTGCCGATGGCTCGTACCCGATCTCAAGACCACTGTTCATCTATGTGAACAAGGCCAACGCGGATGAGAAGGCCGAGCTGGCAGACTTCGTGGACTTCTACCTGTCCGATGAAGGTCTGGCCAACGTCGATCAAGCTGGCTACATACGACTCGCTGACTACGCACCAGTTCGCGAGATTTGGTCGAGCCGTGCGACCGGCAAGCAGCAGTAGTAGTAGGAAGAAAGGAAGCGGTCGCGGGGGTGGGGCTGCAGGCCATCACCCCCACGACTTGAATGGACAGCATGGCACGGGCACTGACTCCCAAGGACCTGAGTGGAGATCCGCGGCGACGGCGTCGCGAGTCCACCGTGAAGTTCCTCTTCTTCACCGCCGGCCTCGTTTCGATCGCGTTGAGCGTTCTCATCATCGTGTCGCTCGCGGGAGAGGCTTGGAGCTTCATATCGCAAGTGGAACTCTCGAGCCTCTGGACCATCGGATGGTTCCCGCGTCGTGGCCTCTATGACATTCCGACACTGCTCATCGCGACGATCATCATTGCGGGGATCGGCATGCTGATCGCCATCCCCCTTGGCCTTGGCGCTGCCGCCTACCTGGCGGAATACGCATCCCCCCGCATGCGCAAGTGGCTCAAGCCGACCCTCGAGATGCTTGCGGGCATCCCTTCTGTGGTGCTTGGATTCTGGGCTCTGAGCTTCATCAGCCCCGAAGTCGTCCAACGTCTCTTCTCGACAGCTAAGCCGTTCACCATGATGGCCGCAGGCATTGCCGTGGGAGTGCTCATAACGCCGCTGATTGCAACCGTCTCCGAAGATGCCATGAGAGCAGTCCCCACCCCCCTCCGTGAGGCCTCCTACGGGCTCGGGGCAAACCAATCGACCACCGTCAGGAAGGTGGTATTCCCCGCAGCCCTCTCTGGCGTGGTTGCCTCCCTCATCCTTGCCCTCTCGAGAGCGATCGGCGAGACGATGATCGTCTTCATGGCCGCGGGAGCAGTTGGCGGAGCCCTCCGAACGTGGAATCCCCTGCAGCCAGGTCAGACGATGACAGCAGCCATCGCATCACTCGCAACTGGCTCGGACCAGGTGGCCGGCGAGGGATTGGCGTTTCAGAGCCTCTTCTTCGTTGGGCTTCTGCTCTTCCTGCTCACACTGGCGCTGAACTCTATGAGCAACAGGATCGTGCGACGTTTCAGAGAGCAGTACACATGACCGCTGCTACCGATCGGAAACGCAAAGCGACTGCCGATGCCGTCTCGGCATCCATCAGAAGCGGGGGGCCCAACTGGAAGCCACTCGCCTTCCAAGGGCTCCTCCTCGTCCTGCTCCTGACATCCATGCTGATCCTCGTTGCGCTGCTCGCGGACATTGCGGTCAGTGCATGGCCAACATTCCAGAGCCGCGGCCTGTCCTTTGTCACCAGTGGCCTGTCGCTCAATCCGGAAACTGCAGGCGTCTTCACCGGGATCGTCGGATCGCTGGTGATTGCTGGCATCGTCATCATCCTCGCCTTTCCGATCGGTGTAGCGGCGGCTGTATACCTCGAGGAGTACGCCCCAGACAATCGTTGGACCCGGTTCGTGGACACGACCGTACGCAACCTCGCAGGAGTCCCGTCCATCGTGTACGGGCTCCTCGGGCTCGCGATCTTCGTCCCGCTGGTCAGGAACATCGGCCTTGGCGGATCCACAAGCGGCAAGAACGTCGTTGCGGCTGGGATCACGATGGCGGCGCTCGTGCTCCCCATTGTCGTCATTACCGCGGCGGAAGCGATCCGAGCGGTACCGAGCTCGATCCGCGAGGCAGGATTCGGAGTTGGCGCCACCCAGTGGGAAGTCATTCGGAGCCATGTGCTGCCGTCTGCCCTCCCAGGAATCCTCACGGGGACGGTGCTGACCTTGGCCCGCGCATTGGGCGAAACCGCACCACTGCTGGTGATCGGTGTAGCAACAGGCTATTTCGCGCCAGCCGGCAATGCGACGATGTTCGACCAACTGACGGGCTCGTACACAGCGTTGCCTGTAATCGTGTTCTCTTGGACACGCCAAACACAGGCGGAATTCGCGGACACGCTCGCACCCGCTGCGATCATCGTGCTCCTCGTCGTGCTGTTCATTCTCAATGGCGTCGCCATCTGGCTGCGCAACCGGACCGAGAAGAAGTGGTGAGATGATGACGGATAGCATCGAAACGACCGACGAGCAGGAAGGTGGAGTGATGACCGATGAACCAGCTCCGCCGTCCGCAAGGGAGCCGCGGGTGACGACTTCGCACACAAGCCAAACGGAGGCTCCCCGCACCACGGGCGGCACGCCAGATGACGACCACGCGGTCATCATCGACCTCGACGACCTCGACGTGTTCTACGGCGACTTCCACGCCGTCGAATCGGTGAGTCTGCCCGTCAGGGAGAAGGAAGTCACAGCCTTCATCGGGCCGTCTGGTTGCGGCAAGTCAACGGTCCTGCGCAGCATCAATCGGATGAACGATCTGATCCCATCTGCGAGGGTCGAAGGGGCGGTCTCGTACCACGGGGTCGATCTCTACGGCCCAGGGGTGGATCCTGTTCAGGTCCGTCGACACATCGGGATGGTCTTCCAGAAACCGAATCCCTTCCCGAAGTCGATCTACGACAACGTCTCGTTCGGACCAAAGATCGCTGGCCACTCGGGTGACATGGACGACCTCGTTGAGCGATCGCTTGATCGCGCTGCGCTGTGGGATGAAGTCAAGGACAAGCTCGATGAGAGCGCCTACGCACTCTCTGGTGGTCAGCAACAACGACTGTGCATCGCTCGGGCAATCGCCACCTCGCCAGACGTGCTCCTCATGGATGAGCCAGCGTCATCCCTTGACCCGATCGCAACACTGCGGATCGAAGAGCTGATGTACGAGCTCAAGCAGGACTACACGATCATCATTGTGACGCACAACATGCAGCAGGCAGCGCGCGTGTCGGATCGCACAGCATTCTTCAGCGTCAACGTCGATGCCGGTCAACGAACGGGCCGTCTCGTTGAATTCACAGAGACGGCGAGGATCTTCACGGCGCCTGACAAACAAGAGACTGAGGACTACATCACCGGAAGGTTCGGTTGAGGGAGGAAAGTATGGCTACAAACCACGACATCGAACTGAGACACCACTTCGACGACGAGCTCGACGAGATCCGCGTGAGCCTCGTTGACATGGGGACGATGGTTCTTGCGAACATTCGCAGGGCAGGGGTCGTGTTGGTCGAGAACCGACTGGACGAGGTCGACGCAGTCGTCGCCGCCGATCTGCCGATCAACGAGGCATACGAGGCACTGGAAAGCAAGGTATTCCAGATCCTGGCCCTGCAGCAGCCTGTGGCCACGGATCTACGATTCCTCGTGGCCTCCACTCGCATCCTCTACGAGATGGAGCGGAGCGGGGACCTCGCCGTCAACACCGTCAATTCGATGAGCCGCATCGACGGCATACCTTCTGAGCCAGTGTTGCAGGCGATTCTCGGCCAACTGATCGAGGCTGCCGCGAGCATGTTCGGTCGAGGCGTCGAGGCGATAACCGTCATGGACGCCGGTATCGGGCTTTCTGCAGATGCCGAGGATGAGGAAACCGATCGGCTCACGTCGGAACTGTTCACCGCGGTTACTGCGAGGCAGGACGACCTCGGCCTGGAGGCTTCAGTCGCCCTGTTCTACATCGGGCGGTTCCTCGAACGCATCGCTGACCACGGAGTGAACATCGCCCAGAACATCACATTCGCCGTTGCCGGCAACTTCCCAGAGGACTACTGACCTCCGCCATCGGGCTGAGTTACACCGGATCGCCTAGCCTCGTCTGCGTAGGAATCGCTACCCCCGAAGCGAAAGCACTGCGCCAGATGACTGAGCCTGAACTCGTCGGCACATCGCCGATTGCAGAGTCCCACAGGCCAACGATGCCCGGATGGGTACGGACCGCCTTGGTCCTCACCCTCCTCTACCTCTTCCTCGTCGGTGTCAAGCTCCTCGAATCCGGCGTCAAGGTCCTCGGTTCGGACACAGCTGGCGGGTTGTTCGACGGCATCACCAACCCCATCGCAGCCTTGTGTGTCGGGATCCTGGCGACCGTGCTCGTCCAATCGTCATCGGTCACGACGGCAACGATCGTCGGCCTTGTTGCTGCCGGACAGCTACCGATCGAGACGGCAGTTCCCATGATCATGGGAGCCAACATCGGCACAACTGTCACAAATACGATCGTGTCGCTTGGCTCAGCTCGCCAGACCGAGGGCTTCCGACTCGCGTTCACGGCCGCGACCATGCACGACTTCTTCAACCTCATCGCTGTGGCAATCCTGCTGCCACTAGAGATTGCAACCGGCTTCTTGCTCAACACGGCGACGTGGATCGCTAAAAAGCTCCCTGTAGGTCAGGACGCAACCTTCGACTCGCCGATCAAGGGTGCAGTGAAGTGGGGGGCCCAACAGTTCGAGCGCATCCTCGAATTCTTCATCTCGAACGAGACCGTGCTGGGCGTCTCGATGATATTGCTCGGCATCGTGATCATCTTCATAACGCTGACATACATCACCAAGAACATGCGCATCCTCATCGCAGCCCGAATCGAGACTTCGATGAATGCCGCGCTGGCAAAGAGCGGGCTGGTTGGCATGGGGGTCGGTGTGATCATCACGATCGCCGTGCAGTCATCGTCGATCACGACGTCCATCCTTGTTCCTCTGGTTGCCGCTGGGATCCTGGCCGTTCGCAACGCCTACCCGATCACGCTCGGCGCCAACATCGGAACCACCGTGACTGCGCTGCTCGCCGCCCTTGCCACTGGAACGCTGGCAGGGATGGAGATAGCGATCGTGCACCTGCTGTTCAACGTGTTCGCGATTCTGATTATCTACCCGTTCCCCAGGATTCGCTACATTCCGGTCGATCTTGCCGAACGATTGGCGAGGCTCGCCATGCATCGGAAGTCGATGGCGGTCGCATACGTCGTTGTGGCCTTCATCGTGATACCAGTGCTTGGTATCGTCATTTTCAACTAGGGAGGGACCACCGTGGTACTCGACTTCTTCAGAGGCAGTGCACCAAAAGCGATGGATGAAGTCCACGCGACACTCGTACAAATGCTCAGCGACGGACACGACGTGTTTGTGACCTCGTCGAACGCACTCTTCGGCGGCGGCAAATCGAAAGCCACCAAGAGGGAAGTCCGTTCAACGGACAAGGAAATCAACGAGGCACAGCGGGCAGTCCGCGCCACACTTGTCATGCACGCATCGGTCAACCTGGGGGACCTCCCGGAGGTGCTGCAGTACGCATCGATCGTGAAGGATGCCGAGCGGGTCGGCGACTACGCCAAGAACCTCTACGACCTGGTCAAGTATGGGGCGGATTTCGACGGTGCACCTGACGAGGACCAACTTGACGAATACCGAAACAACGTGGCCCGCCTGATCCTTGAGGCCGCCTCTGTGTTCGAGGCAGTCGATACAGAACGTGCTCAGGAACTGATCAACAAGGCTGACGGATTCCTCGATCAGTACGATGCGAACGTGAAGGCACAATTCACCTCCGAGCTCCCCACCGAACAGGCGGTCGCTCGCGCCCTGTACTACCGCTTCCTCAAGCGGACAACAGCACACGTAATGAACGTGTTGACTGCCCTGACGCAGCCACTCGAGCGCCTCGACTACTACGACGAGGCCAAGGAAGACCGCGAGTAGCTCGAGCTTCTGTCAATGTCACGCGTCGCACGCAGCACGTCGGACCGCCGCGCCATCGCGGGCGACTGAGTGAAGGGCTAGTGTCGTCGGTCATGGACTTTGCACACTCCCGACGTTCGATCGCATACCAGGAGCAGCTCGATGCGTTCATGGTGAACCACGTGGAACCCGCTGAAGCCGCCATCGCTGCTCGAAACGCCATCAGCCATACCGATCCCACAGAGGCTCCGCCAGAACTCCACGAGCTCAAGCGGATCGCCAAGGCCGAGGGGCTGTGGAACCTCTTCCTCCCCGATGAGGAATATGGCGCAGGGCTTTCGAACACCGAATACGCACCCCTCGCCGAGATCATGGGGCGCATCATCGAACTTGCGCCAGAGGCCACCAACTGCTCAGCGCCCGACACGGGAAACATGGAAGTGCTTCACATGTTCGGTACACCTGAGCAGAAAGAGCGATGGCTGATCCCCCTCCTCGACGGTGAGATCCGATCGAACTTCGGAATGACCGAACCCGATGTCGCTTCGTCGGATCCTCGCAACCTCGAGTGCTCGATCACGCGTGACGGGGACGACTACATCGTGTCCGGAACCAAATGGTGGTCCACGGGCGCCGTCACGAAGGACTCAAGAGTCGCGATCGTCATGGGCGTGACGAACCCTGATGCACCTCCGAAGGCACGATACTCAATGATCCTGGTCCCGATGGACGCCGAGGGAGTGAACGTCGTGCGCGACGTCCCTGTGTTCGGGTACCACCACCGTGGCGGCCACGCCGAGGTCAGGTACGACGACGTGAGGGTGCCTGCCACCAACCTGATATCGGGTCCCGGCGAGGGATACATGATCGCTCAAGCACGGCTTGGCCCTGGACGCATCCATCACTGCATGCGGGCCATCGGACAAGCCGAACGCGCCTTGGCGATGATGATCCAGCGTGCAAAGTCACGGGAAGCCTTCGGCAAACGTGTTGCGGATCAAGGGGTGGTCCAGGACTGGATCGCCCAATCGCGATGGAAGATCGACCAAGCGAGGCTCCTCGTGCTCCACACGGCGTGGCTCATCGATACGAAGGGCAATCGCTCTGCTACTCGTGACGTCTCGGCAATCAAGGTGGTCGCGCCACAAACCGCTCTGTGGGTGATCGACAAGGCCATTCAGGTGTATGGCGGCATGGGTGTGAGCAATGACACACCCCTTGCCGCGATGTGGGCGAACATGCGCACCCTCCGTATTGCAGACGGACCCGATGAAGTTCACACGATGGTCGTGGCCCGTCGAGAAATCGGAAGAGACTGAGAGCTGAACCTCTCAGACGTCCAGTCGTCGTAGGTCACGCACAGGACTTCCGATCGCGTGGCGAAGCTTCGGTCACCCAAACAGTGCCCGCCAGAAGCGGGCAAGCATGCCAGTTCCGTTGGGAGGTGGGAGTTCAGCAAGGACCGCGTCGAGGTGATCTGGAGGAAGATCACCCATCAAGACATAGTGATTGCTGCCGCTCGTCCATTGCACACGGATATCACCCGCGGTGTGGGCCACTTCATAGACACCAGAGGTTGTGATCAAAGCCGCAGGCTCGTCGAATCCCCCGACGACGGCGTCAGACGGCAGGGCAAACAAGGAGAACGAGAAGAGGCCGTCGGAGTAGAAACCCTGCTCTGAGCGGTCACTGGGACCTGGGAATACATCGACCAGGAGGTACCCTGCAATGTCCAGGGGCACCACCGCTGAGTCGGCATGCATAACCACCTCATAGGGCACCAGCGTCGGATCAGAGGACCATTCATACGTGCGATGTGGCGAGAAGTCCGAGAGCGATACCGTCCGATAGGTTCTGCCGGCGTCGTCATAGACATAGGTGATCAGCGGAGCGCCCGTTCGGTCGTCGACAATCAAGTGGGCCCTCGTGAAGTCGCCTTCGACGATGGGAAAGATGGTGCACGGGCGGCGCATGTGTGAGCACGGCGTGGCCTCACCAACCGCGTATCGATCCGTCCGGATTGACTCTGTGTCCGCCATGAAGGCAATCCCTTCGGGGACCTCACCCATCCGAACGGTCCGACCGTTGCCCACCATCGACCAGGTCTCGTCAACCCGGATCATCTCAGCCCCCTTGGCGTGCTCAACCCGCTCCTTCGTGAGCCTGGTTTGATCGCCCCACACGGACACGGTGAGGCGAGTTGCCGTGTACGTACTACGTCGAGCCTGATCGAGCACATCGGCCACGTCGTCAGCAGCGGCCATCGGGGCGCCGATGGCCATGGCAACCGCCAAGGTGGTGCCGACCACAGCGGAACGACGCAGGGCGTTCGTCACGGGCTCGAGATCTCCAATCCCGTCGCACCGGTGGGAACCGAGGCAACGGCCGCATGGCGAGTCTGGAGATCGGCAACATCGATCGCCACCGGCTCCGAACCGCCGCCGAATCCAACAGTGAAGGCCAGGGCAGCGGCCGCAAGTCCTCCGGCCGCAGCGGCCGCTGGCCATGCCAATCGGCGACGCCGGTGGTCGCGCTCGGCTCGCTTCACCTCGAGGAACACAGGGGTTTCGAGCCCAGGCAGGGCTCGAACCGCGGTCCGCGAACGATCGAGGTCAGCCAACTCGACTCGACAGTCCGAACAGGTGTTGAGGTGGGTGACCACGTTCGGCATCTCTTGGGTCGTCAGCTCCCCGTCGAGGTATGCGGAAAGCTCTTCGCTGAGGTGACCGCCAGGGATCAGTGCCAACGGTACGTTGAGCGTCGGGAGCATCCGAACGGCACGGCGCGCTGCCTGCAGCCTCCGGAATTCGGCTATGGCATCGAGGTCGTTCTCGAGCAGGATCACCACCTCATCGAGTTCATCCGGCACCAGTTCGCCGTCCAGATAGCAGGAAAGCAAAATCGATGTCCGGTCGTCAGACGCCATCACACCGGCCATGTCAGCATTCCTCTCAGCATCGAGCGGCCACGATGGATCCGGGAGCGAACGGTCCCGACAGGCACATCCGTGGCTACGGAGATCTCTTCGTAGGTGAGGCCGACCACATCGCACAGGACGACGGCCTCACGGAAGTCATACGGAAGCTTAAGGAGCGCACTCTGTACGTCATCGGAAAGCCGAACAGCGGCGAGCACCTCATCAGGTGAGGGACTTGCTCCCAGCGCCACATGGTCCCCCTCGGGGAGTGGCGTTGTCGGACGACGCTTCTTCTTGCGGACGCCATCCAGAAACGCGTTTCTGGTGATGCGCCACAGCCATCCCTCGAAGCTACCAGGGGTGTAGTTGTCGAGACCCTTGCGCACCCTGATGAGCACGTCTTGAACCAGATCGGCCGCGTCATCCGGATCGCCGGTGAGGCGATACGCAAACGTGTAGATCTTGCGCCCATACCGGTGAGCGACATCTTCCCACGAAAGGATTGGTTGTTCGGCCATGGTCCCCATCTCGTTCGGAATAACGCCATCGGGCGCCTTCGAGTTCCGGGAAACCCCCAGCATGTGGGGTTGTTGTGGCTGCAGTCCTTGCGAACGCCACCTTCACAGTGAGTGTACGGTGCCGGCCATCAGGTTGGGTGCCCACCTTTGTCCAGGTGATCGGTTCCGCCAATTGGATCCAGCTACGAGAGACCGAACGAATCTGCGAAAGCCTGCAAACGTTCACGGGTGACAAAGATGGTCCGCTTGTCCCGCTTCTCACGCTCGTACATCGCATACGGACTGAACTTGTCAGTGATCAGCATTGCCTGGGACGGATTCAACTGGGCCACCCCCACGGCGAATTCGGACAGCACCTGATCGTCGAGCTCTGGATATGCACCTTCTTCGTGGCTCACCACGATGACGAGCGACGATGTCCCTGACCGGTTGATCCAGTAGATGTTTGCAGCTGGGACCGACTTGATCGGCGCGAATCCTTGGCGCCCCACCTCCACCTGATAGCCGCTGACCCGGAACAGGCCGAGTACGAGGTCATCGAGTGTCATCGTCGAAGTATCCACTCCGATAGCTCGAAGGTGGGCCTCTGTCGGACCCGACAGCTCGACCAATTCGGACACTGGCTCCAGCGTATCGCTGCGACCGGGTGGGGCCGAAACGGATGAGTCGGCGGCGACTGCCGCCACCGCGGCTATCGGATCGTGGGCCGACGGATCCCTGCGCAGAATCGCCGCCTCATCCGGGAGCTGTCCAACCTGGGGCAGATCGACGGTGTCGAGGTACGCGGGCTCTTCCCCCCGCATCGCTGATACTGCAATGTGTTCCACACCATCGAGTGGAAGACCATCGGCGACTTTTCCCCTGACGTATTCGACGGCAGAAGCACACAGCAGATCGGTGAGGTGTTGCCCCGCCTCCTCATTGCCAAGCGGTACGGCAAACACGACCGATGCGGTATCGCCCTTGACGTGGAACGCATTGACGAGTGGCATCGGCCTCGTGGGCGCCGTGCTCGGAGTCTCTGCTCGAGCTGTAGCAGCTTGGCCAGCTGACTTGATGGCGTAGAACGCTATTCCGACGATTGCCACGGCGAGGAAGGCAACCAAGACGGCGAGCAATACATTCACGAGGCCCTCCTTGTGCGGTCCACCACGATTCTACGACACCCGGGCGCGAGACCAGATACCGGAGACCCTAGATGCCAAAGACGCCAAGGCGATGAGATCAGCCAGCTCGCCTGCGGCGGATGGTGATCTGGCGTTCGCGGCGGATCTTGCGACGCTCGCGTTCAGACATCGCTCCCCAAATCCCGAACTTCTCGCTCGAGACGATGGCGAACTCAAGGCACTCCTCACGAACAGAGCACTCCCGACAGATTGACTTGGCCTGGCGCGTCGACGCGCCGCGCTCCGGGAAGAACAGATCCGGGTCTGCACCGCGGCAGTTGGCAAAATCCTGCCATGCCATGTCGATGCCCTCGTTCTTCAGGGCTTCGAGAAGTTCTGTGATCACGCGCGGACTCCTACAGGTGTGTAATTACAATTCTGTGATTCAACCAAGGTCTCGCGCGCCTGTCAAGTTCGCGCGCGCGTATTTCTGCTGAAATGTCAAGGACCCTCGCTCCGCGACGAGCTCTGGCCGTGCGGTACCAGGTGTTTGGTACGTCGTACCAGGCGTCCCAAAGCAGGTTTGGAGCGCAGTCCTTGCGGCGACTGGCCTCGCTACAGAGGGTGCCCTTCACTCACGCGCTGCACGTTCGGATGAGTGCCTACCGGATGCCAGCTTCCACATACGAGCTGGAGGGCGGGCAGCTTGCGCGCTCGCTGCGCGATAATCAGGGCACGCGAAGACAAGGATCCTTTCGTGACGACGACCGAACGCCCAGACGTTCACCACCGAACGAGATGGCAGGACTGGCTCGGAGGGTTCTTCTCGTCCTCCGTCGGCCTCAAGTGGCTCATGGCGATCACCGGTATCGGCCTGTTGCTGTACGTGCTTGCCCACATGATCGGGAATCTCAAGGTGTTCCTCGGCGTGACCGGACTCGGTGAGTACGAGATCGACCTGTACGGTGAGGCGCTCAAGAATCTCGGCGGAGACCTGGTCCCCCACGGATCGATCCTCTGGTTGTTCAGGATCGGACTCCTTGCGGCCTTCGTCATCCATATCGGCGTCTCGGCAGCGCTCACCAAGAGGAACTGGGATGCACGCGGATCGGACCGCTACGACGCCCAGCGCCATTACGCCGCCGCCAACTATGCGAGCCGGACGATGCGGTGGGGCGGGACGATCATTCTTCTCTTCCTGCTCTTTCACCTGGCGGACATGACGCTTGGCTGGGCCAACCCGGATTTCGTGAGCGGAGCCGTCTACCGCAACATCGTCACGAGCCTGACCAACCCGGTGGTTGCCATCATCTACCTCATCGCGCAGGCGGCGTTGGCGTTCCACATCTACCACGGTGCATGGAGCATGTTCCAAAGCCTCGGCATCGTGAATCCCAAGTACAGGGCGTTCCGCAAATACTTCGCTGTCGGATTCGCAGCGCTGATCTTCGTAGGCAACTGTGCCATCGTCCTCAGCGTGTGGTCCGGCGCGGTCTCGTGATCGGAAGGCAGACATCGTGACAGACACCCACTCCCCCACCCTCGACGCGAAGATCCCCGAAGGCCCGATCCAGCAGCGCTGGGACGAGCACAAGTTCCACACGAACCTCGTAAATCCAGCGAACAAGCGCAAGTACGAGATCATCGTGATCGGTACCGGCCTCGCAGGCGCGTCCGCAGCAGCATCATTCGGCGAGCTCGGTTACAACGTCAAGGTGTTCACCTACAACGACTCCGCACGCAGGGCACACTCGATCGCAGCCCAGGGTGGAATCAACGCAGCAAAGAACTATCCGAACGATGGGGATTCGATCTACCGTTTGTTCTACGACACGGTGAAGGGCGGCGACTTCCGCTCGAGGGAGTCGAACGTCTACCGGCTCGCCCAGGTATCGAACGAGATCATCGACCAGACCACGGCACAGGGCGTTCCGTTCGCCCGCGAGTACGGGGGTTTGCTGGACAACCGATCCTTTGGTGGCGCACAGGTGTCACGCACCTTCTACGCCAGGGGACAGACGGGCCAGCAGCTCCTCCTTGGTGCGTACCAGGCGCTGTCTCGACAGGTCAACGAAGGTCCTGTCGAGGTGTTCACCCGTTCCGAGATGCTCGAAGTGGTCGTCAAAGACGACAGGGCGGTTGGTGTCATCGTTCGAGACCTGGTCACGGGCGAGATCTCAGCACACTCAGCCCATGCGGTGGTCCTGGCAACCGGTGGCTACTCGAATGTGTACTTCCTTTCCACGAATGCCATGAACTGCAACGCAACAGCGGCATGGCGTGCCCATCGCAAGGGTGCGCTCTTCGCCAACCCCTGCTTCACCCAGATCCATCCGACCTGCATACCGGCATCGGACGAGCATCAGTCGAAGCTGACCCTCATGTCCGAGTCATTGCGAAACGATGGCCGCATCTGGGTCCCTGCAAACGCAGACGATTCCCGAGCGCCGAACGACATACCAGAGGACGAGCGGGACTACTACCTGGAGCGGCAATACCCGGCGTTCGGCAACCTCGTCCCACGAGATGTCGCATCGAGAGCGGCAATGCGCATGATCGACCAGAACCGTGGCATCGGTCCGCTCAAGAACGGCGTCTACCTCGACTTCAATGAGGCGATCAGCCGACTCGGACGGGACAAGATCGAGGAACGGTACGGAAACCTCTTCGAGATGTACGAGCGCATCACCGACGAAGATCCCTACGTCGTCCCGATGCGGATCTACCCGGCACCGCACTACACGATGGGTGGTCTGTGGGTTGACTACAACCTCATGACCACGATCCCTGGCCTGTATGCGATCGGTGAAGCGAACTTCTCGGACCATGGCGCCAACCGGCTCGGAGCATCCGCCCTGATGCAGGGACTCGCCGATGGGTACTTCGTCCTCCCGTACACGATCGGGGACTACCTCTCGGATTGGCTCAACACCGAGCCCGTAGCGACCGACGACGAGGCATTCACGCAAGCCATGGCACAGGTCAACGAACGCGAGGAGCGATTTCTCAGCATCAATGGAACGAGGTCTGTGGACTACTTCCACCGGCGGCTTGGCCATCTGATGATCGAGCACTGCGGGCTCGCACGAAGCCGAGAGGGCCTCGAGAAGGCCATATCGGAGATCAGGGCCCTGCGCGACGAGTTCTGGAAGGACCTCAAGGTGCTCGGTACATCCGAGAGTCTCAACCAATCACTCGAGCGTGCCGGCAGAGTCGCAGACTTCCTCGAACTTGCTGAGCTCATGTGCATCGATGCCCTCGAGCGTGAAGAGTCCTGCGGAGGCCACTTCAGGTTGGAACACCAGACCGAGGATGGCGAAGCCCAACGAGACGACGTGGACTTCTCGTTCGTGTCGGCATGGGAATGGATCAACTCGAACACCTCCCAGACGCTGCACAAGGAGCCGCTCGAATTCGAATACGTGCCTCCGAGCCAGAGGAGCTACAAGTAATGGACCTGACACTCAAGGTATGGCGCCAGGCCAATCAGGACTCCGAAGGCGAATTCAAGACATACCAAGCCCAGAACGTGTCGCCGGACGCGTCGTTCCTCGAGATGCTCGACGAGGTCAATGAGCACCTCAATGACCAAGGTGAGGAACCGATCGCGTTCGATAGCGACTGCCGTGAGGGCATTTGCGGCGCATGCGGTGTGATGGTCAACGGTTTCCCCCACGGACCCCAGGACGGCACCGCAACGTGCCAGCTCCACATGCGCAAGTTCGAAGATGGCGATGCAATCACGATCGAACCGTGGCGGGCGACGGCCTTTCCTGTTATCCGGGATCTCGTTGTGGACCGCACACCCTTCGATAAGATCATCCAGGCCGGTGGGTACATCTCGATCAACACAGGGGCGGCGAGGGATGCGAACATCATTCCTGTTCCCAAGGAATCGGCCGATGCATCGATGGATGCTGCATCGTGTATCGGGTGTGCAGCCTGCGTGGCAGCGTGTCCGAACAGCGCAGCCAACCTGTTCACTGCGGCCAAGATGCAGCAGCTCAACCTTCTGCCACAGGGCAATCCCGAGCGCTACACGCGTGCCGTTGCGATGGTCGAGACGATGGAGGAGTACTTCGGGTCGTGCACCAACCACGGTGAGTGCGAGTCTGCATGTCCCAAGAACATCTCGATCGACTTCATCGCCATGATGAACAAGGACTACGTGAAGGCGCAATTCAAGAACTTCGAGCGGGATGCACAGATCAAGGGCAAGTAGCCAACACTCGCTGGGATCAGTCCGCGAAGTCGCTTTCGCCGTCAGGGGGTTGGGGTTGGGTGCCTTCGGCGTGATAGCGAACGATGAGTCGCGCTGACCTGCCTCTCGTGAAGTAGCTCCAGGCCCACTGGCTCATCACGGCGAGCCTGGAGCGGAACCCGATGAGGAAGAAGATGTGGATGCCGAGCCAGGCTGCCCACGCTGGGAACCCCCAGAAGCGGAGGCGACCGAGGTCTGCCACCCCTGCGCTCCGACCGATCGTCGCCAGGCTCCCCTTGTCGCGGTAGCGGAATGGCGACGAGATACGCCCCAGGATTCGATCTGCGACGTACTCGCCCATCTGCATGGCCGCAGGTGCGACTCCAGGCACGGTTCGGTCATCCTGCCGGACAGCCGCGAGGTCGCCCACGACGTAGATGCTCGGGTGACCAGGGATCGACAGATCCGGCTCGACCTCGACCCTCCCCGCCCTGTCGAGGTTCGCACCGAGCTGTGCGAGCTCCCCACCAAGCGGTGAGGCCTTCACCCCCGCTGCCCACACGATCACCTGCGGCGTCAGGTCCATCGTCTCATCCTCGGACTGCAGCACTGCAGACAATCCATCGAGGTGCGTCACCCTCCACCCTGTCAGAACCTCGACCCCAAGCTTGACCAGCTGCTCCTCGGCTCGTCTGGAAAGCGATGCCGGGTAGTGGGCGAGGACCCTGTCGTCCGCTTCGACGAGCAGCACACGCGACAGTGCAGGATCGAATCGTCTGAAGTCCTGGCGAAGCGTGTCACGTGCCATCTCGGAGATAGCCCCCGCCATCTCGACGCCGGTCGGGCCTGCGCCGACAACGAGGAAAGCGAGGTCTCCCATGCCTGACCGTTCTGCCTCCTCGAAGGCTTCGAGAATGTCCGTGCGCAGGCGCACGGCGTCGGGAAGGGTCTTCAGGCCTGGCGCATGCTTGGCCATCCGTCGTTTCCGAAG
>Ga0265303_10000770_pt1 | contig 18822 bp, 17 predicted proteins | sample Helome_2_FD_192494 | JGI IMG/M metagenome (GOLD analysis project Ga0265303, IMG submission 192494) | Marine sediment microbial communities from subtidal zone of North Sea - Hel_20160317 (Illumina Assembly) | ecosystem: Environmental > Aquatic > Marine > Subtidal zone > Sediment ... | reverse complement strand
CTGACTACGACTACATCGTGGTGGGATCCGGGTCTGCCGGGGCGATCGTCGCTGCCCGCCTCGCGGAGGATCCCAAGGTCAGCGTCCTGCTGCTCGAAGCCGGGGGGAGTGACCGCACGACCTTCGTCCGCAAACCCGGCATGATCAGCCTGGTTCAGCAGGTCAAGCAGCTCAAAGAGAAGGTCGATTGGGGCTTCAGCACAGCGCCCCAGGCAAATCTCAACAACCGGTGCATCACGTACACGCGCGGTAAAGTCGTGGGCGGCTCGAGCTCGGTCAACGGGATGATCTATCTCCGCGGCAACAAGGAGAACTACAACGATTGGGCGGCGCGCGGCTGCGTCGGCTGGAGCTTCGAGGACGTGCTTCCATTCTACAAGAAGCTCGAAGACCACCAAGACGGCGAGACGGAGTATCACGGTGCTGGGGGTCCGATTCGGATCAGCCGGCATCCGGAGGACGAGCTCAGCCCCGTCTCCAATGCGTTCATGAGAGCGGTGTCCGTGGTCTGCGACGTTCCCATCCTCGATGACTTCAACGCGGAGAATCAGAACTGCGCGAGCATCTTGCAGATGTCTTGCCGCGACGGTGTTCGCAGCGGAACCGGTGAAGCCTACGTTCAGCCGAGCCTCTCGCGCCCCAACTTTCACTTGGAGATGCGCGCGCTCGCTCATCGGCTGATCATCGACAGCGGCCGCGCTACGGGGGTGGAATACGAGCAGTCCGGAAAGCGTGTCGTCGCCCGTGCGAATCGCGAGGTGATTCTATCCGGAGGCACGATTGGCTCTCCGCAGCTACTCATGCTCTCGGGAGTCGGGCCCGCGGACCATCTTCGCGAGCACGGCATCGAGGTGAAGCAGGACTTGCCCGGCGTGGGCCAGAACCTGCACGATCATCTCTTAGTGCCTCTGGTGTTCCGGGCGTCAACGAGTCTGCACCGGGGCACAGCGGCGCACTTTTTCGGGGGCATGGTCAAGGAGTACATGCTCGGAAACAGCTGGTTCGGCCGAACGGTGTTCGAGGCCTGCGCGTTCATCAAGAGCCATCCCGAGGCGCCGATTCCCGATCTTCAGCTCCATACGCTTCCCTGGGGCTACCCCGACCCGAATCAGGACGGCCCAGAGCGCGCCTACGTCGACACCGGACACTGCTTGTCGGTGCTCCCCACGCTTCTCTATCCGAAAAGCCGCGGCGACGTGCGACTCACCTCCGCGGATGCAGCCGACGCGCCGCAGATCGATCCGGCATACCTGAAGGAGCCCGAGGATATGCAGTTCTTCCTCGACGCCATTCGCAGATGCCGGGAGATCTGCAGCCATCCGGAGCTGGCGGAGCACCTCTCCCAAGAGCTCGCGCCAGGCGCCGAGCGCAAGACGGACCAAGAGCTCATCGAAGAGATCAAGCTGCGTGCGGGGACCGTGTACCACCCCGTGGGCACTTGCAAAATGGGCATCGACGAAATGGCGGTCGTCGACCCTCATCTACGTGTGCGTGGCATCCAAGGGCTGCGCGTGGTCGATGCTTCGATCATGCCGAAGATCACGGGCAGCAATACGAATGCCCCAAGCATGATGATCGGTGAACGTGCCGCCGCCTTGATCGAGCAGGGCTGACCACTCGCCTCAACCTCACGCGAATAGAAGCAGCGCAAGGGCGATCAGCGCGGGAAGACCTTGCATGAACAGGATCGACATCTTGGCTGTCACTCCACCGTACAGCCCGGCAAGAGCCACGCAGGCCAGAAAGAACACCTTCAAGGTGAACGCGGTATCTGGGTTCGCGATTAAGAAGCTCAGGACGAGCCCTGCAGCCAGGAAGCCGTTGTAGAGGCCCTGGTTGGCGGCGAGGGTTTTCGAAGTCTCAGCGTCTTCCTTCGAAAGCCCGAACGTCTTTCGGCCCAAGGGCTTTGTCCATAGGAACATCTCGAGCACCATCGCCCAAACGTGAAAGACGATGACGTAGACGATGAGTGAGGTGATCAGGATGTTCACGCCGGGCGAGCCTATCAGACCTTAAGGTGCGGTTACCAGGGACGATGGCGGCACCGTCTCAGCCAAGCTCGACTCTGGCAATTCCAGCAAATTCCGGGGGAAGCGCCCTATTGCGCGGAGACGACGCTCCTCGATTGGCGCCGCTGGCTTGCGGCGGAGGTCAGATTGCGGGAAACGGTCGCGCACATCTTCCGCACCGAGAGAAGCATCACGATGACTCAGAAGCCGACCATCCAGTACACCAAAACCGACGAAGCGCCTCTCTTGGCGACCTATTCGCTCCTTCCGATTCTTCGCGCGTTCACGGCACCTGCCGGCGTTGCCGTCGAGCTTCCCGACATCTCCCTTGCGGGTCGGATTCTTGCGACCTTTCCCGAGGCGCTGGCCAAAGATCAGCGCATCGACGACGCCTTGGCCGAGCTTGGGCGCCTGGCGAAGACACCGGAAGCCAACATCATCAAGCTGCCTAACATCAGCGCCTCGGTGCCGCAGATGAAGGCGGCTGTCGCCGAGCTGCAAGCAAAGGGCTTCGCGGTGCCCGACTATCCGGAAGAGCCGAAGACCGACGAAGAGCGGGCGATCGCGCAGCGCTACGGCAAGGTCAAGGGAAGCGCAGTCAATCCAGTTCTCCGTGAAGGCAACTCAGACCGGCGCGCACCCCTGGCGGTGAAGGAGTACGCGCGCGCGAATCCGCACCCAATGGGAGCCTGGTCCGGCGATTCGAAGACACACGTCGCGACCATGAGCTCCGGGGATTTCTTTCACAACGAGAAATCGATTACCTTGCCCGCCGCGACCACGGTGCGCATCGAGCATGTGGCAAAAGACGGCCAGACCAACGTGTTGAAGGACGGCCTCGCCCTACTCGAAGGGGAGATTCTCGACGGCACCTACATGAGCAAGAACGCGCTTCTCGCCTTCCTGCGCGCGCAGGTTGGCGATGCGAAGGCGCTCGGCGTTCTCTTCTCGCTCCACATGAAGGCGACCATGATGAAGGTCAGCGACCCGATCATCTTCGGGCACGCGGTACGTGTGTTCTTTGACGAGGTCTTCAAGAAGCACGCGGCGACGCTCCAAGCGCTCGGCGCCAACCCGAACGATGGTTTTGGGGAGATCGTCGCCCGAATCGAAAGCCTCCCGGCCGGCAAGCGGGCCGAGATCGAAGCCGACATCAAGGCTGCGTACGAGAACGGCCCCGCCTTGGCGATGGTCAACTCGGACAAGGGCATCACCAATCTTCACGTGCCGAGCGACATCATCATCGACGCTTCGATGCCGGCGATGATCCGCACTTCAGGGCAAATGTGGAACGCTGCTGGCAACCAGCAGGACGCCAAGGCCGTCATCCCCGACAGCAGCTATGCGGCTGTCTACCAAGAGGTCATCGACTTCTGTAAACAGCACGGCGCGTTCGACCCAACCACGATGGGAAGCGTCCCGAACGTCGGCCTGATGGCGCAGAAGGCCGAGGAGTACGGCTCCCACGACAAGACCTTCGAAGTCCCCACCGACGGCGTGGTCAGGGTAGTCGACGACGGCGGCAAGGTACTCATGGAGCATGCCGTTGGCGCCGGTGATATCTGGCGCGCGTGTCAGACCAAGGACGCGCCGGTCCGCGACTGGGTTGGCCTCGCGGTTCGCCGGGCGCGCGCCACGGGTGTACCGGCGATCTTCTGGCTCGACAAGGCGCGGGCGCACGATGCGCAGCTCATCGACAAGGTGAACGCCTATCTTCCAGAGCACGACCGCAAGGGCTTGGATATTCGCATCATGGCGCCGGCCGAGGCCACGCGCTTCTCGCTCGCACGGTTGAAAGAGGGCAAGGACACCATCTCGGTGACCGGCAACGTCCTGCGCGACTACCTGACCGATCTCTTTCCGATCCTCGAAGTCGGCACCAGTGCCAAGATGCTCTCGATCGTGCCTCTAATGAATGGCGGTGGCCTGTTCGAAACGGGGGCAGGCGGTTCGGCGCCCAAACACGTTCAGCAGTTCGAGAAAGAAAACCATCTGCGCTGGGACTCGCTCGGCGAGTTTCTCGCCTTGGCGGCTTCGCTCGATTTCCTCGCCGATCATCACGACGACCCCAAGGTGAAGATTCTCGCCGAGACGCTCGACGCGGCGGCCACCAAGTACCTCCTCGAGAACAAGTCGCCGTCGCGCAAAGTCAACGAGCTCGACAATCGTGGCAGCCATTTCTACTTGGCGCTCTACTGGGCCCAGGCGCTTGCCAAGTCCGACGATGCAGACTTGCGCAACTACTTCGCGCCGGTGGCGAAGGCCTTGTCCGACAACGAGGCGAAGATCGTCTCCGAGCTCATCGAAATCCAGGGTAAGCCAATGGACGTAGGCGGCTACTACCTTCCGAACGACGATTTGGCTTCCAAGGCCATGCGCCCGAGCGCTACGCTGAACGCGATCATCGATGCGCTTTGATCGACGGCCTCTCGGGCTACCCGAGGAGCCAGGCGATGAGCAGGCCCAGGTAGTTGCCGACGGCGTAGCCCACTAAGCCCGACATCAGTCCGGATACGAAGACGGCGCGGTTGCCGAGCCGCACCGATACCGGGCCGATGAAGGCCGGTCCGAAGAGGGCTGCGGTGGACGTGATGACGGTGGTGTCGCGGTCGATTCCGCTCAGGCGGCAGAGCGCGACGTGAATCGTCAGCGAAATGAAAATCACCGTGGCCACGTAGGCGACGATCCAGATGCTCGAGCGGATCACCTCGCCGAGGTCCGCGATGGTGCCAATGCAGACGCAGAAGATGAGAAGGATGTAGTTCCCCGCCTCGAACGTCCCTTCGAGGGCGCGCACGCGCGGATGAAACGAAAACGCGATCGCTGCCGTGGTGATTCCGAGGATCGCCACCGCCTCCTCGGGTATGCCTGCCGGAGAGAGCTTGCTCGCGCCGACGCCCAGTCCCACGCAGACGACGGCCAGCGCTACGCCGGTCAGCACCTGAGACGGACGCGCTACTGCGCTCTGCTCGACCTCCGGTCCTGCTTGTTCGAGCTCCGGGGCTTGCAGGATTCGTCCGAAGACTCGAGGGCCGAGGGTGATGAGAAAAAGGTAGTACGGTGAGGAGACCAGGACGTCCGCGGCGTTGACCGCGACGAAGGTCTCGTTGCTCACGCCGAGCGCCTTGCCGACCGCCGCGAGATTCGGTGTACCGCCGGTGTAGACCCCGACGAGCATGCCCGCGATCTTGGCGCTATCTTCGATGCGCTCGGAAAAGATCGGCGCCGCGATGGCGCTCGCCACGCAGACGGCGACGACGACCCAGAGAAACGCCAGCAAGGTGCGCGGCGCCTGCCGCAACCAGCCGACGAAATCGAGGGAGAACAAAAGCAGCGGGATCGCTAGCGCCACGGCGACCGTGCTCAGGTTCATTGCCAACTCCGAATCGACCGAGATGGTCGGCGTGTTCCCGATGACGAAGCCGATGATGTAGCAAAGCGCCACGGAGCCCATCACGGCCACCACACGCACGTGCTTTTCGAGCCATAACGCAGCGGCGGGCACCAGCAAATAGAACGCGAGCTGGAGGATCGTGCCGATCACGAGATCGTGTAGAGCGAATCCATGAACCCAATGGCAAAGTCGGACACCGCGCCGCGGTCTGGCATCGCGGCAGCCGCCCCGTAGAGAGCGGCCATTCCTTCAGCCGTGCCGGCAGGCTCTTTGCGGGCTTCCTCCACGGCCAATCCGAGATCTTCGATGAGTCGATCGGCCACTTCGGCGTGCGCCGGGGTCACCATGATGTGCAGCGCCGACGGAAACTGGTTGCGATCCAGGTGCCAGCCCCGGGCGTCCATCTTCGAGCCGACTGTGAACACGTCGACCTCGTCGGAGTCGAACGCAAGGACCGTCATGTGCGGGTTCCCCATGACTCTCAATCCGTCAATCGACTCGATGCCAGCGCGAATATGGTTCGTTGCGTCCATCGCGACCTTGGCCAACTTCACGTATCCTTCTTCACCGAGGTGGTGCATGACCGCCCAGGCAGCGGCCACTGCACCGCCAGGTCGTGCGCCGGCCATCGTGGGCGTGACGTAAATGCCACCGGGCCAATCGGGGAAGGCATAGAACTGTAGCTTCCGCAGCTCGGCATCGCGGTAGGTAACGGTCGACGCCCCCTTGGCAGCGTAGCCGTACTTGTGCACATCAGCCGAGATCGAGGTGACGCCGTTCGCACGGAAGTCCCAGATCGGCACCTCGTAGCCGAGCTTGCTCACGAACGGCAGCATGAACCCGCCTAGACAGCCGTCGACGTGCATGAGGATGCCGCGCTCGTCCGCAATCGTCGCGATCTCTTCGATGGGATCGACGACGCCGTATGGATAGCAAATCGCCGATCCGACGAGAATCACCGTGTCGTCGTCCGCGGCTGCGTTCATCGCCTCTGAATCGGCCCGCCAGTCGTCCTTGAGCGGCGTAAACTCGATCTGCATGTCGAGGTAGTGCGCCGACTTGATGAATGCCGGGTGAGCGGTCACCGGCGCGAGGATCTTCGGTTTCACGATTTCGGGCCGATGCTTGCGTGCCCACTGTCGCGCGGTCTTCATCGCCATGAAAATTGATTCGGTGCCGCCCGAAGTCATGCTGCCCGCCGCCGAGTCGCCCCCATGCAGCATGTTCGCGGTCATCGCCACGACCTCGTTCTCCATGTCCCTGAGGCTTGGAAACGCCATTGGGCTCAGCCCGTTCTCCGCCATGAACATCGAATACGCGTCATGCAAGAGCTGCATGACTTGCTCACCGGCGTAGTAAACGAGGCTAAACGTCCGGCCGCTTTTCCAGTCGACGTCTTCGCCGCGGTGGGCTTGCAGCCGTTTCAGAACCTCTTCGCTGCTCGTTCCCTTCCGAGGGAGCGTGGGCTTGGTCATTCGTCGACTCCTCGCGTGCCTTGATTCGACTGCGAGGATGGATCGTAGGCGTCACGAGCGTCAACACCGTTGGCCCGGGGCGCTAGATTTGCTGCTCTGCGGCCATGCGTTCGACACGCATCGAGCGACTTCGCGCTTGGCTATTGAACATTCCGAGAATGTAGACGCGAATCAGAAGCCACCAGAAGCTTTGCTCGTTCAACCTCGGGTCGATTTGCCCGGTGATCTTCGCGTGGGCCGCCGGCGCCTTGCTCCAATGGAGCCCCGGATTCTCATGGTGCACGGTGTGAAGGCCATTGTTGAACAGGAACCAGTTCATCACTGGGCCGACGATGTTGCGAGAGTGGTTGATCGACGACTCTTCGTCTGCGTGCACGTGCTGCACGTAGTTGAAGATCAGCACGGAATACAAAGAAAATTGCTGCGGAATCAAGACGTAGAGCAGAGCCTTTTTCCAATCGACCAGGAACGCTACGAGAAGGAAGGCTATCAACAGGATGTACTGCGAAATGCAGAACCAGAAGCGGCTCTTGTTGATGCGGTACTGTTTCTCGAGGTAGGCGCGAATGGGCTTTTGCTGATGGAAGGCACTGACGCTCGGATACGTCAAGAGCGTGAAGAGGTTCGTCTTCTCTGTGTACCGGTAGGTGATCGTATAGTCGCCCGCGCGATTGTTGAACTTGTGATGGTTCTGGTTGTGCGTCGGGATCCAACCAAAGGTAGGGAACCCGTAGAACAAGGTGAGCCAATAGTCCGTCAGTGCGTTGAGCGGCTTTGACTTCCAGATCGTGAGGTGATTGTGGTTGTGTGCGATGACCGAAACAGAGACGGCCATGAACAGGTACGCGACGAACAGCAAGGGACTAAACGACTCCCTCGTCCATAGAACCACGAGCATCCCCGTCGTCACGACCATGTAGAGCAGGGTTCGGATGTCGGCAGCGTACCTGAGCATAGGAGTTCCTGGCGGGTCCGGAACTTCGCCGACGCGCTTTCGGCGTATGCCCGGTTTTCGGGGAAGGCGCCAGGAGACACTCTGTAACGATGCTCTGGCAGCCCGCACTCCTGGCGGCCACGCAAGCCAAGACCGTTTCCGCTGTCGCCGTAACCGCCGCCCTCGTCGCGTCGAGATTCAGCCCGCTTTTGGCGGCCACCTCGGCAAACGTCTAAGCTGAAAGAATGGGGCGTCTTCTTGGCGAGAGGTGGTTGGGGCTGAGCCTCGCCTTGATGCTCTCGACGGGCTGTTCGGGCGAGTCGGGTTCGATGGGTCCCGGCGGTTCCGGAGGCAGCGCTGGCGTGGCCGGCGGTGGAGGTCAAGGCGGTGGCGGCGTCGGCGGTAGCGGCGGGGTCGGCGGTAGCGGCGGCGTCGGTGGCACGGGAGGGGGGATCTCTTCGGACTGCGGCGACCGAACACGTGATGCGACCGAGGCCTGCGACGATGGGAACCAGTCAGACGGCGACGGCTGCTCCGCGGACTGCATGATGATCGAAGCGGGGTACCGTTGCCCCACCGTCGGCGTGCTCTGCGTCGCCATCGTCTGCGGCGATTCCCGAATCGACCTTCCGGAGACCTGCGACGACGGCAACGCGACCGGCGGCGATGGATGCAGCGCGACCTGCGAACGGGTGGACGGATGGTCCTGCCCGCTTCCCGGGGTAGCCTGCGCGGCGACCGAATGCGGCGACGGAATCGTGGCGGGCTTCGAACAGTGCGACGACGGAGACGCCGTATCTGGCGATGGCTGCTCCGACGCGTGTCAGCTCGAGGACGGCTACAAATGCGACACGCCCGGTGCAGACTGCGTGCCGATCGAATGCGGCGACGGTAGTCGAGAAGGTACCGAGCAGTGCGATGATGGGAACGTAACGCCATTCGACGGCTGCGACGCGACTTGTAGGAACGAGCCGGACTGCCAGGGAGGGGTTTGCCAGGCGGTCTGTGGCGACGGGGTGATCCTTCCCGGCACGAGCGAAGCCTGCGACGACGGAAATACGAACGACGGCGATGGTTGCTCGAGCAGTTGCCAAGAGGAAGCGGGTTTCGACTGCGTGCTGTCGCCCGTAGACCTGGGAGATGAGCTCTCGATTCCCGTCATCTATAGAGATTTTCGCAGCAATGACACGAGCGATCCGGTGCCGACGACGTTCAGCTTGGACTTCAACAATCCCGACGACTCCAACGGATCGATCGCATTCGACATTACGGCGGACCAGCTCGATGCAGAGGGCAAACCGGAGCTCTCGGGAGAGAACCTGTACGTCTACGGCTCCAACGAAGGGCCGTCGCACAGCGCCTCATCGTTCGCGCAGTGGTACCGAACCAGCCCTGCGCTCGATCCCACCGGGAACCTACAAGTCGTTGGAGAGCTCGTTCTTCCGAAGACCGGCGACAACGTCTATGAGTTCGACAGCTTGAACTTTCCTCCGGGCTTCTTCCCCTTGGATGATCCTGCGCTTGCGCCGTTCGTCTGGCCTGCCGAGCCGACGTACGGGGAGACCCTTTTCGTTCCAAGCGTTGGAACCGACCCCCGAAACTTCGGATTCACTACCGAGGTGCACTACTTCTTCGTCTATCAGGGCGACGAGGTGCTGACGTTCAGCGGTGACGATGACCTCTGGGTTTTCGTCGACGGCTTTCTCTGCCTCGACGTGGGCGGGCTGCACCCGAGGGTCACCGACGTGATGAGCTTCGCCAACCCCGCCGACGCCGGAAGCACGCCTCAGGAGACCATCGTGACCAATTGCAAGGACCGCCTCACGTCTGACGCGGTCTACGAGGTCGCGATCTTTCACGCCGAACGGCACACCGGCGCCTCCAACTTCAGGCTCACGCTCGATGGTTTCGTCACTGAAATCTCGACCTGCGACTACAGCTGTGGCGATGGCATCGCGACCCGCTTCGAGTTCTGCGACGACGGTCCAGGGCAAAATACCGGCGCATATGGACAGTGCCTGCCGGACTGCTCCGGCCTTGGCCCGTACTGCGGCGATGGCAACGTCGACGCGGGTTTCGAGGAATGCGACGACGGCGACAATCTAGGCGGGCCCGGCGGCTGCAACCCGGACTGCACGGAAGGCCCGAGCTGCGGGGATGGCATCCGGCAGCCCGAGCTCGGTGAAGGCTGCGACGCAGGTCCAGACAACGGCGTGCCAGGCTCCGGATGCAGTGCGACCTGCGAGGTCGTCGTCGAGTAGCGCGGCGGTACCGGTCACCCGGGCATCCGGCTCTCGTTCAAACTTTCGGCATCTGTTGCGAATCGCGAAGACGCTTTTCAGCGCTGCGCCGCTGGGTCTCCGCTGCGTCGCGCAGCTGCATTGCGCCTTTGAGGTTCTCGATGAGCTCGGTCTGATCTTTCAAGCTCTGGTTCAAGTGATTGGTGACGACGTCGACGCTGACGACCGCGATACCGCAAAACACCGCGAAGATCGCGGTGATGCGCAGCCAGTTCATGAAGACGGTTGGCTCGTAGAACTCCAAGGTCTCGACGGTCAGCACGCCTGTCGACAAGACCGCCCCGACACCAAGCAACGCGATCAGGTTCAAACCGAGTGCGATTAGGGTGATGCGGCGCCCGAAAAACACCGATGCCAGGACGCTCTGACCGGCCAGAATGAGAATCGGGGCGCCGAGGTAGCCCACCGCAAGCAGGGCGAGGACGCCCACGATGTAAAGGAGGGCGAGAAAGCCAAGAGCGCGCACAGCGTAGGGCAGGCGTTTCATCAGGAGCAGCGCGAGGGCGCCGGCGTACATGGCCACGGCTCCCACGAGTATCGTCCATGCGCCTCTCTCGACGGCGTCGATGAGGGTCCGCACGAATGCGGCGCCGCCGACCACGACCGCGATCAGGAGCGACAAATTGAGCATTTGCTCGCGAAGCTCTCTGGCCTCGTCGATGACGTCTCGTTCCAATGAGGTGACGCTCTTCTTAGCCATGGGCCGGGAATCCTAGCCCTTTGACTCGCGAAGCTCCAGTCTGGCTGAGCGGAACCGCCAAAATCTTTGGGCTGTCTGCATGATCGCAGTGGAGATTCCGGCTATACGCCGTGCGATGCGCATCCGGACCATGCGGCCTTTGAAAGCAGCGCGCGCCTTGCGGGAGCTCTTTTCGAACCCCGACGACACGCAGCAGGTCTTTGAGATCATCGACGCGATGCAAGGGCCGGCCCTCGTTCGAATGCGCAAACGGCTTCAGCAGACCGAGCAGGGGCGCCGGCTGCTCGCTGAGCAACCCAACCTCATCCCCTTGCTGAGCGACCGCGAGGAGCTTCGCGCCTTGCCCGAAGGCAGCCTAGGCCGCGAGTACCTGGCGTTCGTCGAAGCCGAGGGCATCAGCGCCGATGGCTTGGTGGAGGCATCAGACATCTCGCGCCAGCGCGACGAGGCCGCTGAGCTTCGATGGATTCGCAACTGGCTGCGTGATTCCCACGACCTCTGGCACGCGGTGCTGGGCTACAAGGGTGACTTGATTGGCGAGGCGGCGCTCTTGGCGTTCAGCCACTACCAGACTCGAAACATCGGCGTTGGCATGATTGCGACGATGGCCTGGTTCAAGATCGGCCGAGTCACCGACCGCCACCTCGGCGCGCGCGACGTGATCTTCAACGGCCGGCGTCGCTCGAAAGAATCCGCCTGGTTTCTCGAGGTGCCCTGGCACGAATGGCTCGTCCGGCCGGTCCGTGAGGTCCGCCGCGATCTCGGGGTCGAACGTCTCGCTCGGTATCAGCCGGTGCGTTCGCACGACGTGAACGTCAGCCTCGTCGCCTGAGGTTTGCGCACGCCGTGGGCTCGCGCGATCTGGATCGCCGGGGTAGAAAACCGAATGGCTCAAATCGACATCTTCAATGGCGACGCCGACGGCATCTGCGCGCTGACCCAGCTTCGCAACGCCGAGCCTTTGCAGAGCACGCTCATTACCGGGGTGAAGCGCGACATCGCCTTGGTGGCGAAGGCCGAGGTCCGTGCCGGCGACCGAATCACGGCGCTCGACCTCAGCTTCGACAAGAACCGAGACGGCGTGCTGAAGGCGCTCCAAGCAGGCGCGGAGGTCTTTTACGTCGACCATCATTTCGCAGGGGAGATTCCCGAGAGCGACAGGCTCACGACGATCATCGACCCCGATCCGAACGTGTGCACCAGCCTGCTCATCAACGGCTACCTCAAAGGAAAGTACGTCGAGTGGGCTGTGACCGGCGCTTTTGGCGACAACCTCAAGGCCAGTGCGCGCACGCTTGCTGGGCCTTTGGGCTTTTCGGAAAAGCAACTGACCCTTCTCGAAAACCTCGGCATTTACATGAACTACAACGGGTACGGCTCGTCGCTCGAGGATCTGCACTTCCCGCCGGCGGAGCTCTTCCAGCTCGTGTGCCCGTTCCGAAGTCCGTTCGCCTTCGTCGAAGGTGCGGCCGACGCCTTCGCGAAGCTGGAGGCCGGCTACCGCGGCGATATGGCCGCAGCCGCCGCGATCAAGCCCAGGCGCCAAACCGACAAGACCGCCGTCATCGTCCTGCCGAATGAAGCCTGGGCGCGCCGAGTATCAGGGGTCTACAGCAACGACCTCGCCAACGGTTCACCGGGGCGCGCCCATGCCGTGCTTACCGAGCGGCCGGACGGCACGTATCTCGTCAGCGTGCGCGCACCCCTCGAAAACAAGCGCGGCGCCGACGAGCTTTGCCGGCAGTTCCCGACGGGTGGCGGCCGCGCGGCAGCCGCAGGCATCAACGCGCTCCCTGCCGATCAGCTCGACGCCTTCATCGACGCGCTCGCTGCTTCCTATGTTTAGGAATTCCGGTTTTCGCGGTGTGCGGCCCAACATTTCGAAATTAGGGATGTTCTGGGGGGGGAGCGTGTCCCCGTTTGCCGATGCCGGACCAGATGCCTTCGTGGAGGTGTTCGAGGACGCCTTCTGCGCAGGGGTCTTCTTCGCCGAGCATGAGGCGCTTGTCGATTAGGAGGAACGCTGCGCCGTGCACTGCGGACCATGCCATCAGGCCTGCGTCCCCCACGCTCATGGCCAGCAGCCCTTCTTGCTCGCAGCGTTCGAGGATGCCCTGAAGGCCAGCAAAGGCCGCATCGCCCGCTTCGCAAAGCTCGGGCACGTCGCGCGAGGGCATCCAGCCAAACATCAGTCGGAAGAGCTCGGGATGCTGCGACGCGAACTCGAGGTAGCCCAAGCCCGCTCGCCGCAAACGCTCTTCGCCATCGGCGCTCCCGTCTTGCTCGGCCAGCATCCTCTTGCGTAGGCGTTGAAAGCCTTGGACCGCGAGGGCCGCAAGCAGCGCGTCCTTGTCTTCGAAATGGCGGTAGGGGGCGCCGGGGGTCACGCCTAGGCGACGCCCGACTTTTCGAAGCGAGAGCCCTCCAGGGCCGTCTTCTTCGAGCAGCAGCTCGGCTGCCTCGAGCAAAGATTCGCGCAATTCGCCATGATGATAGGCTTTTTTCGCGGTTGCCATGGGGCAGTGTAACTTAATCATCGGACCTCAGTAAACAGTGTTGACATTGGCAGTGAACGCCGTATACATTGATGTATACAGTGAATACATCAGGAGGTCAACATGAACAAGCCACTTCTCACACTCGGAATCATCCTCTCCCTCGGCACCGTGGGCTGCGCCGGCTTTGGGGTTCAGCAGAGCTCTAGCCTCAGCAGCCAGTTCCAGAAGCAGCAAGGCCTGGACGAGCTTTGGAGCGCTACCGAAGAGGCACCCGCGCAGGGACTCGAAACGCCACGCTACGCCGATCAAAGCCTGGACGACCTTTGGAACGAGGGGGTCGAAGACCTCGAGGCGGTGCGCGGCGACGACTCGCCGCAGAGTCGCACGGGCGGCGACCTTTGGAACCCGGCCTCGGTGTCGCGCAGCTGGGAGTCCAAGCGAGGCGAAACACGGGCCCCTTCGCGCAGCCTCCTTTTCGGTGACTCGTCGAGCGGCGGAATCTGGTACTAAGCATGCGTGCGAGAACGGCTCGTCATCGTCGCTTTGCTGAGCCTGAGCTGCACCTCGGGATGCGGCACCTCGATGCTGGACGCGAAGACGCGCGGGTGGGTGGTCGTCGAGACCGCCGACCTGCGCGTCCGGAGCGATGCGCGTCCGAGCCGCGCAGTCGAGCTGGCCGCGGACTACCAGCGGATGCACGACGCCATCGCGGAGCATGAGCTGCCCTGCGGATTTGATCGCTTGACCGCGCCCGTCGAGGTGACGCTGTTTCAACAGACCGGCGACATGAGCCTCCATCGAACCCCGCAGACGAACCTTCTTGGCCTGCAGGCACAGATCGTCGTTCACACGGCGGATCAAGACGCATCGCTGAGTTTGTTTTCTCATGAGCTCACCCATCGCCTCCTCTCGGTTTGCTTTCCGACCGCCACCACCTGGCTTCACGAGGGAATGGCGAGCTACTATCAAACAGCGCGCCTTCATGAAGACACTCTCGAGCTCGGTTTTCCGGCCTATGTTTTCCCGCCCCGTTCCTATTGGAAGGTGACTCCCGCGCCAACTTGGGCCGACGTCAACGGCGAACGCATCATGGTGATTCCCGATTCGGCCGTCCCTGGCGTAGAGGAGATGCGCGCGATGAGCCAGACCGAGTTCTACAGCGCCGATCCGCAGACGAGGACGACCAACTATGCGGGCGCCTGGGCGCTCGTTCACCTCCTAAAAGTGGGTGACCTCTCGCTCTCGCCTCTGTTCATTCGATATCTCCGGGCGCTACGGGCGGGTACGGAAGAAAGCGCTGCATGGCGGGCGAGCTTTGAAGATCTGAACATCCCCGAGCGGTACCAGGGCTATTTGTCCGAGCACCACTACAGTCGGCTCCGATCCATGCACATCGCCGAGCCGGAAGGTTTGCGGGCGCAGCCCATGTCGAGAGGGGAGGCCGCCTTGATGCTGGCGCAGCTCGAGGCTTGGGATGATCACAAAGCCGCGAAGCGAGCAGAAGCCTACATCGACTTTGCCGGTGAGCAGGACTCGACGCGACTCGCGGCGATGCTGCTGCGCGGAGCGTTTCTCGAGGCTCGGGGCGATAAAGCCGGCGCGTTCCATTGGGTTCAGCAAGCGCTCGAGCAAGACCGCACCAACCCAGACGCGCTTGCTGCGATGCTTCAGCTCCACATGAGCGAGGCCGTTACGACAAAAGCCTTCTCCCAGGAGCTTCACGCCTGGCTTCAGGCCCTCAAGCGGAACGCCCGCAGCTCCTACCACTTCGCCGTCGCCGCCTGGTGGCAGACCTACGCGGTCCACGACATTCCAACCGGGATCGCACTGGCCCAGCGCGCCCTCGAGCTCGATCGGTCGAGCTTCCTCGCCTACCTGTGCCTCGGGGACGGATTCGCATTCCTCGGCGACCCGGAGCAGGCGCTCGGAGCGTACTTGGCTGCCCTGGCGCTCTCCCGTAACCGCGCCGAAGAGGCTCGGGACTACCTCGAGATGAGGGTTTCGGCCCTCCGGACGGGGCTTCATGGCGCGGAGGCCATCCAGGGCGGTCCCTAAAATTACAAACTGTTAACTTGCGTCGCCAGGAGAACTAAGTTTACTTTATGTTAAGTAAATGACTCTTCTCCTGGACCGCCAAGACCCTCTGCCCGCGGCGAAAACCGTGCCGCGCCACAAGGGCCACTGGCTCTGGGGCGGGACCTTCGACTTTCAGCGGAATCCAGCCGAGTTCGTGCTCGAGGCCCATGAGAAGTACGGCGACGTCTTCGTAACGCGCGTGCTGACCGGCCAATCGTTTTTCATTCGTGATCCTGCCGTCGTCAACGCGATCAACGTCACGCACGCAAAGTACATCCACAAGCCCAAGGTTGTGAAGCAGATGTGGAAGCCGTTCCTTGGTGAGGGGCTGGTTCCAAACGACGGTGAGTCGTGGAAGCGGCAGCACAAGCTGATCATGCCGGGCTTTCACAGGGTGCGCGTCGACGCCTACGCGCCCACCATGGCCGCGTACACGCGTGACATGATTCGCGGCTGGAAGAGCGGCGAGCAACGCGACTTCCGAAAAGAGATGCTGGCGCTCGCACTTCGGGTCGTTGCAAAGACTTTGTTCGACACCGATCTCGCGCAGGATTCCGAGACGGTACATGAGGCGATGCAAGACATTGGTGAAGCGCTCATCGACCACGCGCAAACGCCGATTCCGACTCCGCGCTGGTGGCCATCCGAGCGCAACAAACGCATGGTGCGCGCGCTCGACGCGATGGACGGTGTGATCGAACGGCTCGTATCGGCGCGTCGAAAAGACCGAAAAGATCGGGGCGACCTGATGTCCCACATCGTGTTTGCCACCGACGAAAAGGGCAGCATGTCGGACCAGCAAATGCGCGACGAGCTGATGACCCTCATCTTTGCCGGTCACGAGACCAGCGCGCACACGCTCACCTGGGCCTGGTATTTGCTCGGGACCAACCGCGATAAGCTCAAAAAGGCGCAGCAGGAGATCGACGAAACCATCGGCGACAGACCGATCGGTGTCGATGATCTTCGTAAGCTGCCGTACCTCGAAATGTGCCTCAAAGAATCCCTGCGCCGCCTTCCGGCGGTGTGGATTTACGCACGCGAAGCCCAGCGGGATCTCAGGCTCGGCGACTTCTTCTTTCCAAAGGGTGCGATCCTCGCCGTCAGCCCGCTCGCCACTGGCCGCAATCCAAAGTACTTCGATCGGCCGCTCGAGTATCGACCCGAGCGCTGGACGCGCGAGTTCGAGCGTCAGCTTCCCAAGGGCGCCTACGTGCCGTTCGCGGCAGGCCCGCGCGTTTGCCTCGGCAAGCAGTTCGCCATGATGGAGATGCGGATCGTCCTCGGTACGCTGATTCAAAACGTCGACATCAATGTCCTCGAGGGCTTCGAGCCGGACTTCGTTGCCGAGCTTTCCCTCAACCCCGGGGAGCGCGGCATGCCCATGCAGGTCCGGCTCCGGGAGGGGGCGCCCGTGCGGGCCGGGGAAAGCTGCCGCCCGCCGGTCCGCCCCAGCACGCCCGCGGCCTAGCTGAGGGGCTCCAGCACCGACGAGTCTCGTCCGCCGCGGTCGAATCTTCAGCCAGGGCCTCCCGGAATCATTGAACTTTTGACTGCTCAATAACGTTATTATCGAAAAATTGCAGCACTAATACTTGACGCACCGCGTCGTCGTCACCAGAATGATGGGCAAGGAAAGCGGATCGCGGGCCCCAGCAAGTGCTCCGCGGAACCGATTGGGGGTTACCCATGAATACACAACTACTACTCGTCATCATGTCTATCGTCGCCCTTCACGTCGCCGCCATCGGAGGTGGGGGCTTGGTGCTGGGCATCATGCGGCTTTTCGGCCACAAGCCGGCTACCGCCAATGGAGCCGACGAACGAGACTCGATCCACTGAGTCCGCCGCGCGAGCTCGGGGCAGCCTAGGTCAGCACCAGGAAGCCTGGTGGCCGGGCTGCTCTAGAAGCTCGCGCAGGTTCGCGGACACGACCCGATAGCCGACATTGCCGTAGAGCTTCTGCCGGCCTTGGTTCAAATAATAGGTGGGGCTGCCTTCGATCTTGAGCTCGTCGCGGAGCTCGATGTCTCGGCAAAGCTCGGCCATGGCTTCGCCCGAGCTCAGCTTCTCTTCGATCGCGGGGACCGGGACTCCGACCTGCCCGAGCACGTCGAGCAGCACGTCCCGATTCGAAATGTCGCGAGCGTGCTCGAAGAAAGCCAAACGGACTTGCCAAATCGCCTCTTCGAGGAGCGTGCGTCCTCCGAGCTCTTTGCGGCGGACCGAGTCCAAGGTACCTTCATCCGTCAGCAGGCGTACGGCACAGAGCATTTCGTGCGCGGCCGAAGAGGTCGTCGGCGCGACCTGGCCCCAGACCCTTTCATGCATGGAAACGTGCGGGAATCCTTTGGCGACGCCCCGCACGTGCTCGCCAAAGCCATCAAAGCCACCGCGCTTCTTCCAGCCTTCGGCGATTCGATGCCGGGTGGCGCCAAAGATCGGGATGAAGCGATACTCGAGCTCGATCGACGGACCGAACTCTTTTCGGAGCTCATCCAAGCGGGCTTCGGCCACATAGGCCCAGACACAGAGGACGTCCGAGACGTAGGAGATCTGAATTGTCATTCGAGCACCAGATAGGCGATGCCTGCGACGAAGAGAAGGGCAAAGACCACGAGCCACTGACGCCAAATGTCACTTTGAAGCGCTGAACCGTCTGCGGGCTCCGTCGCCTCGGTGCGGCTGCAGCTCGGACATCGCGGATCGTTCCCAGCGTACTTCGGGTTGAACTCGAGGTTGCAGTCGGCGCACCGGTAACGTTCAGACATCACGGTCACCAGCTACGCATACTGCCCATGTCGTGAACCTCGGTGAAGCCGTTCCCTTCGAGGAGTCGCTTCGCCATCGCGCTGCGGGCGCCGCTCTGGCAATAGAGGACAATTGGGCCGCTCTTGTCTCCGAGCTCGTCGGTCCGATCTCTAAGCTCTTGAATAGGAATACTAATCGCGCCTTCGATGTGCCCGCCCGAGAACTCCCCCGGGCTGCGGACATCGACGAGCACCGCCCCCTTCGAAACGAGGGAGCGCGCATCGCTTGCTGAAATCCGAACCGAGGTGAAGCGCTGGTAGAGCACGAACACGACGAGGATCGCCAAGGCGACGAGGATGATCTTCGAAATCATGTGGCCAAGGATAGTCTCACGAGCCGCAAGCGCCAGAGGCACGTTGGGGTATGCAGCGGAAGAACTCAAATGCGGCATCGAGGCACAAAGCGCGCTAGACCTGCGGCATGAGCGAGCCGAAGGGCAGGGCCGAGGGCCAAGAGAACGCGCCGAACTTCGTCCATGATTTGGTCCGCGAAGACATCCGCAGCGAGAAGCACGGCGGCCGGGTCGTGACGCGATTCCCTCCGGAGCCGAACGGGTACCTGCACATCGGCCACGCCAAGTCGATTTGTTTGAACTTCACGACGGCCGCGCTCGCCGAGCAGGGGC